>Ga0268280_1001016_pt1 | contig 19940 bp, 14 predicted proteins | sample saktaG_9_FD_190139 | JGI IMG/M metagenome (GOLD analysis project Ga0268280, IMG submission 190139) | Saline water microbial communities from Sakinaw Lake, British Columbia, Canada - sak_2011_5_24_40m | ecosystem: Environmental > Aquatic > Non-marine Saline and Alkaline > Saline ... | reverse complement strand
CATCATTGCAGCGGAATGCTGTTCAAAGAATTTCCTGAACCGTTCTTCGCTTTCCCGGATTGCTTTTTCGGCTTCTTTCAGGTGCGTGACATCCCGTCCGGAAATGATCGATCCGGTAATATTGCCTTTATGGTCTCGAATAGGGGCGAAATTATAACTGCCGATCCATTTTTCTCCGGTATCCTTGCGCTTCAGAACATATTCGACGGCAATGCCTGTTTCTCCGCGTAAAGCCCTTGGTAAAGGCCATTGTTCGAACGGCACTGGTGTCCCATTAAGCTTGAATAAATTAAAGATTGACGGGTAGTCTGCCAGTGTTGTCAGATACTCTTTTTTGTTCCTGAATCTGTGGAATTTTGCAAATGCCGTGTTGAATTCGATAAATCGGCCTTCGAGATCAGTAATGATAACGGCATCAGTCATGCTTTCCATAGCTGCATCGAGCATGGCTTTGTTTTTAACAAGCTTATCCCAGAGCCCCTTCTTTTCGGTGATATCTTCCTTGACAGCAACGAAATTCGTGATTTCACCCTTTTCATCCCGAATGGCCGAGATGACCGCTGTTTCCCAGTAAAGTTCACCGTTTTTCTTCCGGTTTTCAAATTCGCCCTGCCAGATACCGCCTGAAAGAATAGTTTCCCACAGATTGTTATAAATATCTTTCGGCATCAAACCTGATTGAAGAATACGGGGATTCTTTCCTTTCACCTCTTCGAAACTGTACCCTGTCAGTTGCGAAAACGCCGGATTCACGTATTCGATATTTCCGTCTGGATCGGTAATGACGACCACTGCCGGGCTCTGCGTTATGGCGACACTCAGCTTTTTCAGCTCCTCTTCGGCGTGCTTGCGTTTGGTGACATCGATAAATGAGTCGGCGATGTAATCAGGTTGCCCGTTTTTACTCCTCACGATTTTTGCCGAGTGGCTCAGCCAGGCAATTGTGCCATCCTTGCGAAACAACTCAACTTCAAAATTGTTGACATAGTCATGTTTCAGGAGTGCATCCCTGAACCGGGCACTATCTTCAGGGTGAACGTAGGATGTTCTTTTTTCCTGCTCATACCACATGTCCCTTTCCGATTCAGGACATCTGCTGATATCAAGACAGGCCTGATTTGCGGTAATTATTTTTCCGTCCATCGTGGTCTTGCACAATCCAATCGGAACACTTTCGAACAGTTCCTGATACTTTTTCTCACTCTCCCGTAAAACATCCTCATTCTGCAATCGTTCCAGTTCACCGGCAGCCCGGACTGAAATGATTTTCAGAATAGCTTCGACCATCCTGTGATCGGAAAGCGGCCGTCGTCCGATGAGGGCAATCAGACCGATTGGATGGCCTGAGTGATCCATCAGAGTCACTCCTGCATAACTCTCAGCCTGCAAATCCTGAAGTACCTGGTCATGCGGAAAGGATTGGCAGACATTGGCAGGAAAACAACAAATGTTTTTTCTGACGACTTCACCGCAAGGCGTGTCTTTCAGAGCGTATACCATATTATCATCGAAATTGCCGTCGCTCAAGACGGCAAGGGTTCTTGCCGTCAATCCATCCCCTTCGAGAGAATCAATACAGACAAAATCAAAGCCGAGGCTCTCGGCAAGATATCGTGCAAGAGCATAAAAAAACGGCTCATCCTGCGAATAATAGCTTGTATGGGAGAGAAAGCGATGTACTTCCTCGATTTTTTTACGTTCTGTAACATCGGTGCCTATTCCTATCAGGTAGGGATTACCGTCAATGATTACTCTCCTCGCGTTCATGAGGAACCAGCGGAATTGCGGTCCGCCATGAAGCATTATTCTGCCTTCCACACTGACGTCAACTCCCTGCTCGAATACAATTGCGATCTTTTCCTGTATCAGCGCCCTATCTTCGGGATGAACGGCCTCAATCACCTGCATATTCACCATCTCGCTTTCCGGTTTCCCGGCAATTACCTCACGATCGAAAGCATTCCAGCCTGCATAGAAGCCTTTTTGGTCGATGATATAAAACGGACCAGGAATACTTTCGATAATGCTTTTATTGAGTGTCTTTGCTTTATTGCTTATTTCCCTGGCATTTTTCAGATCAGATATATCGACAATGATTCCTGCATACCCCCTGACCCTGTTATCCGTATCTCTTATAGGCGACCCTTTGGACATAACCCAGTGATCCCTGCCGGAACTGTCCCGCAAACGCCATTCAACAGTGAATTCCTCCTCTTTTTTTATTGCATCGAGAACGATCTTGTCTATCACCTCTCTCTCCTCCGGAAGCAGGAACTGCTGCCATAAATCGTAAGATGCATTGCTGGAAAGTGGTTCCAGCCCAAAACCTTCCTTCGCTTTCCATACGTTATCCGACCAGATGTGGCTAATAGTTTCCAAATCCCACTCCCAGGTGCCGGAATGCGTCGCATCCATGACGAGCTGCAGCCGCTCATTCGTGACGAGCATTGCCTTTTCTATCTCTTTCAGCCTGCTGATATCGGAGAGGATAACCTGACATTCTTCGCCGGTTTCGCTGACAACGGCATCGATGCTCACGGTAAGCGGAGTTACAATTTCTGTGCTTTTTCCGGGACGAGCCCGTCCTCCAGCCTCTTTCAAACGAAGGACTTCACAACATTTTGACGTCTGCCTGTTGAAAACCTTGTCGACAAGTGCTGCAAATAGATGAAGGTCTTCAGGAGTGATATAATTTGACAGTTGACTTCCCGTAAGGCAGGATCGTTCAGTACCAAGAATCTGTGCAGCCATCAGGTTCGCTTCGAATATCGAACTGTCTCGAGCTATCGTCAGATAGCCGAGCGGGGCGAAATCATAGAGATCGGTATATCGCTTAAGATTTTTTTCCAGTTCATCTCTCATCAGAAGGAGTTCCTTCTGCTGCATTTCGAGCTCGATCTGATGAACTTCCAGTTCATGGACCAGCCGTTTCATTTCGTCTGGTGAAGCGGAGGAGTCTGGACTTTTTATTTGATTTTCTCCGAGAAGCTTTTCTGCAGTCGACCGCAATTCGGAAACCTCATTAACAGAAACTCTTTTTTCACTCATGAACGGTTCTCCCTGTTTGAGATTAACCGAGGTTACTTCACGGGAACAGTGATTTCAACAAAGGTCATATAAACCTGATATGGGGTTTTACTGCCGTCGTGCAAACGGGGAATGGCATTGACTTTCAACCATTGGCAGCTTTTGCCTTGCTCCTGTAGCAGTCCCATGATAACTCCGGTGACACTTTTTCCGGTTTTGGAGGCAATGAAAACCGGTTGTTCATCCAAAGGAAAATCCGATCCATCTTCCCGGACAAGATTCCATCGCAGTTCAGCCGCTGAGTTACCCTGCATTTCCGCGGTGGGTATGCCTGTAATCCGCTCCGCCTCCCGATTTGCCATCTCAATATGTCCTTCCGAGTCTAAAAATATAGTACCCACAGGCATTGAGTCAATCAGAAACCGGAAGCTCTCCTGACTGACCAGAAGGTTTTGTTCTAATTTCTTTGCAACACTTATTTCATTGAAGGTCATCACAAGGCCATCAATTCGGTTTTCCAATGTGCGGTAAGGCATGATCCTGACCGTAAACCAGCGACCATCAATTGCTGAAACCTGCTTTTCACTGAAAACGAGCGTACGAAGTACCTCCCTGGCGTCGGCTGAAAGATCAGGGTATTGCAAATCGGTGACTATGTCGGTAATAGGACGTCCGATGTCTGTTTCAATAAGTTTGAAGATGGTTATGGTACGGTTGGTGAAGCGCCGTATGTTGAGTTCGTCGTCAAGAAACAGTGTTGCTATTTCAGTACTGTTCAGCAGGTTTCTCATATCATTGTTGGCCTGCGAAAGGTCTGCCACCTTGGACTGCAGTTCATGGTTGACCGTCTGGAGTTCTTCGTTCAGCGACTGCATCTCCTCCTTGGAGGTGGTCAATTCCTCATTGGTACTCTGCATCTCCTCATTGGAAGACTGAAGTTCTTCATTTGCTGATTTCAGCTCTTCCTGTGAAGTCTGCATCTCTTCTCTAATGGTAAGGATCTCATCCTTGGCTTGTTTGAGTTCCTCCTGCAGGGGTAAACTCATGCTATCACTTCCTTCAGTATGCTGTTTATGCTTTTTATCAGCTGATGATCGTCTCATTGAAACATCAGTGAATATGACCATCACCAGATTTTTCAAAGATTCCGGATTGTCAAGAAGTTTTACCGTCACATTCACGATCTGTTTTCCCCCATTTGTACCTATGGTCAACCCCTTTTTCGTCAGCTCTCCTTTCTGGCGAAGTACATTACTGAAAAGGATATTCAGCTCGTAACGAATACCTTCCCTCGCCATAGCGAAAATATTGAGATTTGCTTTTCCTGCCGCTGGCTCCAGATACTTCCCCGTTTGTCCACTGAAATAAATGATATCTCCTTTTTCATTGGTCAGTACTGCTGCAGGAGCAAATTGCTGGATCAGTATCTGATCAATTATGGCCTTCATATTGGTTTCAGATGTTGTCGATTTTTCCTGAGGCATTGCAATATCGGGAATACACGGAAGAGTGGAAAAGGAGGAAGGAAAATCAAGCCACTCCGGCCGTATTCCTTGATGAAGCTGCCTGAATAGCCGGGACTTTACGTCAATCGCCTCAAACAGATTACTGTTGAAACCAAGTGTCTCTGCACTTCCGAGAAAAAGAATCCCTCCCGGGTTCAGACTGTAATGAAACAAGGGAATAAGTTTTTTCTGAAGCTCCTGCTCCATATAGATCAAGAGATTGCGGCAGACGAGAATGTCTAGTTTGGTGAAGGGAGGATCCATTATGACATTATGAGGTGCAAAGACTACTGTCTCTCGAATCGCTCTGGATATTCTGTATCCTCGTTCATCTTTTTCGAAGTAACGTTTGATACGTTCCGGAGAAACATCTGCAGTTATATTTGATGGGTAAAGTCCCGTTCGGGCTTTGTCGATAGCGTCATTATCGAGGTCAGTCGCAAAAATCTGCAGTTTGAAATTTCTCGGGGGCTTGAGGGTTTCAATGACTTCCCTGAAGACAATGGCAAGGGAATATGCTTCCTCGCCTGTTGAACACCCGACCGTCCATGCCCGCAATACTCCTCCGGATGGATGGTTTGCAATAATTTTTGGAATAGCCTGTGTTTTCAAGGCATCCCATGCTGCCGAATCCCGAAAAAAACTGGTCACCCCGATCAGCAGTTCCTTGAAAAGCAGCTCAATTTCATGCGGAGTTTCCCGAAGATACTTGACATAGTTAGAGATTTTTTCAATCTGATGAATGCTCATCCGCCGCTCTATACGTCGGTAAATCGTGTTTTTTTTGTAGAGCGAAAAATCATGCCCGGTCTGTGATCGCAGGAGAATGATGATTTTTTCCAGAGAACTGAGCGCCCTGTCTTCGAGGGTTGGTGCTGGTTTTGAAATAATGGCAATATGTTTCAGATAAGAGAAGATCTTTTCCGGAAGATCTTCGACCGGTGCCACAACATCAGCGAATCCGTTATCTAATGCACTGCGGGGCATCCCGTCGAACTTAGCCGAAGAAGGTTCCTGGACAAAACACCCTCCCCCCTTTTCCTTTATCGCTCGTAGCCCGAGTGTTCCGTCCGAGCCCATGCCTGAAAGAATCACGCCGATAGTGTGCGACTGTAAGTCGTCAGCCATTGATCTGAAAAAAAAATCGATCGGCAGTCTCAGACCACGAGGATTTACCATATCAAGCAGGTGCAAGGTCCTGTGAAGTATCGTCATGTCCTGGTTGGGAGGAATGACATAAACATGATCCGGCTCTATTCTGAGACGATCGGTGACCTGCTGGACTGGCATTACTGTTGCTCGCTGCAGAAGCTCAACCATCATTCCCTTATGGGTTGGATCCAGATGCTGTACAATTACAAAGGCAGCCCTGGAGGGAACTGGAATATTTTTCAAGAACAGCTCAAGCGCTTCAAGCCCTCCGGCTGAAGATCCAATGCCGATTATGGGAAAAGGGGTTTTATCGTTTTGGCTGACGGCGTTGCGTTCGGGTTCTTTAATCTGAGGTTGAGCGGTATGCGGTTTCTTCATGATGCAGTGCTTTTTAGAACATGTCTTGAAAAGCAATTAACATGGTTAGCTGAACAGCATTTGCAAACCTGGGGAGTTGTGCTTTTTACTGTTTGGAACCTTGATCCTTAAATTTACACAGAATTTTCTGTAAACTTTTGATATAAGAGAATTATTCCCTGGTCTGCTATGATTCCAGATTGCATATAAACTCTTCGATCTCAGAGGGACGTGCAGCGCAATTAATTACGATAATGGTCGGGTAGCAGCAGCGCATTGCTACGCCACCGCCCCCTAAGAACCGGACGTGAGAGTTTCCCCTCATACGGCTCAAGCCTCTACAAAGGCACCTTTCGGCACCCGGATACATAACCGAGAATGATTACCTCAGCAATGAGATTAAGACCATCAAAATAGTTGGCGATGCGTTCTCGATGACAGTTCATGAGGACAGTTTTGTCCCTCGGGCGTTGAAATACTGCATCCATTTCGGGTCATGCGGGTTCGCTTGAGATTTTATTTTGATGTGCCGCCGTATAAGCGTGTCGGACTCGAACAAGAGCCATATTCCTTTTTGCTCTTGGCACTCTTTTTTGGCAGTAAACACCCATCGTCGAGAGCCACGGGTTTTAAAGTATTTGCTTTTAACCCATTTGGCTCCTTTGTTCGGATGCCGTCGTCTTGCCCATTGCCAAAGCATTGACCAGATTTGAGCGTCTATCCAACTGAAGGTTTTCTTCGAGACCACATGGCGGTGATAGTTTGCCCATCCCCGCAGAACAGGGTTAAGCAAGTGAATAAGATTTGCCTGTGTGGCCGTTCGGTTTCCCTTAATGATTTCCCGTATTTTCTCAAGATGAGCCTTGATACTCGCTTTCGATGGTTTCATTAACAGCTTCCCATTATACTTGCGAATGTTCCAGCCAAGGAAATCAAATCCTCCCGTGATATGCGTTATGCGAGTTTTCTCTGGTGAGAGGGAGAGCCCCCGTTCTGCCAGAAAGTTGACAACTACCGGTATGACCTCCTGTTCGAGCCACTCTTTAGAGTTGCCGGTCACAATGAAATCATCGGCATAACGCACCATGTTCATTTTCAGGCGTTTTTGCAGTGCTTGCGGAAATGCTTCCGCAAGTGCTTTTTCCAGACCGTCAAGTACCATGTTTGCCAGTACCGGGCTGATAATACCGCCTTGCGGCGTACCGGCTTCTGTAGGAAAGAGTTCGTTTTGATACACAAATCCTGCCTTGAGCCACTTTTGAAGAACCGTTTTATCCGTTGGGATATTGGCGATCATCCAATCATGACTGATATTGTCAAAGCATCCTGCAATGTCAGCCTCTAACACCCACTCTGCACTCTTCTTTTTTGCCAGACAGAGGAAGCATTGAGCCCCTGCATCTGCGGTTGAGCGTCCCGGCCTGAACCCGTAAGAGTTCCTGTCGGCAGTCGTTTCGGCAATGGGTTCCAGTGCCAGCAGATGAAGAGCCTGCATAGCACGGTCTTTCATAACCGGAATACCGAGAGGTCGTGTTTTGCCATTTTTCTTCGGAATAAGAACTCTCCGAAGCGGGAGCGGTGAGTATCCTCTCTTTTGCAGTGACGTTATCGCATTGGTCTTTGCTTCCGATGTATTCCAGATAATTCGGTCTACACCGGGGGTTTTCTTTCCATCATTCTCAGTCACCCGTTTGACGGCTAATGCTTTACCGCTGAACGAGTGGGTCAGCAACCACTGCAAGGCCTTTACCTTGCCTCGTTTGCCGTCCTGTGTTGCCTTCACAATACGCGCTTGCAGCTTTCTTACCTGACGCCTGACAGCAACCCAATTGATAGTTTGCCAGCCGAAGCCGGATGGTGCACATGCCATTGTTCCTGCATTCATTTGCGTTCCTTCCGTTAATAAAGTTCTACATGTTCTCTTGTGACGAAAGACCATAAGGAAGTCTGCCCGTTTTCACGTGAGGTACTGTTGCAACCCCTATCCGCCCCATTACAGGACAGCATTCGCTTTTTCCTTTTTCCTTTACCCGCATTCCATCGTTCCTTGCGGTTCGACTGCCCATTGTTCCGGGCCAGAATACGGGCTTACCGTGTTCTGCGTAGTGAATAAACGAATGATTTAGGCCCTGTCTCTCCACCGGTGGGAATTATTGTCAGTGTAATCCCAAAAATAACGGTGATCACCTACCCACGTACCTTTTGGTGCAAGCCTATCAGCAACTTTGGCTTGTGTTATGTAACGATGTTTATTGACAGTTCACTTGTATTGGCCATGTCATTCCAGCCCTCGCCCCTCTCCGCCTGTTGCTGGCAGATTCAGCCTTTCCTCACGGATCAGCCTACAATTTCCTGCGGGTACTTTTTCCGACAGCTTCACACAAGAGGATTACTCCTTATGCATGTGTCGGTGGGCTCCGCTGACTGAACAACGGGTCCGTTTTACCGGACAATTCAACTACGCAACCTCACGTCGCACTATTTTATCATAACTAAATACGAGTAGAGCAAGCCAACGTCCATGCACCATGACCCTTACCTTAAAGTTCCTCGGGAAACAGGCACTTTCAGTATCGGAATTTCATACTTTGAAGACCACGCATCTCACACAGCCTTCGCAGGGAAGAACTTTGTCGGCTGCAGGTTAAAGATTTACAGCAAAGGAGCGGTGTGCAGCATTTGTGCATCCACGGTAAACGGGAAAAGATCAGGTTTTTGCCGATGCATCCGATGGCTCAGCGGTTGATTGACGAGTATCTTGAAGCTGCCGGGCATCGTGATGACCAGAAAGGACCACTTTTTCGACCGGTAAAAAACAATATCACCGGTACATTGCTCAAACCGCTGGATCCTCATGCAGTCTATACCTGTATTATCCGGAAATACGGAAAAGAAACGGGCATCATGGCGAGCGTGAACGGGTTCTGTGTACACTCGCTGCGCTCAACAGCAGCAACGAATGCGCTGGAACACGGCGCTGATATCGGAAAGGTTCAGGAGTGGCTCGGTCATGCCAATGTTTCAACAACCCGGCTCTATGACAGGAGAAACAGCAGGCCGGAGGAAAGCCCAACCTTCAGGGTGAAATATTGACACGACGTCCTTTGATTACATTCTGATGACTGAACGTTTTTTAGCAATACGAACTATATTATTAAATGACTCTATGAGAAACACGTATCGTATAATTGACTATCGAGAGCTCGGACTGCCAAGCATATACGTATATGGGGATAATTTTCACTATCAAGACTTATATAAGCTGATTGGAAAAGAACGATATATGACCACATTTCAACTCAAGGAAAATAGTGCATCATATATAAATTTCGGCATATCAGTATTAGGCGTTATTCATTACGACAAGAATAGTCTTGACGAATTGGAGAATTCTTTAGTCAGTAATAACGAAATATCAAAAAGTAAAATTCGTATTGATTGTGCTGATAGAGATAGAACTAAAGAAGAAAAAGGCGATTTAAGATACAAAGGGATTGAGATTTCTGATATCGAAAGTATTTCCTTTTTGCTATATGGTAGGGAAATAGAAAAGCACGAAACAGGAGAGAAAAAGATTCCTAACGTTATTGAGATAGAGACTGATTTAAAAGGAATAGATGTTGATATTTTGACCCAAAACTATTTAATTTCTAAAAATAATCATGGAACAAATCTTATTCAGTATGAAAAAGAACAGCTTGTAGGAATTATCTTGGGTCTCAACAATGGAAAAATTGATTCAAGAATTCTTAAACACTTTGGGTTTAGTGAACATGATCTGCAAAGTAACCTAAACATATGGGCGAGCCTGTATAAAGTTAAAGAAAGGCGCAAGCAGCTAACCGAAACCGAGAAGAAAGAGTATGCTGAAGTTAAAACCGTTCTTTCACTAGAGAAAATGACAAAGCTATTTAAAGAGCTAACTAACGTAGGACTCTCAGGTTCTCTTGCTGATTCTGAAAAAGAAACATTAATAAGGATATTTAAGTCTATTAATGAATTCTCGCCATCAATCCTTATGCATGGGAAAAACCAAGTGTATTGGGATATAGATTCATACATACATATTGCACTAAGACATTTAAAAGACTGTCAACTTGGTAGCTATCAAAATAGAACGCCATTTCCATACAAATCGGAAGATCTTGAAGCGCTAATTAAGCATGTACTCTATCAAGTAGAGGGTGAAATTGAGCACTACTTAATAGAAAATAATACTAGTGATTTTACGCGGCATGGGAAAATGGCCATTTTCTATAATGGAGATCATTATCACATAAGAATCAATAGTGAAGGGAGGCTTATACAACTTCATGCGGTCTGATCCCCTCCCTAAAAACTTGACAGTCCTAAAATCAAGTTTTCCAACACTTCCATAAATTCCCTTTCTCTTCTTAAAAAGCACGCACTTTAACGGAATTCTGAAACATAGAAATACGAAACGGTTTTATAAGACAAATAAAGCCCGAAAAGAGGGGTGTTTCGCCCCCCTTTTCGGCGTCTCATCAAACGACCGTTTAACAGGAAATCGCAATCAATCGATCCGAAAATGCACTCTGGAAATAAGTGAACGTTGGGCAGAACGGTGCTGCTATCGGAAAGAGGAATAGATCGGACATGCCAGTGTTATCATCAAAACGGCTCTATGGCTGGAGGAAAGTCCGACGCTCAGGGTAAAATATTGAATACGGCACGTTACTCGGGCTCACCCAACACAAGGAGATCATCCATTTGGTTGAGTTTGGACAGAAAACAGCTCGGCTGCAGCTATGCTCTTTTATTTTTTATCCCGCTCTAATGTCAAGATTTTTGCAGCTCTTTTACAAAACGCCTTGGTGTTCTATTCTGTCCGTTTCATGAACAGACCCCATAAAAGGAATCAAATATCGGACAGTTATTGTTAGAATTGGAAACTATTTGATTCTGATGGACAGGAAGGCGAGCCGCCGGTACAGTAATGTGAAGAGAGAATTTAGAAGTGAAGGGAATGTTGTGATCAACGTCAAAAAGCTCTTCCAATGGTTTACGGTTGAAAAAATACGTAATGAGTATCTCGCATCAGCCCGGCATACAAAACAACTTCGGCAAAAACATCGGCAATTTCTATACATTATTTCTTATAACCGCTTACAATAAAAGGCACCATATGATACAATAACCGGCAAAATCATGATTACGGAAACGCCACCACGCTTTGAACCATGCCTGCCGGACTCTTTCGTTCCGGTGATTTTTACTGGCACCACTTAGAGAGAAAAAACGAGTGTATTTACAATGAAAGATCTCGAACGCTTCATAACCGGCTTCCGCAGCTTTCAAAAAGATTATTTCGGCCCGGAGGGCTCACAATTTGAGTCCCTCAAGCAGGGGCAAAACCCCAGGACCATGATCATCGGTTGTTCGGATTCACGGGTTGACCCGGCCATCCTGACAAACTGTGCGCCAGGTGACATCTTCACCGTACGCAACGTGGCAAACCTGGTGCCACCCTATGAGAAAAGTGAAGGTCTCCACGGTGTCAGCGCGGCCCTCGAGTTTGCAGTCTGTCACCTGGATGTGGAGCAGATCATCGTACTGGGACACTCCCAGTGCGGCGGCATCATCGCCCTGATGGCCGGTAATTGTGGCTGCAAGGAAGACAGTTTTATCTCCAACTGGATGTCTATCGCCGCACCGGCAAGGGAGAAGGTTCTGGCGGAATTACCAGGAAAGAATGCACAGCTGCAGCAACGGGCCGCCGAACAGGCCGCTATCCTGCTCTCGCTGGAGAATCTGCATTCATTTCCGTGGATCGATAAACGGGTAAAAGACGGCACCCTGTCGCTTCATGGCTGGTATTTTGACCTGAACGCCGGGGAACTGTTGGAATACCGGCAGGGGTCCGGCCTGTTCCAGAAAATTAACGAGTTTCCCGATGGGAACTAACTTACCAAATCACATAACATGTTTACACCAATGGCCATAATACTCGCCACCGATTTCCCAAAGCTTGCACTGGTTGCCCGCGGCAAGGTCCGCGACATCTATGATCTGGGAGAAACCCTTTTGATCGTCACCACCGACCGCATTTCCGCCTTCGACGTCATCATGAACGAGGGAATCCCTGACAAGGGATATGTTCTCACACAGATTTCCGCCTTCTGGTTCCATCAGATGGAAGACATTATCCCTAATCACATTATCTCTACTGATGTGAAGGATTTCCCGGACGAATGCCAGCAATATGCCGACATCCTTAAAGGGCGTTCCATGCTGGTCAAAAAGGCAAAGCCCCTGCCGGTGGAATGCATCGTGCGGGGTTACATATCCGGCTCCGGCTGGAAGGACTACACGACGAATGGCGCCATTTGCGGCATCAAGCTACCTGTCGGTCTCGTGGAATCCGACAAACTTGAGGAGCCGATTTTCACTCCTTCCACCAAGGCCGAACTGGGTGAGCATGACCAGAACATCTCCTTTGACAAGTGTGTGGAGCTGGTTGGGGAAGAACTCGCCGCAAAGGTCCGTGACGTGACCATCGCCATCTACAAGCGAGCCAGAGATATTGCCGCGACTAAAGGGATCATCATCGCCGATACCAAGTTCGAGTATGGAATCTATAACGGCGGGCTGATCATCATCGATGAATGCATGACACCTGATTCGTCCCGTTTCTGGTCACAAGACAGCTACAAGCCTGGCGGCATCCAGCCATCCTTCGACAAGCAATATCTCCGTGACTATCTGGAAACACTCGATTGGAGCAAGACCGCCCCGCCTCCGCCGTTACCGGATGAGATCGTGCGGAAAACCGGCGAGAAGTATATGGAGGCTCTGGTTCGGCTGACAGGAACCGGAAAGTGAATTTCGTAAAATCCTCTGGTATTTGACCCTTCAAATGTGGTCGCCGTCCACGCACCGAGACATGGTACTGTCTTTGTGCTGACGGCGAAAACAAAGCAGCGGTACACAGGAATTTCGGCTCCAAGGGATGAGCAGCTGATCATCCACTCATTTTCGCTCCGGCTTTTGACCTTTTCGGGGATAGCAGCAAAACGGATATTTGCCAGGAAGAAGTGGTCTTATAAACAGGGGTACGTCCGTTTGAACAGGAATTCGAGCGCTGCATTTCCTTCGGAAAAGGCTATGCAGTCAAGATGATTGAGACATATCAGCGCAGCTGCGATATCTGACCGCTTTCTATGAAAACTGTTCAACAACTCCTTGAGCTGGTTCAGGTAATTTGGATTGGCAAAAAATATTATTCTCAAGCATCTTTAAGTTTGCGCTTTCCTCTTGCAACAGATGACAGCACTTGCAAACCATCATACGAAGCTCATCCTTTGAAGCACCCTCATAGATTTTTTTGCCACCTGCCTTAATTTCCTGCTGGTAGGGCTCACTTTTCGACAATTGCCGGCCCCTTTTTTTATGAATATACTGCGATATGGCAGATCGGGTGACTCCAATTTCCATTGCCACCGTCTTCCGGGGAACTCCTAATCTTATAAGCTCTATAGCAAGATCAGCCCTGATTTGAGGAAGATGAAACCATACTGATATTTCACATGGCAATTTCATAATAAACTCAACGTAAATTGAAATAGATTCTCGTTTCAGAAAATGAACATGAGGGACTGCCTGTGTATTGAAACCTGTCCATAAAAGCGATTACCGGGCTACATCCCGATGAAGTAACTGATAAATGGATGCCGTTAAACCTTCAAGGTGCCGTTTTTTCTTCACCTGTGTTGATCATGGCTATTATCATAAGCTTTGCCGCATTTGCAAAGTCACTCACAGAACCGGGAATATCTCCCGTTCCGAATTTTGCTGTCCCGCGACCAGTATATGAGCCTGCTGATTTCGGATCAAGCTCTATGGCTTTCGTGAAATCAGCAATTGCACCCTGATTATCTCCTGTTGCGAATTTTACGGCTCCGCGACCTGAGTAAGCCCTGGCTGATTTGGGGTCGATTTTAATTGCCTTTGTAAATTCCGTAATGGATCCATCGACAGCTCCTTTGCCGACTTTTGCAGCAGTACTCAATACTATGTTTTTTGAATTTTCAGCGGCGTTGTCGCATGCCGCAACCCCACCAAGCATTACGGTGATAAGTGCTGCAAAAAGAAATCGTGAATAGTTTTTCACTGGTCACCTCGGTTTTTTATTCTTGAAAAAAGAGCGTTGCGAAATATTTTGGTTAATCCTGTGATCACGTCCATAGAATCAACCCGCTTTATGTTTTTGATTAGCTGAAATATTTTTCACGGTCCAATCGACTTTGCGTTTGAAGGAAGCCTGACGTACAGAGCAATCCTGTTTTTGACAGATTTCACAGGAGTAATCGAGGCATCCGTCGGTATGCACAAACAACTCGATACTCTCACCGAAATTCTCGTTGACAAGCTTGTTCAGGTTATCGATCTCCCGATGAGCCTCATGAACATTGAAATACCAGGGCACGGTCAGATGACAGTCAAGATGGAGGGTATTTCCATACTTTATGATGCGCATATTATGAAGATCAATCCAGTTTTCGTTTCGATTTGCTTCCAGCAGACCGACCATTTTTCCCAGCAGCTCTTCATCAGCTTCATCCATAATGCCTCTGAGCGAATCACGGATAATCCTGTACCCGGTATAAACAATAAGGACCGCAAAAAGCAGGGCAACAGCGCTGTCGAGCCAGACCAACTTAGTAAAGAACAGAAGGATCAAACCGACAATAATACCGATCGTGGAATAGGTGTCAGACTGTAAATGTTTTCCACTGGCGATCAAGGCAAGAGAGTTGTTTTTCCGCCCTTTTTTAACGGCGATCGCACCAACCAGATAATTGATTACCGCCGTTATCGTTATCAAGATGATGCCGTAATCCAGTTTTCCTATAGGCTGCGGGTTCCAGAGATTTTTCACAGCCTCATAGATAATGAGCAGACCGGCCAATGAAATCAGTGACCCTTCAATCGCTGCTGAAATAAACTCTACTTTTCCGTGCCCGTAAGGATGATCCGCATCTTTTGGTTTTGCGGAAATATAGAGGCTGTACAATCCTATAAAAGCGCTGGTAACATTCACGGTGCTTTCGAGTGCGTCAGTCAGAATGGCTACCGAGTTGGTCAGATACCATGCTACCAATTTGATAATGAAAAGAAGGACTCCGGTAACGGCGACAATTTTCTGGAAATTAAAGTTCTGCCTGGCTATAGTCATGAAGATGAGGTCTATCGATAATGAAAAAAGGTTTTGAAAGATCTTTGTTCAGATTAATGTCCTGCTCCTGGACCTGATACAACAGCCGCCTCCCTGTTTAGCCTTAGGAGACCGGACCATTTGAAAAATTCGAACCAGAGAACACTCCCTGATCCTGCTGCGAGACAAATCGCCAGATCAAGAGGTTGTATACCGGAAAATCTGAACAGACTCATAAAAAAGGGCACATAAAGAACAATGCCCAAAAACACTGTCGCACCGGCAACCACTGGAATCAAAGCCCTGTTCGGAAGCCGCATGGCAGCCATAAACGTCCTTGTCCATGAGCGATTGGTCAGAATCAGACCGAGATTGGAGATCATCAGCGTTGTGAAAGTCAGCGCACGAACCTTCTGCTCGCTGTCTCCCCGATAGAGGGAAAACCAGAAAACCCCGAGCACAACAGCAAGCACGATAAACCCCTGCATCACGCTTATCAGGACTGTCCGGCGACTGAATAAGGGCTCCCGTGAATTCCGGGGTGGACGGTTCATGACATCCGACTCTTCCCGTTCAGCTTCAAAAACGATCGAACATGCCGGATCGATGATCAATTGCAGAAAAACGATGTGCGCCGGCAGCAGAACAAGAGGCCACTGAAAAAGTACGGGAATCAGTGACATGCCAGCAATTGGAACGTGGATTGCAAAAATATAGGCGATGGCTTTTCTGATATTGTCAAAAATCCTGCGACCTAGCTTAACGGCCTGCACAATTGAGGAAAAGTCATCATCGAGCAGCACGAGAGAAGCAGACTCCCTGGCAACATCAGTTCCCCGGCCGCCCATCGCTATACCGATACTGGCCGCCTTGAGTGCCGGCGCATCATTCACCCCGTCCCCTGTCATGGCAACAATCTCACCGTTGGCTTTAAGCGCATTGACAAGACGCAGCTTCTGCTCAGGGACAACTCTCGCAAATATGTTCACGTCGTTGATCCTCACTTGCAGTTCTCTGTCCGACATCGTCAGCAACTCGGGCCCGGTAATAAACTTTTCCGATTCTCTGAGCCCGATCTGTCGCGCTATATGACAGGCCGTTCCAGGATAATCGCCCGTTATCATAACCACACGAATCCCTGCTGTATAACATTCGGCAATAGCCGATGGAGCTGTCGGTCGAACAGGATCACAAAGACCGATCAGTCCCTGAAATTCAAAAACAAAGTCATGCTGCCCGTCCGGTAGTGCGGGCTGTTGAAAAAATGCCCGTGCCACACCTAATACCCGTAACCCTTCGTCAGCCATTTCGCTGATTTTTGCTGAAAGACGGGCAGCCTGCTCAGTATTAAAATGACAGAGATCAATAATGGCTTCAGGAGCTCCTTTGGCGGCAATGATGTACGATTCTGACTCAGGCGATTTCCAGACACGGGAAAGTGAAAGAAGCTCTGCAGACAAAGGATATTCATGCACGAGCGCCCAATCCGTATGGATGTGTTCACGCTCGGTCAGATAATCTTTCCCTAAGCGTTTAATAGCTTTTTCCATCGGGTCGAAAGGATCAAGCTGACTGGCCAGAATACTGAATTCAATAAGTGCGTGAAAGCGCTCCGGCATCACGCCGCGTGAAACCGTTCCGATGTCAATCAGCTCTTCTCCTGCAAGCAGCCTGCTGACGGACATGGTGTTCATCGTCAGCGTCCCGGTCTTGTCAACGCACAGCACTGTGGAAGCACCCAAAGTCTCAATGGCCGCCATACGGCGGGTGAGAACCTTTTTTCTTGAAATACGCCACGCTCCCATGGCCAGAAAGATCGTCAGAACAACCGGAAGTTCTTCAGGAAGCGTTGCCATGGCGAGGGTAATGCCGGCAAGTAAGCCGTGAAGCCAGTCTCCACGGGTAATGCTGTAGAAGATGATCACCAGAACGCATAGTGATAGCCCGACGAAAGCAAGCGTATGAACCAGCCGGCCGGTCTCTTTCTGCAGGAGCGTCTCTTCATGCTCAACGGTCTGCAGGACTTTGCCGATTTTACCGATCTCCGTCCGGATGCCGGTTGCCATGACCCTTGCAATACCCTGTCCCTGAACCACAAGGGTGCCTGAAAACAGGCAGGGAAGATCGTCTCCACCCGGATGGACATCTTTTTCATCCCTTTTTTCATCAGATTTCCTGACAGGAACTGATTCACCGGTCAAAAGAGATTCATCAACCAGAAGATTCAGGCACGCAAGAAGCGTCGCATCGGCCGGGACGCGGTCACCTTCATTGACGATAAGGAGATCACCCCGCACCACATCACGACCGGCTATCCGGCGTTCCATGCCATCTCTGACAACCGATGCGCGGGGACTGGAGAGGTCCCGTAATGCATCCAGCGCATGTTCTGTTTTCTGTTCCTGATAGAGGGTAAGCCCCATGATAAAAAACACAAAAGAGAGGAGCATCAGCGCTTCCTGCACATCTCCAAGCACCAGATAGACTGCTCCGCAGGATACAAGCAGCAGAAACATCGGTTCCCGGACAATGTCCAAGGCAATGGAAAAAATACCGCGACGATCTGAAGAAGGCAGCTCATTATATCCTTCCGCTGCCAGACGGCCCTCGGCCTCTGGTGACGAAAGGCCGGAAAACCCATCACTCTGCATAGAGTTGCTCATGCACCCGCTCTTTTAAACAAGCCGGAAATAAAAAATTGTCATCCTGCCCTCTACCCGCTGCAATACCCCTTCCGGCAGCTTTAATCGAACAGTTCGCCGAGGAATCCCAATGGTCCTCCCTTTCTCTTCCTTTTGCCTGTTCTCGGATCAACATAGTAGTCATGATCATTATCATGGTGGCCTTGACGGGATTCCTCCTGATGATACTCCCTGCCTTGATTGACCGGACGGGCCTCAAAGGCTGAGCGCTCAATGATTTTATCAAGTTCCCCCCTGTCAAGCCAGACGCCCCGGCATGCAGGACAATAGTCAATTTCGATACCCTGTCGTTCAGAGATCAAGAGATCAATGCTGCATTCGGGACATTTCATGGTTTGCTCCTTTGGTAAGTGTGTTCCTTCGTTTCATCCATCATTTGCATGGACACGGGCATCCAGGGGCATGAACCCGATTACCTGTGCAATCATCCTTTCCTTGAGTAAAGATATCCGCACGAACCTTAAAGGATTGTAAAGCCATGCTTAAAAAACGCTTAAAATTGCTGCGACTTATCCGAAACTGTCATTTCTGTTCTTGAGAACCCTCAGAGCTGGTGATAATGCTCCGGTACATTTTTCAATCTTGAGAGTCGTCCCTCCCCCCCGGCAAGACAAGTGTCGTCCTCTTAATAAGCGTTCTTCCTGAACTGACAGATTTAATCAAAATTTAAGTTTTGCCTCAGGCTCTTTTAAGAATCGCCGGGCTACCTTATGAATAGTTTAATCGGCCGGTCCGCCGGATAAACAGCAGCAAAAAACTGTCATTTTAACTTTTTTTCGATACGATGAATCCAACACTGAAATCATTTACAACACCGCTTGCCGTCGGTGCATTTACCATTTCGGCCGTCACCGGTCTGCTTATTTTTTTTGATGTCGAAATCGGCATGGTTGAACCGGTTCACAAATGGCTCAGCTGGCTTCTTGTTTCCGCGGTTCTTCTCCATGTCATGTCGAACTGGAAGCAAATGAGCGGCTATTTTTCGAAAAAACCCGCTCTCGTGATCATCGGTGCGGCACTCATCGTCACGGGAGCCTCCCTTCTGCCGATGTTCGGCGAAAAGGAAGAAGGAGAAGAGGGGGAAAACGGGAAATCCGGCGGTACGGCAGTGCGACTGCTTGAATCATCCTCACTTGAAACAGTCGCTCTGGTTGTAAAAACCACTCCACAGCAGCTTGTCAAGCAGCTCGGCAAAAGCGGCGTCGTAGTCAAAGATCCGTCGTTAACCATTCAGGAAATCGCAAAGCAGAACGGAAATGACGGAAAAGCCGTTCTCGGCGCTATACTTGCAGAGAGTGGTGCCGCCGCAGAGAAAGATGGCGATCGTGACTAATAACATTGATTGAAAAAGCCTGTGAGACTCCTTGTTATTACTGATGAACCCGGAAACACCGGGTTCATCAAAGACGGACTCGAAAAAGCATCCTTTGCCGTCGATATTGCCTGCGGCGGCAGATGCGGGCTTGCTCTTGCCCTGACCAATGATTATGCTCTTATCATCCTTGACAGGATGATTCCGGTCATAAGCGCTGTTGAGTTCTGCCGGCAAATGCACCAAACCGGCAGCGCGGTTCCGATACTGTTTCTGGCGCCCGGAAATACCCCTGAAGACGATGGATTCGACCTGAAAGACGGAGCATCTGATTACATAACAAAACCTTTTGCATTTGCAGAACTGCTTGCTCGTATCAGAGTGCTGCTGAGACATAAAACCCGGAACGATGACAAAAACAAATACCGATGGCAACGGCTTGCACTGCATAGAGCAGAGCAATAACCCGGAATATTCGAGCGGAAAGAGCGATTCTCAAATCTGAACCATCCGAATCTTTTTATCGCTGCTCATCGTTTTTCCCCGGCTTCACCTTGAAGAACACAATAACGTCAGCAGAAAACCTAAAGCGCAGAATGAAAAGGAATTAAAACCATCACCCATGAACAGCATAAAAGCCAATCAGGTCATTCTTCTTCTTTTTGTCCTGTTCATCTCGGCCATATTTTTTGCCATGATCCGTTATTTTC
>Ga0268280_1001015_pt1 | contig 19980 bp, 11 predicted proteins | sample saktaG_9_FD_190139 | JGI IMG/M metagenome (GOLD analysis project Ga0268280, IMG submission 190139) | Saline water microbial communities from Sakinaw Lake, British Columbia, Canada - sak_2011_5_24_40m | ecosystem: Environmental > Aquatic > Non-marine Saline and Alkaline > Saline ... | reverse complement strand
GCGTGCCCGAGAGGATCCGACCCTCCGACCTTTGGATCCGGAGTCCAATTCCCTACCCTCCTGGACATATGGGGGAAAGCCCGTTTCCAGGGGGAAATGCCTTGTTTTCTTTTACGCACCATTAGTCAGAATTAGGCGGGTTTACGCATTTTTTGTGACACGGCTGTGACACGGCGGTGCATTCTGCTTGCGTACAGAGGGCGCTGCTGAGTCCTGTATGTCAGGCTAGAAGAATTGGGTCGGGCAAGCCTACTTTCCGGAGCGCTTGAAGAATTGATATGGGTAGCAAGGTGAACATAATTTCCCCACCCGAACCAGGCCCTCTGGACTTCTCTCGCCCCTGCCGGGACAAAGGAGACACCGGCTTCAAGCCCGGCACCAAAACAGCAGTTGCTGAACGCTCGGGGGGGGCACCATTGCTTATTCGCTGCCGTAATGCCGTCCACCCATCTCAATCCAGGTCCCCTTGCCGCTCTGCTGAGCTTTGGTCATGATTAGGTGAGTCGCCGCCAGGTCCTCGATGGCGACACCCAGCGACTTGAATAAAGTGATCTGGTCCGACGCTGTACGGCCAGGCGCCTTGCCCAATGACACTTCGCCGAGTTCGCCCACGATGTGGTTATCGCCAATCACGCCCTCGGCACGCGGGATCAGGAACTCACCGGATTCGGCCAACATAGCCTCACGTCGGTCAGCATAGAGGCGGGAATTAGCTACCAGCTCAGTATCCAGCTCGCGATCGGCCGGCGAACATGCACCAACCGCGTTGATGTGAGTGCCTGGCGTCACCCAGCGGCCCAGTAACACTGGCTCTCTGGACGTGGTCACCGTACAGATGATATCTGCCCCCTGCACAGCGGTTTCAGCCGAGTCCATGACTTCCATGTTGATGCCATGCCGCTCTGATTCCCTCGCGGCAAAAACCCTGGCCGCGTCTTGAGGCAGGCTGAAAAGGCGTATCCGCCGGATATCCCGCACCCCTAGCATGGCCTCCAAGTGTGTCCGGGCTTGGGTGCCTGCTCCGATGATTGCCAGGTCATGGGCGTCCGGCCGAGCCAGCAATCGGGTTGCTACTCCACTGACTGCCGCGGTTCGAATGGCGGTGACTGCACTGGCGTCCACGATTGCCCTCAGTAATCTCCGTTCTGTGTCGAAGAGAAGCACTACGCCCTGGTGTAAGTCGTACTCGGTTCCCAAGTTGGCTGGGAAAATTGTGATCACCTTGACTCCGGCGGAGTGGATGCCCATCAGACAGGACGGCATCAGGCCCATGATACTCTGGCCATCTGCCAGCAACATGCGAGTGCGCAAAGGCAGGATGGCATCTCCCTTGGCCAGCATCCTGAGCGCGTCCTCCATGGCCGTAATGCACTCCTTCATAGGCAATAGCTCAGTCACCTGTTCCTGGTTTGCGATAAGGACGGGCATGGTCACCTCCCCGTGCGGTCATTGCTGGCTAGGTCTCGACTACTATTGTGCTATCGGCGTACCTCGTCGACACGCGGCACTGTTTCTTCGATAGCAGCATAGATATCGAGTTGGCTCTTGCCTCGGTTGAGAGCGTCATATTGATTAAGTTAAAGGCTGGAGTTTCGCGCTGAAGTGCCGGAGTAATGGCGGCTCATACACGAGCTTCAGGCCGCGAATTTGGTCGCGTTTCTTCCAGACTTCTAGGATGACTTCGATCACATAATCCAAGTGACTTTGCGTATATGTCCTGCGAGGTAAGGCCAGGCGCACGAGGTCCATTTTGGCTTCCTTACCGAACATAAGCGTCCCAATTTCGACCGAACGGATCCCGCCCTCAAGGTAGATCTCGTTCGCAAGAGCAACTCCGGGGAATTGCTCCAGAGGGATATGTGGCACAAAGACACGGGCGTCAATGTAAATAGCGTGTCCACCCGGCGGCTGGACAATAGGTACGCCGCATTCTGAGATATGATTGCCGAGATAGGCCGTGGAACCGATCCGATACTTCAGATAGTCCTCCTCGAGGGCTTCCTGAATGCCCACGGCAATGGCCTCGAGGTCACGGCCGGCGAGTCCACCATAGGTCGGGTAGCCCTCAGTAAGGATGAGCAAACCCTTCTCTTGCTGGGCAAGACTATCGTCATTTGTACAAAGGAAGCCGCCAATATTCGCCATGCCGTCTTTCTTCGCCGACATCGTGCAGCCATCGCCCAGGGCGAACATCTCACGTGCGATTTCTTTTGGGGTCTTGTTTTCGTAGCCGGGCTCTCGGAGTTTGATGAAATACGCGTTTTCAGCGAATCGACAGGCGTCAAAGTAAAGCGGTATGCCGCATTTCCGACAGACGTCGCTCACTTCTTTCACGTTCTTTAAAGAAACTGGCTGGCCGCCGCCGGAATTGTTTGTTACTGTCAGCATTACTAGAGGAATCATCTCTTTGCCTTCGCGCTTTATGACCTCCTCCAACGAAGCAACGTCCATGTTGCCCTTGAACGGATATATTAGGGCAGGCTGTTTACCTTCGGGAATGACGAGATCCAAAGCGACTCCGCCCAAATACTCCAGGTTCGCACGTGTCGTATCAAAGTGAGTGTTGTTCGGGACGATCTGTCCCCTCTTCACCATCACATTGAACAGGATGCGTTCAGCTGCACGACCCTGGTGGGTGGGAATTACGTGCCGGTAACCGCAGATGTCCTGAATTGAATTGTAGAATCGGGTGAAGCTCCTACTACCCGCGTAACTCTCGTCGCCTTCCATAATGGCGCCCCACTGAAAGGTGGACATAGCGCCTGTGCCAGAATCCGTTAGCAAATCAATAAAAACGTTGTCAGCTTGCAGCAGAAACAGATTGTAGTGAGCGGACCGAAGAAAGTGCTCGCGCTGCTCATGCGTTGTCCAATGGATAGGTTCGATACTCTTAATCCGGAATGGTTCAATAAATGTGCGAACGGGCATTAGAGACTCCTTTCCGAAACTCGATTAGCCGCGGCGTTTCTGCATACTGCTGCTGACGTGCCGACCCCGCCAGGTCCAATAAGCAGCGCCAATGATGGCCCAAGCACCGAGTGCTGCATAAGGACGCCAGTCGGCGCTAAGCCCGGCTACGATAATCACAATAGCGCAGATCATGCCAGAATAAGACCATGCCTTCACCGCCTTTCGGCTGAGTTTGAATTTCGCGCCACGATGTAGCTCTGGGTAATGATCGACCAAACGCGAGGCGGATAGGCAGTTACTGAAGTACTTCAGCATGGAGGGTATATTTATGGCAAGGAACAGGAAGACAAGGCTCGAGGGGAGCAGCAAGCCAAGGACTCCGAAGATGAAGACAACGGTTATCGAAACGTACGGGGTCCCCCATGCTGGATGGATTTTTGCAAGGGAGACAGGCAGTGCTCGATCCCGACCCATCGCGAATAAAAATCTGCTGAAAACCAGATAAGCAGCGTTCAATGATGTGCAGATTGCCAGAGTTGCAGTGGCGAGCATGAGTGGGTTGTTCCACCTGCCTAGGAATAGCTTGCCGGCGTCGAGGAGAGGTGCGCGACTCTCCGCCAGGTTCGGCGCGCCAACCACTCCGAGCGCAACAAATGTTGTGGCAATGGCAATGAATAATCCTAAGGCCGCTGCAATTGTCAAGCCCCTGCCTATGACGGCTGAGCTGTTTTTGATTTCCTCCCCAACATCTGTTGCGGTTTCGATTCCGCTATAAAGCCCTACAAGCAAGGGCACGGCGGCTAAGATGCTCCAAGTCCCAAACGGGGCAAGAGGAGTAAAGTTCGATATTTTAATGAATCTGATACCCACAAATACGAATACGGCAAATGCTAATATCTTGAGAAAAACTAGGAAGCGTTCCGTTCTTGCCGCAATCCGAATGCCAAAGAGATTAAGAAGGTAAAAAATTAGAAGCAACAGAAACATAAATGGTCGCCGCGGAATTCGTATAGCCACAGAAAGGTAGTTCACGAGCACCAGGGTTAGCATATTCAGGATCCCCGCGTAGGCCAGAATTCGAATCCAGGTGACCATGAACCCCAGGGTAGGATGGACAAATTGAGTAGGCCAATCAAAAGACGCCCCCGACCTTGGAACTGCAGACCCCATGAAGGAATAGACGACAACGAAGATGGCCATCGGCAAGGCGGCAATTAGCAAGGAAATCAAGGCACCTGGCCCAGCTACTCTCGCTGCAGGTTGGATAACCGCAAAAATGGAAACCCCAATTGCAGCGCCAAGGCCAATCGCAACTACATCGACGAGCGTCATTCCTTGCTTGAGAGATCCTTGGGGACTTCTGTTATCTTTGCTCATCGTTCATCGCCTCTCAACCGGACCGATGCCGGTGGATTCAGTCGTTCAGCCCGTGCACGAAAGAAAAACGCTTTGGGTCCCTCAATTCAAATCCCTGTATGCACAGTACGCTGATCCTCGTAGAGCCGTATCTTCAGGTTGGCAATCTATTATGCTCGATTGCATCGTCAACCCGATAACCCGATTTCGCTAAAAAACGAATTCCTTGAATTTAGCCTCGGGACCGGACTTTCCGCGGCGTTAGGGCCTTTTTCAGTCTTTCGACTACGATCTTTTCTTCGCCGTCTCTTAGCCCGTGAGTATAGATCTGAAACTTGTGCCAAGGTTGCAACGTCGTAACGAAATTAATGATTGGGTCTCCCTCCCATAGTCTATCAGCGAGCTTTTGAACTGTGATTCCAAGAGCTTCCTCGTCAATAGTGAATATGGCGCTCACGCCACCTTCCCAAACAGATTCATAGGGATAACCCTTCCTCTCATAGACTTCAGTCGTCACATGGGGAAAGTCTTTAAATTGGTCGGCGATCCAATGGGCTATCTTTGCATTTCTCGCCAAAACAGCTTTGGAATCCAGATTTATGTATCGTTTTATGGCTGCAATAAGCCCAACTACCTGTTCCTTGCTGACTTTGAAGCCCTCGCCGATAATCCGCCTAAAATGGGGAATCGAATTTAATGAAATGGCCTCGATAAGCTCCTTCTTGCCGTAAACAAAGCCCGTGTCACCCGGTGCCTCGATGGATTTGCCACCACTGCAGGTGACAAGATCCACGCCCATTTCTATGTATTTTCTCAAAAACTTCTTCCCGGGTTTACCTCCCTCCTCTGGAATATGAGGAGCATCAACCATCACGGGAATCTTATATTTTTTCCCGATCTTTACTATTTCCTCAACGGGAACGGTATAGGGAGATGGCATTGACTGGGAACAATCGACAAGGGCCACGATTCCTGCCGTTCTGTCGTTTATGGCAGCCTCAATGTCTTGCGGAACTATTTTAAACCCCTTAATGGTATATCGATTTTCTTCCTTATCGAACACGGTCGGATACCATGGTTGGACACCATAGTAGGTTACATGACCCGGCCTATCCTCTTGAGTGGGGTATAATATGCCACGTATCATCTCCGCTTTGGATCCGAGCGGTATGGGGGGATAGTCGCCGCCGACTACGACGAGTTTGGCGCCGGAATTTGTGAGACAACAGACATAATTCGTTTGGTGCCCCCTCTGTATTATCACCTCATTCTTTAGTTTATATGGGTGTTCGGTATTCGGAAGTTGCTCCATATACGCCATCTCTGTTCCCGTCATCATTGCAGCCGTCGCCAACGTCTGGGCTGCACAGTCCCCGCTAGTTATGAATGCGGCCTCGGCACCACATATTTCTGCGATAACCTTACCCGCCTCGCTTAGCAACTCATGCATATTCACACATTCTTCTGCGGCTTCGTTCATAGCTTCGATTACTTCCGGAGCTAATGGAGCATTGCCGTAGGCAGTGCTATATGGGTAGCCAGCCCTAATCGCAGTTTTTATCCCAAACCATCTCTCATATATGGACTTACCTTCCGTCTTTTTCTGTGCGCTCATGTCTGTTTTCTCCTTCATCCTTTCTTCCGATAGCATTACCGTTTTGGGGAATACCTATGGAGCACAATCTGCCTTAACCCTCAGAGCCTACGAACGTTTCGAATCAACTCCCGTTTCCTTGTTCTTTACGATCTATTACACCATACCCTGAGCCCTGTAACTCATTCGCCACTTCCGTTCTTAGCTCCTTTCCTGATTAATCTAAACATGTTAGCCCTCCAGATTTCATTCTTTTAGTTGAGTATTTATGTCCAGTCTTTGCATTTCTTCAACCTGAATATCATACTTTTTGTTACAATACAACTATTTATTATGTTTTATTATGATTTTCCTTTTATCCTATTTGCTAATCATAATATTTGCTTTAGTTTCTTTTGATATTATCAATATTTATTTAATATACCTATTGACAAGGCCAGACAACTATGTTATTTACCTCAATAAAGTGAGCCTCATGCCTATGAGCGTTTATTCCAAAGAAATTGGCCGTGACCTGCCTATCCTTTTTTTGAAACGGGATTATTTAAGATGGATAAGATCGACAAAAAGATACTAGAAGTACTGGCAACTAACGCCAAAATTAACAATGTCGAGATGTCCAAGAAAATTAATCTTACTGCACCCGCAACGATGCAGAGGATTAGGAAGCTCCAAAAGAGCGGCATTATTCTTGGATTTAAGACTGTATTTGACAAGAAGAAACTTGGCAAGGGTCTATCTTGCTTTATGGCCATCACAGTAAAGAGCGAAACGGCGAGCGTTGTTGGTGATCTTATCGAACGCCAGCTTAAGAAATTTAGGGAAATTGAAGAAATCCATCTTTTAACTGGGAGGTATGATTGCTTAATCAAGCTGCACGTTAGAGATGTTGATGAGTTAAGTGAATTTATGTTTAAGAAGCTTACAAAACTAGAAGGATTTAGCCATGTAGAATCGTTCATAGCACTTAAGTCGATAGATAATCCAAACTTCAGTTTGATTGAATAAATTGGATAAAACGAAATTGACTAGGTTTATTGATCAAGAAATTAACGGGATTATCTGAATTGAGACCAACAGAACTTTTGGCAAGATTAAACAGCTGAGAAAAGGAGGCGGTATGTTCAAGAAATTGTTTCGAATTGGGTTTTTTCTTCTCTTATCGATGGCCCTAGCCAACTTCATCATGGCCCAGAGACAGACGGGGGCCATAGTCGGAAGGGTCAATGATGTGCCCGGTGCAACTGTTAGTCTCAGCGGACCGGCCTTGATGGGAACGCTCAACTTCACCACATCGGAGACTGGGGATTTCAGGTTCCCGGCTGTCCCTCCTGGAAGTGATTATGTCATAACCGTTGAAATGCCCGGATTTACGACCGTAAAACAAGCGGGGATAATCGTCAATGTGGGGAAGACTGTAACAATAAACATCCAATTGCAGCCCGCAACAGTTCAAAAAGAAGTTACTGTTATTGCGCCAACTCCAACTGTCGATATCACGAGCTCAAAAGTCAGTGTGAACTACACGTTAGATATCATCAAGAATCTGCCTTTCGGAAGGGATTTTTATGACGTAATACAGTCTGCGCCAGGAATAGTCTCGGAAGGGGACTCTAACAAGCGGACCTTTTCTTCGTCAGGAGGTACGGTAAGAACCAACCGGGTCTCACTCGACGGTGTGAACATCTCATCCCCCAACGAGGGCACCAATCCGGTGGGAATGCCCTTTGACACTTTTGAGGAATTCGAATTCGAACTCACGGCTCACCCGGCAGAGGTCGGGTCAATTGATGGAGCATACGTCAATATTGTCACAAAATCCGGGGGAAATGATTTCCACGGCGAGCTAAATGCCTATTTTTTCAATCAACATATGACCAAAAGCCTGATTCCAGAAGCAGAGGCTCAAGCAGTGGGGCTGGAAGCGCCAAAAGGTTTCATAAAGTGGCAAGATTACGCCTTCAATTTGGGTGGTCCAATCGTCAGGAATAAATTATGGTTCTTTACCAACCTAAGCTATAGGAACAATGCCCAGCAATCAGAGAGCATTGTAGACGGGGTATTCGAGAAACCTTACAATGAAATCCAGACGTTCACAAAATTAAGCGCCCAGCCTCTGCGAAAGCTAAGGGTTACGGGAATATTCTCCTTTAAGAACTTTAATGAGCCCATCTATGGTGACACGCCTTATCTGTATGCCGTTAGCAGGGCTGCCCGTGTCCATGGCGCCAATAATTACCTGACACAGGTTATGGCCAACTGGATTTTGGATAAAAACACCTTTATTGATGCGCGAGCGAACTATGTGCGCAGTTTTAATCCGTGGAGAACTCAGCCTGGCGTTGAGGAAACGTCTCTAAGCTGGGAAGATCTCGTTACAGGAATTAAGGGTGGCCCGCTTGTTTATAGCAGAGATTTAACTGAGAATTCATACAACTATAGCTTGAGCCTAACTCGATTCCTAGACAATTTTCTGGGCGGAAGCCATGAATTCAAGGCGGGGATCGAGTATGTTAATGCAAATTATACCTTTGATCCCTATAAGAAGAATCCAATCTATCAATTCAAGGCCTTCGGTGATCCGTGGGCTTTGGAAGAGGGGGTTGGAATGTTTATGGCGTTCCCCTATGGAGATAGGCTCGGCACTACTCCCCAGAAAGTAGTCGTTAGAACATTTGGCGCCTATCTTCAGGACAGTCTCAAGATAGGAAATAGATTAACCTTGAACTTGGGCATACGCTACGATGAACCCCATGGGGACATTCCAGGCGGACCCTTTACCCCCTCGGACAATCCTGTGTTGGTGATGCTTGCTCCTTCGGTCTTCAGAACGATGACCCTCCCTGATTATAAGAACGCGGTTGTTTGGAAAAGCCTTTCTCCCCGGCTCGGAGCAGTTTTTGATGTCTTTGGAAATGGAAAAACTGCTCTCAAAGCTTCTTGGTCCCGCTATCATGAGGCCTTGTTGGGCTCGAGTCTTTTTGGCAGCGGCCTTAATCAGCCGGGTTGGTTGATGACCCTGTGGATCGATGCCGATATGAACAAACAGATCGACGTTACAGACATGTTTCTCCCAGAGTCCTTGCCCCCTGATCCTCTAACGTTAAAGGCTTCCGATGTGCTCGATCCAAATCTTAAGTCGCCGTATTCTGATGAATTTGTTGTTGGAATTGAACAGGAACTGTTTAAGAATTTTAGCGCGGGGATTTCCTATATCAACAAGAAGAGTAGCAGAATTATCGAGGACGTAGAATCCTTTAGGGGAGTAAATCCAGAGGGCGAGTGGTGGGTGCCCTATACGGTTGCTGAGCCCGGCTGGGACGGGGAATTCGGCACTTCTGACGATGGTTCCATAACTGTTTATGCTGTTAAAAATGGAGCTCCAGAAAGCCTGCTAAAACTCCAGAATACGCCCGAAGCAAAAAGGAAATATCAGGGCGTTGAACTTATATTTAACAAGAGGATGTCAAACCGGTGGCAGTTTCTTGGTTCTCTAACCTTCAGCAAGTTTGAAGGGAACGTAGGCGCGGGCTATGACGAATCTGCTGGGTATGGACCTGCTGGAGCGTTCAGTTCGCCGAACTGGCTGGTTAATAGATATGGGAACCTCAGTATGGACCGGCCGTTTCAGCTTAGACTTCAGGGCTCCGTACAGTTGCCGCACGATTTCATGCTAAGTGCGTACTACTTGCATATGTCTGGTATCCCGTGGGGGCGAACCCTTCGAGTATATTTCCCCAGTGATCCTCAGTATGATCCCTCCAATTCTCCCTATGTCAACGTCTATGCAGAAGCCCCAGGCACAAGATGGCTGCAAGCGAGAAATAACCTCGATATGCGCCTCGAGAAAGGTTTCAATATTCCCAAGTTTGGCAGGCTGGGTATATTCCTTGATGTGCTAAATGTATTTGGAGAAAATTGGTTCGACGTCATGCAGGATCCCGGCGGCTGGATTCGTGCCGATGGGAGTTTTGTAAGATGGAATAATTACGGAACGTTTACCGGAATAAACGGGATGAGGACGTTCAAGCTAAGCGCTCGATTCACTTTTTGATGAGCGTTGGTATGGACGACGCCTTATTAGGGAAACCTCATGCGCTCTGTTCCTTGTTGATAGGGTGTTCCCGAAAAAAGACCTAATGTCCAAGTCCTGAATATGGAAGTGAAGCTCCCCGCGGCAAGCCGCGGGGCATCTTTAGCGCAGCTTCAAATCAAGCTGCGCAGGCCCTTGCTCTAGGTCGCGATGGTGCTCGATATACTTGACTATAACGTCCCGAGTTATCCGGTCTCCGACCGTCCGGACGAAATATCCATCTTCCCACATCTCCCCGCCCCACAACCTCTTCTTTATTCCCGGGAACTCGCGAAACAACCCCCGCCCACTGTTGCTTTTTATTATCCTCACGACCTCCCCTATCGACCGAGATGGGGGGAACGATGCCAGAAGATGGATGTGATCTTCCATGATCTCCATTTCCAGTATTTCGATATCGTACGCTTCGCAGATTTCGCGGACCATCTGTTTCGCTCGTTCCCGGACCTCCTCCCGCTCGAAGATCTTCTTCCGATATTTCAGACACCATACCAGATGGTAGGACGTGTCGTAGACCGAATGACTCGTCCTCTTGAGACCCACGCCTTTTTTATATCACATTGCCGAGCAAGGGCCTATGCGGATAAGGGGGACTTTCCGGTCCCCCTTATTACCCCCTCGGCAAGGCATGCATTCCTCCCCGTGGCAAGCCACGGGGCAACCTGCAAACGTTTCGTGTATAAGATTCCTGGCATCAAACTGGACGGCTGGGATCAGTGCTGGGATTGCGGATTCTCAAGTCTAAATATCTTAGATATCGGGCTCTTGACCTCTTGGCCATGATATACTCAATGCAAATGGTCAATCTGTGTGACGCCCGGCTCTGCACAGAATATCAAGCAATCTCATCCAACAAATTAAGGGATGTTAAGGAGCTGCGATCATGAAAAGTGCTGCTAATAATCCCATTTCTTATGCGGCTTTGTTTTGTTCTCTTTGTCTTCTCGCTTCACCATCACTATCGCCCTCTACGCATGAGATCGCATCGCAATTTGAGAAACCAGAGAAGGCTTATGCGCGTGTGCAGATTGAAAAGGAATCCAGAAAGTTCGAGGGCTTGTTCAACATTTATAGGAAAGAGGGTAAACTCTATCTAGAGATTCTCCCGGAACAGATTGGAAGAAATTTCCTGCTCCTTCCCACCCTGTGGACGTCCATTCCAGATACCCTAAGCAAGAACATTACCCCCTTTCATTCATCAGGGATATACTTTCCCGCGAGAGTATTTACATGGGAAAAACGCGATAACGAAATGTTGCTTTTATGGAAGAACACCCGATACGTGGCGACAAAGTCTCCCCAACTCAAGCGGGCTCTTAAGAACGTTGTCCCATATTCTATTGCTCATGTTTTTAAAATAGAAAGTAATCCTCAGCCTGAAAGCTGCCTGGTCTGTCTGGACGACTGCTTCTTCTCAGACCTACAAGACCTTGGTGAACTGTGCCAATCGGCTTTGAACCATCCTTTTTCGGTTGATAAAGAAAAGACCATTTGGGGAAAAACGATGGCATTTCTCGAAAATGTAGAATTAGAGGTTCTTTATGCTTTATCGTCTCCCGAAAAAGGACTGGAGCCTGGTGTTCCTGATCCAAAGCTTTTTACCATAAGCATTCATTTCAGCATTTCTGAACTTCCTGAGGATAACGGATATAGACCGCGCGCAGCTGATGATCGCATTGGCTATTCTTACACCCAGATTTATGATTATGATCGCTACGACCTGGATGGAGTTGAAGTTCGGAATATCGACCGTTGGAATCTGGAAAAAAAGGACCTCAAGGCAAAAATATCCGAGCCAAAGAAGCCGATTGTCTTTTGGCTCGAGAACACGATTCCCCTCGAGTATAGGGAGCCGGTGAGGGAAGGGGCTTTACTCTGGAACAAAGCCTTTGAAAGAGCGGGATTCAAGAATGCCATTGTTGTCAAACAAATGCCGGACGATGCAGAATGGGATCCATATGATATCCGATATAGCACTATTCGCTGGGTCCCTGCACTTAAACTCGGCGAAGAAGGTCACGGTTCGGGATTTCATCGGGTTAATCCTTTCTCAGGCCAGATAATTAAGGCAGATGTTACATTATTTGCTCCTTGCAATTTTATCTTTGATTATAATGCCATAAACTCTCCTCTCGACAAGTCCGTCATCGGCAAAGAGAGATCAACGGTAGCTTCGACATACAGCCCTTGGTATCAAGATAACTTATCGCTCGGGTTGGAAAAGGACTTCGGAATCCTCGGGATGCTTGCCAATGGAAGAATAGTTGATATCAAAGACGTTCCAAAAGAATACAATTTTGATTTCGTCAGGGCGGTAACTTGTCATGAGATTGGGCACGCCCTGGGCTTGAGACATAATTTTAAGGGCTCGACCACTATCGCCCTTAGGGATTTGAATAACACCGCGGTCACCAGCAAAGAATCTATTGGGAACTCAGTTATGGACTATTTGCCCATAAATTTGGCTCCCAAAGGGATGCCGCAGGGAGATTATCGGCCTAGAACGCTCGGTGCCTATGATTATTGGGCGATCGAGTACGGATATCTGCCCATAGAGGCTGAAAGCTCAGAGGATGAACTCCCCTTTCTTAATAATATTGCTTCCCGTTCAACAGATCCTTTGTTGGCGTTTGGAACTGACGAGGACGCCAATGATGTCGGGCCCTTTTCTACAAGCATTGATCCTCTGTGTGTTCCAGGCGACCTTAGCAGTGACCCTCTTTCTTGGACAGAGCAGGAGGTTACTCGCATAAGAGACTTATGGGGTCAACTGGAAGACCGCGCCCTATTTAAGGGCAGGAGCTATCTTTATCTACGGCGAGCTTTCGAATTAACTCTATATAAATATCAACAGGCGATGAGCCGAACAGTAAAATGGATCGGTGGTATTTATCATGCTCGAGCCCACGTGGGTGATCCGGGCAATGTGCTCCCTTATAAGGTCGTTGAATATGAAAAGCAGGTCCGGGCCCTTGATATGATCAAGCAGTGGCTTCTTGCCGCCAATGTCTTCGATTTTGAGCCGGCTTTCTTACGGAAGTTACAGACCGACAATTTCACGGATATTGAGATGCAACCTCAATTATTGAAAGAGGCGCAGGAAGGGAGCTATAGGCAAGACTTCTCTCTCTCCCAGCATTTAGAGTCGTTCTACCAGCAGGTACTCGATATGCTGCTTGATCCCGTGAGGTTACACCGAATTCAGGACAATGAGACAATCGCAGAGGGAAAGACGTTAACCTTAAGCAGCTATCTCGGCGCGCTATATTCGGCTATTTGGGGTGAGTTAAAAGAGGAAAGGCCGTTGGGAATGCATCGAAGAATACTGCAAGAAAGATACCTAATAGATGTCGTAAGGCTTGTCAATAATTCTGCTCCTCCATTTCCCCATGACGCTGCTTCTCTTTGCTATTATCAATTAAAAGAGCTTGACCTGGAGATCAAAGATTACCTGGAAAAGACCGCCGGGATTGACCTGATAACTCGGGCGCATCTTGAACATTGCTTGAGTATCATTACCAAAAACCTCTAAAGACGATTTAAAAAAGCTCAAAGTAAGTGAATGATAGCCTGCCGTTTCGGAAATCCAATGGTAAAAGAAGTGCTGGGCTTTTGTAGCACTTAGTCAATATGAGTCTCGCGAAGCACGCGTTGTGGTCGGGATGGAGGTTTTCGATGCATCATATGAGATTCTTTTCCCCCTGTTTTCTTCTGGCTGCAGGAATAATTTTTTCCCCTGCTCTTATCATTTGCGCTGATCCACCTCAATTCAACGCGGGAATCTTGGACAACATAAAATGGAGAGGACTCGGGCCCGCGGCGTTTGGGGGTAGGATCTCTGATATTGAGGCTGTAGCCGATAATCCGAATATTATGATAGTTGCCGGCTCACATGGCGGAATCTTTAAAACAGAAAATAATGGAGCAACGTGGAGAGCTGTATTTGATGAAGATGGGACCTCTCTCTCCATTGGAGATATCGCCATAGCACCGTCAGATCCCAGGATAGTGTGGGCGGGCACCGGAGAGCCGAATAACCGGAATAGCAGCTCGTGGGGCGATGGTATCTATAAGTCTGTTGATGGTGGAGAAACCTGGGAGTATATGGGCTTAAAGGAAACACAACATATTGGCCGGGTAGTCATCCACCCCAAAAACCCAGATATTGTTTACGTGGCCGCCTTGGGGCACCTGTGGGGTCCGAACTCAGAACGTGGACTTTACAGAACACAAAATGGAGGTAGGACATGGGAGAAGATTCTTTATATTAATGAAGACACCGGGATTGTCGACGTCGCGCTCGAATTAAATGGAGGCGTCCTTTACGCCGCCGCTTATCAGCGCCGTCGAAGGGCCTGGGGATTTGTTGGCGGGGGGCCTTACGGCGGCATTTATCGTTCAATGGACGGAGGCGACCACTGGGAAAAATTAACAAATGGGTTGCCCAAAGGCGATAACGGTCGGATCGGAATAGATATCTCCAGAAGTAACCCGAATATTGTTTATGCACTTATTGAAAATAAGGATGGCGGGATATTCAAATCAGAAGACAGAGGACATAATTGGACAAAAGGGTATTCATTTAGTGATGAGATGTTTTCGCCTATTCTCCGTCCTATGTATTTTGGCCAGGTACGAGTTGATCCCAAGAACCCGGATAAGGTTTGGGTTCTGGGGGCTTGGCTTTTTGTCTCTAAGGATGGCGGGAAGACATTTACTAGCGAAGGTACGCTCGATAAAGTCCATTGGGACCTTCATGCATTGTGGATTAACCCAGACAATCCAGATCATCTCCTTCTAGGCACTGACGGAGGAGTCTACATATCTTACGACGGCAGCAAAACGTGGACCTTCCTAGACAACTTGCCCTTGTCTATGTACTACGCTATAGGAATTGACAATCAGAGTCCTTACTGGATTTACGGAGGAACACAAGACAGCGGAACTTATGGAATCCCCAGCAGAACCTTTCACAGACCGGGTATTCTAAACTCCGACGTAATAGATGTTTTGCCTGGAGACAGTTTTTATACGCGGGTAGACCCAAATAACCCAAGAGTTATATTCTCGGAAAACTACGCTGGAAAGCTAATTTGTATCAATATAGATACGGGGGAAAAGAGGGTTATCCAGCCTGTTCCTGAAAATCCTGAGAAAGAATCATATAGATTTAGCTGGAGTTCGCCCCTTATCATCTCATCTCACAATCCCAATATTATCTACTTTGGAGGGAATAAGATTTTCAGGACTACCAATCGCGGGCAGAGCTGGGAAGAAATTAGCCCTGACCTTACACATAATAGGGATTGGCAGAAGATTCCGATTATGGGCCTTGAAAGAAATGAAAACACCCTTGCTCGCGATGACGGCGTACTCCATTATGGAACCGTTACGACCCTTTCAGAGTCTCCGCTTCAGCCAGGTATGATCTACGCCGGCACCGACGATGGGAATGTTCAGGTGACTCTTGATGGAGGAAAAAGCTGGCAAAATCTATCGGGCAAATTCCGGCTTCCCGGACCCCGTTTTGTCAGTAGGATTCTGGCATCTCATCATGGCAAAGAAACTGCGTATGTCACTTTTGATGGTCACTGGGATGATGATTTTACCCCCTATATATTTAAAACGACCGACCTCGGCAAAACTTGGAAAGATATTTCCCAGGATCTACCTAAGGGAATTGTCGTGAATGTAATTGCCGAACATCCGCGGAATCCCAATCTTCTTTTTGCAGGGACAGAGTTCGGACTTTTCATATCGCTCACTGGCGGCAAGAATTGGGTTCACCCCAGAGGGAATCTGCCTCAGGCGCCGGTAGATGACATTATTGTCAATGCGAAGGAAAACGATCTTATTCTCGGAACCCATGGCAGGGGCATTTTCGTCTTGGACGATATTACGATGCTGGAACAGTTGGACGATGGGCGACTGAATTCCGAGGCGTATCTCTTCCCGCCCAAGCCTGCTGTCCAGTTTTATGAAACTTCCGGGCTCAGGGATCAAGGGGCCGCAAATTTTTCAGGACCTAATCCCGATTACGGGGCCTTGATCACGTACTATCTTAAGAGCGTTCCCCCGGCAAATAAGGCTGAACCTATGGAATCCTCACTTACTAATATTATCATTCGAGATGCGGAGGGAAAAGTCATTCGTGAGCTATCGGGTCCGGCCAGACGAGGCCTCAACCGGGTCAGCTGGGATCTGCGTTATCGACTTTCTTATGACGCGAGTGGGTTATTAGGAGGAGCAACTGGCTATAAAGGGCCCTTTGTTCTTCCTGGCATTTACGCAGTCACGTTAACCGCCGGTGGTCAGGAACTCGAACAAAAGGTTGAAGTAATAATTGATCCGAGAATCAAGGCCAGTCAACAGGCGCTTGAGGCAAGATTCCGGGCAAGCATGATGGCGAATGATATCATAAGGGCTTACCTGGAGGGCCGGCGTACGACTCAGAAGCTGGCAAAGAATTTAGAGCGCCTCGAGGAAATAGCCAGTTCTCGAAAAGATCTGCCAGCAGATATTAGAAAAGGGATTCGAGCGGTCTCTACCAATATTGAGGAAATGACAATTGCTTTTAAGGGTGGTTGGTTTATAGGCATAGAAGAGCAGATTACTGAATTTGCCGCGCAACTTCAGTCCTCAGATTTCTCCCCTACCGACGCCGACAATAGAACTGCACAATATCTTTTCGACAAGGTAAATAAGTATATCGAAGTCGTCAATGCAATTATCGTCAAGGACATTCCTGATCTTATGAGGAAATTCGGCGAAGCCCAGGTCCCCTATCCTCTTGTTACAAAGTCGATCGAGCCGGCAAAGCGCTATTGATTTCTTATGAACAACCGCCTGGCGCTGATGGAGCTCGACATAAACGACGTCCGAAATGTGTGCCTAGATATTTTTCAACCGAAGAGGGAGCGTGATCGTGATGAGACGCGTTAATTCAACGAAGATATGTTTTCTTGCCTTTGGTATCGTGATTGCATTATTAGCGTTTTCTCTTCTTCGCAAGACAAGAATAGTCTCGAATAATCTCCGCTTCGGAATCTCGTTTACTAAAGAAGCGTCACAGATTCCTCTCGACGGCAGAATGCTGCTGATGATTTCATCAGACGAGGGTCGGGAGCCCCGGTTTCAAATCAGCTCTGGGCCCGAAAGTCAGTTGATTTTCGGCATTGACGTAAATGGATTGAAACCGGGCGAAATGGCCGTCATAGACGAGGCTGTTTTCGGATATCCTGTCAAAAGCATCTCGGAGATTCCGACCGGAGAATACTGGGTCCAGGGTCTTCTTCATCTCTATGAGACCTTCCATCGAGAAGACGGCCATACAGTAAAACTCCCTATGGACAGAGGAGAGGGACAGCAATGGAATCTTGCGCCCGGCAACATTTATAGCGCCCCAGAAAAAGTGCAAATTATTCACGGAAGATCTGGCCCTATCCAAATCACGCTGGATAAAATCATAACCCCTATTCCTGAACCCAAAGAAAGCAAATATATCAAACATATCAAGATCCAGAGTCAGCTATTGACGAAGTTCTGGGGACGCCCGATGTACCTTGGATGCCATGTTTTACTTCCTTACGGTTATGAGGAGCACCCCGAAGCCAGATATCCCCTTGTCATCAACCATGGCCATTTCCCATATACATTCGATGGCTTTCAAGAGCCCCCCCCAGATTCCAATCTCAAACCCGTATACAGCGAGCGCTTTCAGGTTGAAGGCTATAACAAAATCGTTCAAGAGTATGCTTATAGGTTTTACCAATACTGGATGGCGCAGGACACGCCAAGAATGATCTTTATCAAGATTCAACACCCCAATCCCTATTATGATGACTCTTATGCCGTAAATTCGGCGAATGTTGGGCCCTATGGGGATGCCATTACCTACGAGCTCATCCCATATATTGAGAAGCAATTTCGCTGTATCGGAGCTGGCTGGGCGCGTTTCCTTTATGGCGGATCAACTGGGGGGTGGGAAGTCCTTGCCTCCCAGATCTTTTATCCGGAAGAATACAACGGTTGCTGGTCCTTTTGCCCTGACCCGATAGATTTCCGTGCTTACACCGTAGTTAACCTATATGACGATAAGAACGCGTACTTTTTGGACAGCAAATGGAAGCGCACCCCGAGACCGGGCTCTCGGAATTATCTCGGTCAGGTCAGAGATACCCTTGAGGAAATAAATCACCTTGAGCTGGTATTGGGAACAAATGGACGTTCGGGAGGCCAATTTGATATTCATCAAGCCGTTTATTCCCCGGTGGGAGAGAATGGATATCCAAAACCTATAAAGGATAAGATGACTGGTGATATCGATCACTCTGTCGCTGGCTATTGGCAAGAGAATTTCGACCTGAGGTACATTCTCAAAAGAGACTGGAAGAAGATCGGTCCTCGTCTTAGAGGAAAAATCAATATCTTTGTCGGCGACATGGATAGCATATACCTGAATAATGCAGTGTATCTGATGGAAGAATTTCTCAAAAGTACGAATGACCCCTATTATGAAGGAATCATAGAGTATGGAGATAGATTTGAGCACTGTTGGAGCGGAGACCACAAGAACCCGAATTATATTTCCAGACTGACAATAGAAAAACGTATGGTTCCGTTAATTCTGGAGCGCTTACTCAAGACGGCGCCAGCCGGGGCGGACATAATGAGCTGGAGATACTAAGCGGCGCTTTTTAAATTGTTGATTATTCAGACGCAAGGACAAGCAAGGAGGACAAGATGGCTAAGCCTAATAAACAAGCTCACCACATAGACATTCTTAAGAAATTAGAGGTGAAGCCAATAATTAATGCTTGGGGACACGGAACTGGGTTAGGCAGCTCAGTCCTTTTTGAAGAGTCAATTGAAGCCATGGGCGACGTTGCTCGAGTGTATCTTGACTTATATGACCTTAGCCTGAAAGCAGGGGCATATGCGGCTAAGCTAACAGGAGCCCCGGCTGCCCACATCACCTCAGGGGCCGCTTCAGCTCTAGTTCTAGCTACTGCGGCTTGCATGGCTGGGAAAGACGTAATCAAATTGCAGCAATTGCCCAATACAGATGGTTTAAGAAACGAGGTTATTATTCAAAGGGCCCATGTGAGTGTATTTAGTCAGAACCTTAGAATAGCGGGTGCGCGGCTTGTCGAGATAGGAATCGAGGGAGCCCCAGTCGAGCCATTGACCTTCGAATCTGCAATAACCGAATGGACAGCAGCCGTATGTTATGTCACGTCTGAGCATGCCATTTCGCGTACAAACAGTCCTCTTCTAACCTTAGAAGACATGATTAAGATTGCTCACAGCCATGACCTGCCGATAATTGTAGATGCTGCCCCTGAGTCTATGTCTGGCATTAAGAGATTGATCGAGCTAGGAGCCGATTTGATTGCCTGGAGCGGTGGCAAGTTCCCAAATGGCCCCGGTGGTACTGGTTTGCTCTTGGGAAGAAGGGATCTTATCGAGGCTGCGGAAATGCATTCCGGATTGAACCCAAGGGCAACTTGCCAAGGCGTTGGAAGACCGAGCAAAGTAAGCAAGGAGGATATTGCGGCATTGATTACATCTCTGGAACTTAGTGTAGACGATAAATATCAAACCGAGTTAAAGAAAAAATACGATGAAACAAATAGTTTTTTTGAAAGCGAACTGAAATGCATACCAAATATAACAACTTCGCTGCAGATGACAGAAGGCGCAAGAGTTCCGATGCTCCATATAGAAATCAGTGAAGACGCGGCAGGCCTTACTGCGTCAGACGTAATAAAGGCGGCCGAAGAAGGTGATCCGTGCATAATGCTGGGAAGGTGGAAAGTGAATCAGGGAGTTGTACAGGTTAATGTCGAAACCTTGCGGGAAGGCGAAGAAAAGTTGATATCCGAGAGACTCAGAGAAATATTATTGAAAAACAAATGATCTAGCCTGAATTATGCATAAAAAAAGCTGTTTCCTCCTCAACATGTTGATTTATAATGGTTTCTCCAAAAAAGCCATTACCAACATGAGGAGCGAAACAGCCATGGAA
>Ga0268280_1001013_pt1 | contig 19993 bp, 20 predicted proteins | sample saktaG_9_FD_190139 | JGI IMG/M metagenome (GOLD analysis project Ga0268280, IMG submission 190139) | Saline water microbial communities from Sakinaw Lake, British Columbia, Canada - sak_2011_5_24_40m | ecosystem: Environmental > Aquatic > Non-marine Saline and Alkaline > Saline ... | reverse complement strand
TAACCCTCCATAGTAAGGGCTAAATATACGGTAACATCAATTATGAGTCAACGAAGCGTTTAGATTTGGTTTGGGTAACATTTAATGTGAGTCAATTCGGAAGCCTGACGGGGCCTTGACTTTACTATTACCTTGTGGTATACTTCAGTAAAATAAAGGGGGTGACGCATGATGAAGTTGAAGTTTCTTGCAATTATAGCATTAATAGCGATTTTTGTGGCCGGAGCAGCATTTGCGGAGGTTGCCAGCACAAACATAACGCCGGCTAATAAAAGTACCGGAGCCAGCATGGGCACGAAAGACGCTCTTGCGCATAAACCCGGAATGAAGGCCGAGAGAGGCATAAAAAATATACTCTTCGGATGGACTGATATACCAAGATCGATAATTCAGGTAACCAGGGATTCGAAAAATCCTATATGGGGACTGACAGGCGGTACTCTTAAGGGTATAGGAAAAGCTTTTCCAAGGACGGTTTCCGGCATAGCGGATGTCGTGTCATTCCCGATAGGGGACTATGACAAGATGCCGGTTCATCCGGATGAGTTGAAGACACAGATAAAGTAATAACTATTCTATTCTTTCAGAAAAGCAGGGCAGCTTAAAGTCTGCCCTGCTTTTCTTATTGACGGTACTGATGCATATGCTATATAATACTGTGTATGAATAAAAACAACGATGAGTTCCCTGAAAGACGCAGATACGTAAGGCTAAAGATACCTGTGGCTTTTTCCTATGTATCGGCAGACGGCTCTATAGCCCGACAGGCTGTAACGAAGAATATATCGGCGCATGGTTTAAGGTTCGAAACAACGGATAGGAATGTAAAAGAGTCTGATTCAATCGAAATTAAGCTTATGCTCCCGGGCGCGTCCAACCCGGTCCACGCAAAAGCCAATATAGTATGGAAAAAAAAGCTTTCCCTTGAAGACTCCTCTCCATTTGACACCGGAGTTGAGTTCACCGAGATAGAAGAAGACAATAAGAATACCTTCCTGAAGAATCTATGCGATCTTATATACGCCATATCGGAAGATAGTATTGAAAAATAACCGGAAAAAGGGCTCGTAAGATATATGATGTTAAGATTGATGTGTAAATCGAAGATACACAGGGCGACGATCACTAAAGTCGATCTGCACTATGAAGGCTCGATAGGTATAGACAAAGATCTTCTCAAGGCCGCTGACATAAAACCTTGCGAGATGGTTCAGGTGGTCAATATTAATAACGGCGCCAGATTTGAAACCTACGCCATAGAGGAAGAGTCCGGAAGCGGCAAGATCGGCTTATACGGAGCCGCGGCGCACCTTGGTAAAGCCGGGGACCTTATAATAATATTATCCTCCGCGATGATCCCGGATGATGAATCGGGCAAATTAAAAATTAAAGTTATTCACGTAGATAAGTCTAACAGGCTCTATGTCGAATCTAAAAATAAAAGCATTTCCTGATCCGGTTTTACGATTAAAAGCGGTAAGGGTTAAAAGCGTAGGCATCGCCGAACAAAAAGAGTTGAATGATATGGCTTCCGCTATGTATTTGAACAGCGGAGTTGGTTTGGCCGCAACTCAGGTTGGAATCTTAAAACAGCTTATCGTAATAGATATCGGCGAAGGCCTGATGAAGCTGGTAAATCCGGTATTAACGAAAGAGGCCGGCAGCGAATCAGGGGAAGAAGGATGCCTTAGCGTTCCCGGCGAATGCGTCTTAATAAAAAGAGCGAAAAGAGTGGCTGTAGATTTCCTTGACGAGTCCGGTTTACATTCGCATATTAAGGCGGATGGACTGCTGGCCCGAGCGCTGCAGCATGAGATAGATCACCTTCAGGGAAAATTGATAATCGATTATCTCGGCCCTGTACGAAAGTTACTGGTTCGGGCGCGAGGCGGCAGAAAAAAGAAAAAGGTGGCAAATGGAGCTGTATAAAAAACTGGAATCCGACATGAAGGCCGCGCTTAAAAGCTCGGATGCGTTGAAATTATCGGTTCTGCGCATGGCCATCTCCGCGATAAGGCTTATGGAGATCGAGAAAAAACTGGCAAAGATCGAAGATGCGGACGTTTATGGAGTTATTCAGAAACAGATCAAGCAGCATAAGGATTCTATTGAGCAATTCGAGAAGGGTCTCCGGAATGACCTGGCCGGAAAAGAAAAAGCAGAGCTCGTGATACTCGAATCGTATATGCCAAAACAACTTACATCCGAAGAGGTTGAGGCTATCGTAAAAGAAGTCATCGCCGAGACAGGGGCTGCGACGAAAGCCGAGACCGGCAAGGTGATGAAGGCCGTGATCGAGAAAACTAAAGGCAGTACGGACGGCAAAACGGTAAACCAAATCGTACTAAAATATCTGAAATAGCTTGAAATCTACGGAGCTTTGTAGTATAGTAAAATCCAAGGAAAGGAGGAAAATATGAAAAAAATTATCGGGTTAGTTTGTTTTGCATTGGTATTATCTTTCGCGATAGTAAGTGTTTCTATAGCGGCTGAGCCTATAACGAAGGAGAATGTAGGCCAGAAGGCCAAGAATTTCGGCCAGAAGATATTTAACTATCCGGCGAACGTTACCAAGGAATCCGTTGGAGTCGTGACGGAAACCAGTAAGCGCAGCACCGAGGTAGTGACCAAGGAAGTTAAGAGGACGGGTGAAGTCGTTACTGGCGATGTAGCGAAGACCAAAGAGATGGTCACTGAGCCTATCACAGGAACGACCGAGACTGTCGTAGAAACTGTTAAAAGCACTGTGAATATTCCGGTTGCGGCAGCTAAGAAATAGTAACTGTATACAACTCGGGAAAAACTCATAAGAAACAGGGAAAAGCCATATTCGATAAAAGATATGGCTTTTTCCGTAAATACCCTCATCACGACAGAGCGTAACATGAAAAGACTATCGGATTTATTCGCTGCCGCACTCCTGGCTTGCCTGGTAACCGTTTTGCTTTATAATCCTGTGTCGATAGCTATATTTAGGCTGACTGAACCGTACTTCGAATACCCCCTAAAGATGGATCCGGACAAGGGGATGGTTGTTCGAAATGACGCCGGAGGCGACGGTGAATTCGCCGCCAAGCGTCTGAACGGCAGATCACATACCGGAATAGATATACAGGCTCCGCTCATGACTCCCGTACGAGCCTCAAAGAGCGGACTCGCTTTCTGTTTAAATGTGCCTACCGGTTACGGTAAATATGTTCTGATACGCCATCCTGACGGTTCTCAGACTCTATACAGTCACCTTTTCGAGTGGAATATAATATCCGGAAACCAAGTGAGGCGGGGTGATATAATAGGGTTCGTAGGCAAAAGCGGAAACGCGAATCGTAAGAACATCGAGCCTCATCTGCACTTCGAGATACGAAAAAACAACGAACCGCAGGACCCGCGAAAGCTTATGCGGAGTAAATAAAGGACACATCATGAAAAGGATAGCGCAATTTATTATCGCGTCATTATTGGCTTTGACTATCGCGGGCTGCGGTGAGACCGTATCCGGCATAGGTAAGGATGCGAGCAGGATGGGCAGAGGAGTCAGCACCTTTTTCTTCAGGCAATAATAAGGACAAATCGCATGTCTATAAGAATCAGGGAATTATCCGGAGTCAGCATACTCGATATTGACGGCAATATAGACATCAACTCGGCCGACATAATCGAGGCCGTGGGCTTACTTGCTCAAAAAGGCTCTCTAAATATTATAATTAATCTCGAGAACGTCGATCTTGTAGATTACAGCGGCCTTTCGATACTGGCCGTAGCCTATAAGAGCGCTATAAATCATAAAGGGAAAATGAAATTCATACACGTCCCGCTTTCAGTCGTTGAGCTTTTCAAAGTTGTAAAGCTGGATAATGTGCTCGAGATCTATCCGGATGAACCATCCGCTATTTCAAGCTTTTCCGAGTCGCCGCTTTCGGACCTGCACTTACGGAGAAGATATCAGAGGCTTGAAACGCATATTAAAGTAAATTATTCAATAATCGGATCAGTAAAAAAACCGGAAACCTTTGAAGGGGTGGCGCTTAATATAAGCGCCGCAGGCGTCTATATATATACCAAATCAATATTCCCGCTAAATAGCCCTCTGAGCGTCTGCCTTACCCTTCCAAGCACTAGTAAGCGTATCGAGACGGACGGCCGGGTCATATATCTGGCCGATAAAGATATCCAGCCTCATGTATTTCCCGGGATGGGGGTGGCGTTCACACACCTGAACGCAAAAAAAGAAAAATTGATCGTGGAATTTATAGAAAAAAATATCACACACAGGGCGGATTACTTATGACAGTACGGAGTAAAAAAACTTGCGGTTTTAACGGATGCGCGGAACATGCGGTCGCCTATTCACCGCACTGCTGGGATCACATTCAGGATAAAGACAGTTATGGCTCTAAGTTCCTAGAAGCGGCCGCGGGTGATAAGAGCCTCTCCGGATCAAATCTAAAAAAAGTTTCTCTTAAGAATTCCATTTTTGAGGGAGTCGATCTTACCGGCTCAGACCTATCCCAGGCTGACCTTTCTGGATCGCATTTTTTTGATTCAAAATTTAAAAACGCGACATTTATAGGGACGGATATGTCCGGCTGTGATTTTACACACTGCGACCTGACGGGGGCCGACCTTACAAAAGCCCGTCTTTCCGGCGCGCGCCTGTGGAATAGCGACCTGTCGTCTGCCAACCTCTCGGAGAGCGACTTGTCCTCGGGCGATCTTTGGAACACGCGACTATTTAACACTAAACTTTGGCATGCGGATCTCGAGGGCGTTAAGTCGCTAGGTAGATCAAATTTTTCTGACGGCAAAGGTTTTCGTCCGGCTTGCCGACTGGATGAATCCGGGGAGATATCGGCCGAAGAATCCTACCGGCAGATCAAACAGTCTTTCATGGCAAACGGTAAATATAGCGACGCCAGCTGGGCTTCTTTCAAGGAGAAGACGATGGAGAGGCGTATGCTATGGAAGAAAAAGGACTTAAACTACCTTCCCAGCGCGCTCATGAACGTTCTTTGCGGATACGGAGAAAAGCCATATCGTATCATATTTTCGGCTTTCTTCTGCATATTGGCTTTCGCGTTTGCCTATCGAAGCCTTGGCGCTATAGAATCCATAGCGTATCCGGGAGGCGGTATGAGATGGTTAGATTATATATACTACAGCACTATAACTTATACGACCGTAGGATACGGGGACTTCATACCGAAACCCTATGGACTCTTCCGGTTACTCGCAGCCTGCGAAGCGTTTTTAGGCGTATTCTTAGCCGGCCTCTTTGTCTTCACGCTAGCCAGAAAGTATTCCGCCAGGTGACCAGACTAGGTGCCATAAATAAAATAGCAGAAAAATTTGAAGATAGTTTAAAAGACTGCCGCATATGTCCGAGAAAGTGCGGCGTCGACAGGACTCGCGGCGCAAATGGTTATTGCCGCGCCGGTGCCAGGCCGGTCGTATATAACCACCTGATACACCACGGAGAAGAGCCTCCGATATCCGGAGCTAAAGGGTCCGGCACCATATTCTTCTCCCGCTGCAATATGAAGTGTGTATATTGCCAGAACTATTATTTCAGCCAGCTTGATAAGGGCGAAGAGGTAGAGATCCCGAGACTTGCCGATATGATGCTCAAGCTCGAAAGTCAGGGGTGCCACAATATAAATCTCGTAAGCCCTACCCATTATCTGACTCAAATCTTACTTGCCCTTAAGGTCGCGACAGAAAAAGGGCTTTCGATACCCATAGTTTACAACACAAGCGGCTACGATCTGGCCGAGACCATAAGGGATTTGCGCGGTATAATAGATATCTACATGCCGGACATGAGATATTCAGACGATTCCATGGCAAAACTCTATTCTGATGCGCCGGATTATGTGGAGCGTAATAGGGAGGCTGTTTTGGAGATGCGATCTCAAGTAGGCGATCTTATTATAGATAAAAACGGCATAGCCGAAAAAGGGCTTTTAATACGTCTCCTGGCTCTTCCAGACGGTATATCCGGCACCATAGGTACTTTAAAATTTATACGCGAAAAACTATCAGAAAATACATATTTAAGCATAATGAGTCAATACTATCCGACATTCAAAGCGTATGAGCATCCCGAATTGTCGCGTGGAGTAAGCGGCATGGAATATGATAATATAGTTGACGAGGCCCGTCGTTTGGGCTTAAATAATGGGTGGGTTCAGGACTCCCCGGAACCATTTGATCAAAAATTCTTCGGAACGAACATCAGGCCCGGAAAGAAGGATAAGAGCAATTGAAAAAGAAGATAAGTAAACAAGCTTCATACGCTAAGCAGCTGGAAGCGATATCCAAGGTAAGTAAGACTATAACATCAAATCTTTATCTGGGTGATATATTAAAACTTATCGTCACTGTCACCGCTGAGATAATGGACTCCAAAATATGTTCGCTGATGCTGATCGATGAGAAGACGAAAGAGCTTGTTCTTAAGGCCACTCAATCGATGAGCGAAGTTTATAACAAAAAGCCTAATCTTAAAGTAGGAGAGGGTATAGCCGGTAAGGTCGCTTCCGAGAATAAGCCCATAGCGGTATACGACCTTTCAAAAGGCAGCGAATATAAGTCGAAGAACATAGCCGTAGTTGCAGGGCTCAAGTCTCTTCTTTCGGTTCCACTGGCGGTAAAGGGAAAAGTCATAGGGGTCCTTAATAACTATACTTCGTATCCGCACAATTTTACGGAAGATGAGGTTAATATACTTACCACAGTAGCAAATCAGGCGGCCATAGTTATCGAGAACGCCGAGCTTATGGTAAAGACGAAAGTGGTGCAGGAGGAGCTCGAGACGAGAAAATCGGTCGAAAGAGCCAAGGGGATACTCATGCGCGGCCAGTCGATGAGTGAAGAGGAGGCTTTTCGTAAGATACAGAAACAGAGCATGGATCTCAGAAAATCTATGCGCGAGATAGCCGAGGCCATAATACTCATGGAGAGCATGCGGAAAAATTAAATTTGCGAAACCAAAAATCCAACCGCCGCGGTTAGACGAATTGGTTAGCCGCGTCGTCTAACCGCGGCGGTTGGATTTTGGTTTTTCCTATTGACAAAACCCTAAATTGTGGTAGACTTATTATGAAGATAGTTGTGGACTAAGGCGTCCGAATCCGATGAAGGGTACGGGCGCTTTTTGTTTTTTACAGGTGAGAATATGAAAAAAACCATAAGACTGGCTTTAGCTCAGATAAACTGTACGGTCGGAGATCTTAAAGGCAATTCGGCTAAGATCCTGGCGCATATCGAGAAGGCTTCTAAGTCTGACGCCGATATACTCTCCTTCCCGGAGCTCGCGATAACGGGCTATCCTCCCGAGGACCTTTTATTAAAGCCCCAGTTCGTGGCTGATAATATCGACGCGTTGAAAGGGATAGTAAAAAATGTCGGCGATATTACGGTAGTATTGGGCTTCATCGATGAGGTAAAAGGAGATATTTACAACGCCGCTTGCGTTATAAGAAGAGGCGCGATAAAAGGGGTGTACCATAAGATGCTCCTGCCAAATTACGGTGTATTTGATGAGAAACGCTATTTTACGGCAGGAACGAAGACGCCGGTTTTCTCGCTAGGCGAATTGAACTTCGGGGTCAATATATGCGAAGACATATGGCAGGAGGACGGCCCCGTCGCATATCAGGCTAAGGACGGAGCTAAACTTATAGTGAATATCAGCTCCTCTCCTTATTATATGGGAAAGGTCCGCGAGCGCGAACTTGCCATATGCCGCATGGCTAAGGCCAATAACACATTCGTATCGTATACAAACCTGATCGGCGGACAGGATGAACTCGTCTTCGATGGTCAGAGTATGATAGTTAATAATAAAGGGAAGATACTCGCTAAGGCGAAGGCTTTTACGGAAGATCTATTGATATCCGATATCGAAATTGACATAAAAAGCTCCGGACATTCAGGCAAGAAAACCGTGAACCTCGGCTCTTTGTCTGGTATTGAAAAGCCCGATATACCAAAGGCACGAACTATCCCGACAGAAGAGATATCTGAGGTCTACAGCGCGCTCACTCTCGGGCTTAGGGATTATGTAATAAAAAACGGTTTTAAAGAGGTTGTTATAGGCATGTCGGGCGGGATCGATTCATCCATAGTCGCGACCCTGGCTGTAGACGCATTGGGTAAATCGAGCGTCGTCGGAGTGTATATGCCGACCCATTACTCATCGGAACTATCCGAAAAAGACGCCAGGGACCTTGCTTCAAATCTGGGGATAAGATTTCTTGTTATTCCGATTGAACAGATATTCAAATTGTACCTTATGGCGCTAGACCCTAAATTCTCGGGCTCATCCAGAGATAAGACAGAGGAGAACCTCCAGGCCAGGATACGCGGCAATATGCTGATGGCTCTGTCAAATAAGTTCGGATGGATGGTGCTGACTACCGGCAACAAATCCGAGATGAGCACCGGTTACGCGACCCTTTATGGGGACATGGCCGGCGGCTTTGCGGTCATAAAGGACGTTCCTAAGACGCTCGTTTATAAGCTTTCTAAATATCGCAATGCCATAGAGCCCGTGATACCGGATTCGGTATTTACAAAAGCGCCTACGGCCGAATTAAGGCATGACCAGAAGGATAGCGATACGCTTCCTTCATATGGCGACCTCGACAGAATACTTAAGGCATATATAGAGGAAGATAAGAGGTTCGGCGACATAGTAAAGATGGGATTTGATGGAGACGTCGTGAAAAGCGTATTGGGCATGGTGGATAATAGCGAATACAAGAGGAGACAGGCTCCTCCCGGGATAAAGATAACGCCTAAGGCTTTCGGCAAAGACAGAAGGATGCCGATAACGAACAGATACAAGTAAGAAAGTATCCAATTAGTTATCCACAGAGTAGCTGACGTTTAAACGTCAGCTACTCTGTGGATAACTCTAAAAAAGGACGATGAAGCCCTTTATTGAGCAAAGAAAGCTCATAAAGGGTTGTTTGTTTTTAGGAGGACATATGAGAGAGAACTTTGAGGATATGATCGGGAAGCTTTCACCGACTTTGCGGAGGATAACGCATAAGCTGAACGGCCATTTCTCGTTCTTTGACGAGAATGACCTTTTTCAAGAGGCGCTCGAGCATCTATGGACGGCATTCAATAACGGCAAACTGGATTCCAAGACGGACAGTTATGTACTCCAAGGTTGTTACTTTTACCTGAAAAACTATCTCCGAAAGACGCTCGATAAGACAAGACTCGTCAGCCTTGAACAGCTGATGGGCGAGGAGGACGGATGGGCCGAGCGGTCTCTCGGTAAGGATGACCCCGCGATAGAAGAAGCGCTCGATACAAACGACATATCCGCTGCGGCCGAAAAAAGCAGTTTATCGGAGCGTGAACGAAAAGTCATGACGCTTAGTCTGGAGAGTCTCACCACACGAGAGATAGGCGCTAAACTCGGCATATCGCATGTCATGGTCGTCAAGATAAGAAAGAGTATAAGGAAGAAATTCCGAGCTTCAAAATATTTTACAGGGACAGGTTACCAAAACTGAAGATTTATTACTTGTAGCGATGTAGGAAGAACACATAGATGTGTTTGTAAACAAAGGCGTTCCAATAAATTTGGAGCGCTTTCTCTATTAAGACACAGACGTCTTTTAATCCCGCGGCAGGGAATATAAAAGGCGTTTTTTTATTACACAACAACCATGAAGGGTAGGATTGATAAGATGAATATGAAAATATGCTTTGCGACTATAATATGCTGTCTCTTTTATGCTGGTGTGGCCCACGCGACCGCATCCACACACGTATGGGCGCCATCGACCGATACTCAAGACTACGGCACAGGCCATGTCACGGCAGACGTATATATACCGGTCAATAAGAATTCGGATGGTACTCAAGCAAATACAATAACCAACACCGGGCTTACTTTCGGGATCCTACCTTTTAATAAGCTGAGGGCTGAAGCTGGGGTAGACTACAAGACCGGATACGGGAGTCTAGACAGCTACCCTGTGTATTTCAACGCTAAAGTCGCTATACCGGAAGACTCGTACGGCGCTTATTTCCCGGCTCTAGCGGTAGGGCTGTATGATATAGGAACCGAGGCCAACCAGACCAACTTCAATATAGTCTACGGCAAGGCCGCAAAGACTATAAAGGTAAAAGATCTCTCTTTAGGCAGATTCTCAATAGGTTACTTTTGGGGGAATGGCGACCTTCTGCTAAACGGAGACGGCGATAGGGATAATCACGGCATCCTCGCGGCATGGGAAAGGACTATGACTGAAATAAGCGATAAATTATGGGTATGCGTAGAGTATCAGGGAACCCAGTCCGGTTATGGCTCTACCAACCTTGGGTGTTCGTGGCAGCTTACAAAGAGCACGTCCGTACTTTTAGGTTACGAGTTCTATAACAACCGTAACTTTGCGGATACGGTCACTATACAAATAGATATAAACTACTAAACCCTTCGACAGGCTCAGGGTTTATCCTAAAGCCTGTCGAAGGATAAAAAGGGAGGTGCGTGATGATTAATTCAGGAGATATAGCGTGGATGCTTATTTCGACAGCGCTGGTCATGCTGATGACGGCGCCGGGCCTGGCGTTCTTCTACGGAGGGTTAGTGAGAAGAAAGAATGTGCTGGCAACTATGATGCAATCTTTCTTTGTGTTGTGCCTCTTGAGCTTGCAATGGATATTATGGGGGTATAGCCTTTCTTTCGGACCGGATAAAGGTCACTTCATAGGAAGTCTGGCATGGGCCGGATTAAAAGGCGTCGGAATGGCTCCGAACCCGGACTATGCTTCTACAATACCTCACCTTCTATTCATGGCTTACCAAATGATGTTCGCGATCATAACTCCAGCCCTTATAACCGGAGCTTTTGCTGAACGCATGAAGTTCTCGACATATGTTGTCTTCACGCTCCTATGGGCTACGCTTGTATATGATCCGGTTTGTCATTGGGTATGGGGAACGGGCGGCTGGTTAAAGAACATGGGAGCGCTGGACTTCGCAGGCGGCACTGTAGTCCATGTGTCATCCGGTATAGCCGCTTTGGTTTGCGCCCTGGTATTAGGGAAGAGGCGGGGATACGGCAGAGAGCCAATGCCACCCCATAATCTGCCACTCACAATACTTGGTGCGGCCCTTTTATGGTTCGGATGGTTCGGATTTAATGCCGGCAGCGCTTTGGCAGCAAATGAGATCGCGGTTTCGGCTTTCATAGCCACGAATACAGCCGCCGCTGCAGCCGCATTGGCGTGGATGGGCATAGAGTGGAAGATCACGGGAAAGCCGACTATATTAGGAGGAGCGACCGGTGCCGTAGCGGGATTGGTTGCGATAACCCCGGCCGCGGGATTTGTTTCTCCGCTTTCCTCTATATTGATAGGCGCGATCGTAGCATTTGTATGTTATGCGGCAGTCGCCATAGTAAAAATTAAGCTGGCTTACGATGATTCGCTGGATGCTTTTGGCGTTCATGGTGTCGGCGGGACAGTTGGCGCTCTTCTTACGGGGCTATTCGCCCAAAAAGTGATAAACTCCGCAGGCAATAACGGGCTATTTTTTGGAAACCCCGGGCAGCTGGCAACGCAAGCCATAGGAGTCGTGGCAACTATGGCGTACTCCATAGCTGTTACTTTTATACTGCTGAAGATCCTCGATGCCACCATGGGTCTGCGGGTTGATGACGAAGATGAGCTTGCTGGTCTGGATATAACACAACATGAAGAGAGCGCGTATACGCTGCTCGACTAAAAGGAGGATTTACAATGAAACTGATAATAGCTGTAATACAATCGCACAAACTTGAGGATGTTTTAAGAGAACTGGATGAAAAAGAAGTTTATCTGAAAACTGTTTCAAATGTCCTGGGCTGCGGACGCCAAAAAGGGCTGACCGAGATATACAGAGGAAGAAAGGAGACCGGGAACCTCATAAAAAAGGTGAAACTTGAAATAGCGGTAAATGACAATTATGTGGAACCGGCGATAGCGGCTATATCAAAAGGCGCTAAGACCGGGGAGATCGGCGACGGTAAGATATTCGTCGTCGACTTGGCGGAGTGTGTCCGGATCAGGACCGGAGAGCGGGGAAATAAGGCGATAGGCTAAAAATGATACTAACCGGAATAAAGGGACTTGATAGCGTCATCACGGGTTTACAACTGGGCGATAATGTGGTCTGGCAGATAGACTCGATCGAGGACTACGCCTATTTTGTCGCTCCATTCGTCAGACAGGCGCTTGAGGATAAAAGAAGGATAGTCTATATTCGTTTTGCCGGTCATAAGCCGCTTCTGGAAAAACGGGATAGAGCTATCGTGTATAAATTGGATCCCTCCGCAGGTTTTGAAACCTTTTCCGCTCAAATAAACGATATCATAAGAAAGGAGGGTGAGGGGGTATTTTACGTATTCGACTGTCTTTCAGACCTGCTCTCCGCATGGTCAAACGATCTGATGATAGGCAACTTCTTTAAGATAACATGCCCGTTCCTGTATGAGCTCAATACCGTCACATATTTTGCCCTCCTGCGAAACAGCCATTCATTCAAGACCGTCGCCCGCATAAGAGATACCACTCAGCTTCTCATCGACGCCTATAAGCATAATGGTAAATATTACATACATCCTCTTAAGGTGTGGAACCGTTATTCCTCTACCATGTTCCTTCCTCATATGGAGAAGGGCGGCAGATTCGTTCCCATAGCATCCAGCATAGATACGGCAAGAATATTCTCCAAAATCATGAATAAGGAGGCGAAGAGCGCGGAACGCTATCTTGACTATTGGGAACGTCTTTTTATTAAGGCAACGGATCTCGAGAAAAAGAAAAATTCAAACGAAACCAGAAAAAGGATGCTTGATCAGCTCTGCCGGATAATGATAGCCAGGGATGATAAAATACTTCGCCTGGCTAAAATTTATCTCGATCTTAATGACATTCTGGACATAAAATCCAGAATGATAGGAACCGGGTTCGTAGGCGGAAAATCGGTAGGTATGCTCGTAGCTCGCAATATCCTGTCAAAAGATAATACCATTAATACCGAGAAGCTATTTGAGCCTCACGATTCTTTCTATGTAGGTTCGGATGTATTCTACACATACATCGTAGAGAACGGCTGGTGGAAAGCCCGCATGGAGCAGAAGACAAAAGACGGGTATTTCGAATCGGCAAAAGCGCTTGGAGAAAAACTTTTGCAAGGCTCTTTCCCTGAGGAGATAAAGGAGCAATTTCGGCAAATGCTGGAGTATTTCGGACAGTCGCCGATCATAGTGCGCTCAAGCAGCCTTCTGGAAGACAGCTATGGAAACGCTTTTGCGGGTAAATACGAAAGCATATTCCTTGTAAATCAGGGCACGCCTGAGGAGAGATACGCAAAGTTCGTGGATGCGGTCAGGCGTATATACGCTTCGACTATGAACGAAGACGCTCTTACATACCGCCTGCAGCGCGGCCTTGGCCAGGCCGATGAACAGATGGCTCTTCTGGTACAGCGGGTCTCGGGAGCTTATCACGGTAAATTCTTCTTTCCTGATATCGCCGGAGTGGGGATATCCTACAACACATTCGTCTGGAAAAATACGATGGACCCGAAAGCCGGGATGCTTCGTCTTGTGGTGGGGCTCGGCACGCGCGCGGTCAACCGTGTCGAGGGTGATTACCCCAGGATAGTGGCGTTGGACGAGCCGCTCTTAAAAGCTCATGCGAATATCGACGATACCAAACGATTTTCTCAGCATGAAGTAGATGTTCTTAATATAAGTAAAAACTCGATCGAAACGGTTCCGTTTAACGAGCTGCTTAAGGAAGGTGTGGCTATCAAGCTCGACCTCATAGCCGAGCAGGAAGGGAATAGGTGGGTCATCACATTCGACCCGCTCGTCTCCGACCCCGGATTTCGAGAAACGATGCAAAAGATACTCAAAATACTGGAGGATGCGTATGGGTATCCTGTCGATACGGAATTTACGATAAATTTCAAAGAAGACGGGCCTTTTCAGATAAATATACTGCAATGCAGACCTGTGCAGACCAAGGGGCTCGGAAGACGGGTAGCGATACCGGAGAAGATAGCAAAAAATAAGATAATATTAAGATCTTCGGGAAATTTTTTAGGAGGAAATATATCGCAGGAGATCAGAAGAATAATTTATGTAGATCCTAAAACCTACGCGGACCTGGCTACCCAGTCGGAGCGATATGATATAGCAAGGGCCGTCGGAACTATCAATAGGGGATCGAACAATAAGGAAAAACCGACGACTATGCTTCTCGGGCCGGGCAGATGGGGAACTACGACGCCATCTCTGGGCGTTCCGGTCTCATTCGCCGAGATCAATAATATGACCGTTCTTGTGGAAATCGCATTCTCAAGCGCTAATGCCACTCCGGAACTTTCGTTCGGAACTCATTTCTTTCAGGATCTGGTAGAAACCGGAATATTTTATCTGGCACTTTTTCCCGGCAACAAGAATACGTATATAAACCAGGCATACTTCGATAAAATGCCTAATTTACTGAAAAATATAGCGCCGCAATATAAAAAATACAGCCACGTCATTAAGGTATTCGATATGAAAGGATCGAATCTAAGGATCGTAGCGGATATAGTCTCACAGGATCTCGTATGTTACATCGCGTGAGAACCGAGTATTGCTGTAAGTCTGTATATGAGAGCGGCAAGATTATGCTTGAACAGGGCCGTAGCGTAATATATAATGAAAAAATAATCACCACAACGAAAAGAGGAGCGTATGAGCATAAGACAAAAAGTGCTTTTTAAGATCAAAAGCGTCGAATTGGATAAAGAGTTACCGAAGAAAGTGTCGAGCTATTTCGGCGAAAACACATTTTCGCTGGATACGATGAAGAAACATATATCAAAGCCTACTTTCGAAGCCTTTAAGAGATGGATGTCGGAAGGCGTTACGATCTCGATAGAGCAGGCAAATGAGATAGCCGACGCCATGAAAGAATGGGCCATAGCAAAAGGGGCTACTTACTATACGCACTGGTTTCAGCCGATGACGGGTTTAACAGCTGAAAAACATGACAGCTTCATATCGATCACAGGCCCCGGTAAGGTAATGGAGAAATTTTCTGGATCCAAACTCATACAGGGTGAGCCCGACGCTTCCAGTTTCCCCTCCGGCGGAATAAGAGCCACCTTTGAAGCTCGCGGATACACGGCGTGGGACCCTTCAAGCCCGGCATTCATAATAGAGTCTAAGTTGGGGAAGACATTGTGCATACCCACCATATTCATCTCTTACCACGGCGAGGCCCTCGACAAGAAATTACCTCTTCTCAGGTCGGATGAAGCCCTTAGCAAAGCCGCGATCGGACTTTTAAAGCTTTTCGGCCATAAGGATGTGAAGAAGGTGTTTTCAACCTGCGGCGCCGAACAGGAGTATTTTCTTATAGACAAGAACTTCTATAATCTGAGGCAGGACCTGGTCTTGACCGGACGCACGCTAGTCGGAGCTCCATCTCCTAAAGGGCAGCAGCTGGAAGACCAGTATTTCGGCACGATAAAAGAGCGCGTACTGAATTTCATGTTCGCGGTTGCCGAAGAGGCATATAAACTGGGTATACCTCTGATGACGCGCCATAATGAAGTCGCGCCTCATCAATATGAGTTCGCGCCGATATTCGAAGAATCAAATCTAGCCGCGGATCATAATCAGCTCCTCATGGAGCTCATGAAAAAGGTGGCGCTGAGGCATAATCTTGTATGTCTTTTGCATGAGAAACCTTTCGCCGGTATAAACGGAAGCGGCAAGCATGTAAACTGGGCGCTTGCGGATAACAACGGAAACAACCTGCTAAACCCGGGAGATACTCCGGAGAATAATCTGCAGTTCCTAGCCGTTCTCGCAGCGGTTTTAAGAGCTGTCTATATTCATGCCGACCTATTGAGGGCGAGCGTTGCGCTGGCAGGGAACGAACACAGGCTGGGCGCGAACGAAGCGCCTCCTGCAATCATCAGCGTATTCCTCGGCGACCAGCTTACTTCGATACTTGACATCATAGAAAAAGGCACCAAAAGTAAGATTTCTAAGAAAGATATAGTAGACCTGGGAATGGCCAGGCTGCCGCTCTTCAACAAGGATACTACCGACAGGAACAGGACTTCGCCGTTCGCATTCACAGGCTCGAAATTTGAGTTCAGGGCGGTCGGTTCGTCACAGAACATATCCACGCCCGTAATGATAATAAACACCATAATCGCGGAATCTCTTGATCACGTCGCGGAACTTATAAGGAAGGAGTCGAAAGGAAAAAACTTCAACACAGCGGTACTCCGCGTAATCGCTAAGATTGTAAAAGAGACCAAGCCGATCCGTTTCGAGGGCAATAATTACGCCCCCGAGTGGGTAAAAGAGGCGAAGAAGAGAGGGCTTGAAAACATAGCGGCAACGAGCGAAGCGCTTAAAGCCCTTACTAAAGAGAAGAATCTAGCGTTATTCGCTAAGTATAAAATCCTTTCGAAGGAAGAGGCCGTTGCCCGATATCACATATGGATCCATACTTATAATACGATTCTGGAGATCGAGGCCAATACTTTAAACGAGATGGTAAACGCCAGCGTAGTGCCGGCCGGGTTTGAATATGAAAAACTACTTGCCGACAATCTCGAAGATCTGGCAAGATTAAAAAAAGATCTTGGACTAAAAGTCGGAAAGGAAGCCCTCGAAGACCTAAAGGAGCACCTGGGGGACGTTATATCGAAGATCTACTATGTAAGGCACAATACAAAAAACATGATGAAGCTCCTGAATAAAGCCTCTGGTATCGGCCATGAAGAAAGGGCGGAGCTTTATTTTAAAGAACTAAAACCTCTTATGGAGCATATAAGAAAGCATGTCGATGCGCTTGAGTGTGTAGTGTCCGATGAGCATTGGGATCTACCTAAGTATCGCGAGATGCTTTTCTTGAAATAAAGATACGCTGTAGTATCTTTAAATGAATTTTGAACACTGGCGTTCAATTACAGCCTGAAAAAGGCATGGGTTGGACGCCTATTTAATATAAGCGAATGGGGTAGATTGTAATGAAATATAGAGGCTTGCCGAAACGTCAGGGGCTTTACGATCCGCAATTTGAGCACGATTCTTGCGGCGTGGGGTTCGTGTGCGATATTAAAGGAAGGCAGTCCGGCAAAATCGTTCAGCAAGGCCTGGAGGTGCTGAATCGCCTGTCCCATAGAGGCGCTACAGGCGCCGATCCAAAGACCGGCGATGGGGCGGGTGTCCTGATACAGATACCACATGAATTCTTCGTAAAAAAAACATCCTCCCTGAATATAGAGTTACCTGCGCAGGGTTCATACGCTACTGGTCTGGTCTTTTTACCAAAGTCGCGGACAGCTAATAACTATTGCAAAAAAACCTTCGAAAAGATCATAAAATCAGAGGGAATGAAATTCCTAGGCTGGCGTAAGGTCCCGGTAGAAAGCTCCGTTATAGGCCCTACGGCACGCGCCACAGAACCCGAGATACTTCAGCCTTTCATCGGAAAGTCCCCGGAGGATGGAATAGACCAGCTCAAGTTCGAGCGCCATCTTTACATTTGCCGTAAAAGGATAGAGAATGCTGTACGGTCGTCGAAATTACCGCAGAAAGATTTTTTCTACATAACCAACTTATCGAGCCGCACCTTATCATACAAAGGCCTTCTAATGCCGTCTCAGGTAGGGGGTTATTTCCCGGACCTGCAAGACAACGATATGAAGAGCGCTATCTGTATGGTCCACTCGCGTTACAGCACGAACACATTCCCTTCATGGGAGCGATCACAGCCATTCCGATTTATAGCTCATAACGGGGAGATAAATACTTTGAGGGGAAATATTAACTGGATGCGCGCCAGGGAGGGACTTTTAAAGAGCAACCTGTTCGGCGAGAGGCTTTCGGACATATACCCTGTCATAGTTCCGGGAGGCAGCGACTCCGCGACCCTCGATAACGTCTTCGAACTTTTGGTGCTTTCCGGAAGAAGCATAGCTGAAGTCGTCATGATGATGATACCTTATGCCTGGCAGCATCATCATTTCATTGATAGTAAGATCAAGGATTTTTACAAATATCACGCATCGATAATGGAGCCATGGGATGGTCCGGCGGCTATCGCGTTTACCGACGGCGTCAGAGTGGGGGCGTGCCTGGACCGGAATGGCCTGCGGCCGGCGCGCTATATAATTACAAAGGACGATATGGTTGTAATGGCTTCGGAGGTCGGAGTTCTCGATATTGACCCTTCCAACATAGCGGTTTCCGGCAGACTCGAGCCGGGGAAGATCTTCTTCATCAATACAAAGGTGGGGCGCATTATAGATAATATGGCCTTAAAGAGAGAAGTATCGTATAAAAGGCCTTATGGGGAATGGCTAAAAGAGAAGGTCGTAACTCTATCGGAGATATCTCCCTCCAAAGTGCACCAGAGCCGTAGCGACGAAGATGTAATGACGACACTTAAGGCATTCGGCTACAGCCGCGAAGATCTGACTGCGATAATAAAACCAATGGCTGAAAAAGCGGAAGAGCCGGTGGGGTCTATGGGTAACGACACTCCGCACGCGGTACTTTCTACTAAACCACAGCTTCTTTATTCATATTTTAAGCAGCTCTTCGCGCAGGTGACAAATCCCCCCATAGACTCCATAAGGGAAGAGCTCGTGATGAGCCTGGCTTCTTTCATAGGGCCGGAACTGAATATATTAAAAGAAGGCCCGGAACATTGCCATCGTCTCTTCGTCCACCATCCGGTCCTTACCGATGAAGAGCTTCTCCGCGTGCGAAGCGGAATAATAGACGGTTTCAGGGCAAAGACGATAGCTACGACTTTTCACGCGGAAGATAAATTTGATTTTACAAGGGCCTTGGACAGGATTGCGAGAGAAGCCGAATCGGCCATAAGCGAGGGATACACATTCCTGGTCTTAAGCGATAAAGGGTGCGACTTAAAGCACGCCGCATTACCGGCCATTCTTTCCGCGGGAGCCGTGCACCACCATCTTGTCAGGAAAGCGCTGCGCTCGCAGATAGGCATAATAGTCGAAAGCGCCGAGCCCAGAGAGGTGCACCACTTCGCGCTGCTCTTCAGTTACGGCGTCGATTGCGTCAACCCGTATCTCGCGTATGAAGCCATACGCTATATCGAGAAGACGGATAGCCTGGAGGCCGGCCAGGTAAAAGGTATTATTAATTACCGTAAGGCTGTTGAGAAGGGACTGCTTAAAATTCTGTCAAAGATGGGTATATCAACGCTCGCAAGTTATAAAGGGGCCCAGATATTTGAGGCTTTAGGACTGGACAGAGAGGTGGTGGAGAGGTGCTTTGACGGAACCGCCTCGCGTATCGGCGGAGCGACATTTGATACTATAAGAAAAGAGTGCCTGGCCAGGCATATAAACGCTTATCCTAAAAACGGCACGTCATATCCGCTACTCGTATCCGGAGGATTATACCAGTGGAAAAAAGACGGTGAATTTCACCTATGGAATCCGGAATCTATAGCAGCTCTACAGGATGCCGCGCGTACCGGCAATGCCGAGCGGTATAAAAAATTCTCTGCTCTTATTAATGACCAATCCCGAAATCCTACAACACTCAGAAGTTTGCTGGATTTTAAAAAAACGAAATCGATCCCGCTGGACGAAGTTGAAAGCGCCGAAGAGATATTAAAACGTTTTGCTACGGGCGCGATGAGCTTCGGTTCGATATCTCGAAGCGCTCACGAAACGATAGCCGTGGCTATGAACAGGATCGGAGGCAAATCAAACACAGGCGAAGGCGGCGAGGATCCGTCGCGTTTCTATCCACGGCCAAACGGCGATCTTGCCCGCAGCGCGATAAAACAGGTCGCGTCCGGAAGGTTCGGAGTCACGACAAACTATCTCGTAAACGCCGATGAATTACAGATAAAGATGGCTCAGGGTGCAAAACCGGGAGAAGGAGGTCAACTGCCGGGTCATAAGGTGAATGTTTCT
>Ga0268280_1001011_pt1 | contig 20004 bp, 20 predicted proteins | sample saktaG_9_FD_190139 | JGI IMG/M metagenome (GOLD analysis project Ga0268280, IMG submission 190139) | Saline water microbial communities from Sakinaw Lake, British Columbia, Canada - sak_2011_5_24_40m | ecosystem: Environmental > Aquatic > Non-marine Saline and Alkaline > Saline ... | reverse complement strand
CAATGAAGCGTGGAATCAGACCATGATTCTTGTGGAGCACGACATGTCCGTGGTCATGAGCATATCAAAACGCGTGGTCGTATTGAATTTCGGGGAAAAGCTCGCGGAGGGAACGCCCGATGAGGTTCAAAACGATCCGGAGGTCATCAAGGCATACCTCGGAGATGCGGAGGCGATTTGAAACATGAAGCCGGTGGAAACATCCCAGGAGATATCGGCCCTATCGAAACTGACGCTGCCGCAGGTCCTTGCAAAACAGGCGGAACAATGGGGCACGACGAAAATCGCTCTGCGTGAAAAGGCTTATGGTATCTGGCAGGTCTACACCTGGGATGAGTACCTGCGATTCGTGAAGCGGGTTTCTCTCGGATTCATTGCTCTAGGCTTGAAGAGGGGTGAGTACGTTGGAATCATTACCAACAATCATCCCGAGTGGCTTTTCAGCGAGTTCGGCGGCCAGGCTGCCGGAGCCGTCACGCTGAATCTTTTTACAACGGCTATTGCGGAAGAGATCGTTCCTTCCCTGCAGCGGATCAAGGTGGCCTATGTCGTTGTGCAGGATCAGGAGCAGGCGGACAAGCTCCTCGACTCGAGAAAGAAGCTCCCCCATTTGCGAAAGGTGATCTATCTTGATCCGACAGGGATGAGAACCTACGGAGATGACAACTGGCTCATGAGTTTTGCCGAACTTCTTGAACGGGGAGACAGACTGGACGAGAGAGAACCGAAGCGTTTTGAAGAGGAACTCTGGAAAGGAAGGTCGAAGGAAACGGCCCTGATGATTCAGACATCCGGAACAACGGGCATACCAAAGCTTGCCATGCTGACCCACCGGAATTTCACGGCTATTGCAGATCAATGGCTCAAAGCCGTGCCACTCGAGCCCGGATCAAACTGGATGTCGTTGACCCCGCCCGCCTGGATTGTAGATCAGATGTGGGGGGCGGGGGTCGCCCTTCTGGGAGCACTCACAATGAATTTTCCGGAAACTCCGGAGACGGTCGCAGTGGACCTGCGCGAGATCGGACCGGCGACGATTATTACATCATCACGTTTCTGGGAAGACCTGGCTTCCCGAATCAGGGTGAAGATGGGAGATGCGGCCTGGCTGAACCGCAAGATATTCCGGCTGGCTGAAAAAGTGGGGAGGGCGGTCGTCGATCATGAATCAAGGGAAATGCCCGTTCCGAAAGTTCTTTTGTTCCTGAAAAAAATCTCGTCCGTTCTCGTATACCGGCCTCTTCTTGACAGAATAGGCTGCTCGCAATTGAAGAACGCATTCACAGGGGGTCATCCGATCAGCCCTGAGGTCATCGGGTTTTTCCGTGCGGTCGGTTTGAACCTGAAGCAGTGCTATGGATTGACGGAGGCTGGTGGAATATTTCAGATTCAGCCTGACGGGGAAGTGCGTCTTGAAACGGTGGGCAAATCGCTCCCGGGAACGACGGTGCGGATTTCCGAAGATCAGGAGGTCCTTGTCCGCGGCGAATCGATTTTCACGGGATACTACAACGACTTCAAGGCAACGGATGAAGCATTTAAAGACGGGTGGCTGCGAACCGGAGACGCAGGCTACATTGACAGCGAAGGACACCTGCTGATCATAGGACGGAGGGAGGAGATCATACGCAACAAGGAAGGAGACGCCTTCTCTCCGGATTTCATAGAAACGCGGCTGAAGTTCAGTCCCTTCATAAAGGAAGTTGTCACATTCGGAGAGGGAAAACCCTACATCACAGCCCTCATCAATATTGACATGGGCAATGTGGGAAATTGGGCGGAGGAGCGCATGATCCCCTACACAACATATACCGATCTTTCGCAGCAGGAACCCGTGAAAATACTCATCAAGGGGGAACTGGAGACGGTGAACAGGCAGCTTCCGGATTTCATGAAGATACGGAAGTTCATCCTTCTCTATAAGATGCTGGATGCGGATGACGAGGAACTGACAAGAACCGGAAAGGTGCGCCGACGGTTTGTTTACGGCCTTTACATCAAATTGATTGAGGCCATGTACGGCAAGGAGGAGGAAATCGACGTGAAGAGCACCATTCGTTATCGCGACGGGCAGGTGGGAACGATCGAAACACGGATCCGCATTATGGCCCTATGAGCTTTTTGGAACACGTTCTTAAGAAGGACCATTAAAAGTGTGAGGAATTATCCATGGATTTTTTTCTTCAATTACTGGTGAACGGAATCTGCATCGGCCTGCTCTACGGCATATCGGCCATGGGATTTGTGATGATTTTCAAGGCCTCGAGTGTCATAAACTTCGCTCACGGCGAACTTCTGGCCATCGGCGCGTTTTTCTTCCTGACTCTTGTGACGTGGGCTGAGCTTCCCGTATACGCGGCGTTTCTCCTGACGCTCGTGGGATCATTCGCGCTGGGCTTCATTGTGGAACGATTGTTCCTCCGGCCTTTGATCGGGGAGCCTCTCATCGAGGTGATCATGCTCACGGTGGGACTCGCCTCCATGTTCAAGGGTATCATGCTTTTTATATGGGGAGGAAATCTCCATACCTTTCCTGATTTTCTTCCGGAGAGTCTTACGTTTCAGTGGGGAGCCATCAATGTGCCGCCTGTTTACGTAGCCGCTCTGATCATCGGGTTCTTGTTTCTCACCCTCTTCGGACTATTCTTCAAATATTCCTCTCAGGGGATTTTCATGAGATCGGTGGCGGACAACCAGAGCGCGGCCCTTTCACTGGGCGTTCATGTCAAGCGGGTCTTCGCTCTTTCCTGGGGAATTGCCGCGCTGGTCGCGGCCATGAGCGGCATTGTGCTGGGGATCATGAACGGAATCAATGTTCATGAACTCAGTTCCATCGGCCTCAAGGTATTCCCGGTCGTGATTCTCGGCGGGCTGGATTCGATCGGCGGCGCCGTCATCGGAGGCATTCTCATCGGACTGCTGGAGACTTTCACCGGAGGATATCTGTCCACGTCGCTCAAGGATGTCCTGCCGTACATCGTTCTGGTCGTCATCCTGCTGGTCAAACCCTATGGGCTCTTCGGTCTTGTGGAAATCGAGAGGGTTTAGAAGTGATGATAAAGAAACCAAGACTTCACCCCTGCGGGAATTTCAAAGAACGATATGAGGATGAACTGCAAGTTTTTTCCACGGACTTCGGAAAACTGTGGTCCATTATCGGCATCTTTCTTCTTTTCACGCTGGTTCCTTATATGGGCGGTTCCTATTTTCTCTATATCATGAACATGATGGGAATCGCTGCCATAGCCGCCGTGGGTCTCAATATTCTCGTCGGATACACGGGACAAATATCTCTCGGTCACGGTGCTTTTCTTGGCGTGGGCGCTTATGCCGCGGCTATCTTTGCCACACGGTTCGGCGCGCCATTCTGGATTGCCATCCCGGCCGCGGGACTGATCACGGCTTTCGTGGGTTTGATCTTCGGTCTTCCATCTCTGCGCCTCAAGGGGCTTTATCTCACCATCTCAACCCTCGCCGGTCAATTTATCATCGAGTATCTGCTGGTGCACTGGGAAGACATGACCAGAGGCACCATGGGCATCACGCTTCCCGCGGCTTCCATCTTAGGTATCAATCTTGCCGGGGATCGGAGCTTCTTTTTCGTGATCTACATGTCCCTTGCGGGGCTCGTGTGGGTGGCCATTAATTTGATCCGGACAAAATACGGAAGAGCCTTCATTGCCATCCGGGATAACGATCGGGCGGCGGCGGGAATGGGGATTCCCATTTTTCGATATAAGCTTCTTTCGTTCGCGATCAGTTCCTGTTACGCAGGGTTGGCTGGCGGTCTCTGGGCTTACTATATGATCAGCATCACCAGCGAGCCATTTAATCTTCTGCTGTCGGTGGAATATATAGCCATGATCATCATCGGGGGACTGGGAAGTATTGCCGGTTCCATATACGGAGCCGTCTTCATCACGCTTCTGAATGAGGGCCTGAGGTGGGGCACGGATTTTCTCATGAACACGAGCCTGTTTCCGGAATTCGGTCTCACGATAGCACCGATTCGCGAATTTGTTTTCGGTCTGGCCATCGTTCTTTTTATTTTGTTCGAACCCAAAGGCCTAGCGGAGGTGTGGAGAATCATACGGTCCAGCTTCAAATTATGGCCGTTTTCTTATTGAGGAGAGGGCATTGTCATGCTGCTTGAGATCAACAACATCAGCATTGTTTACGCGGATGTCATTCAGGTTTTGAAAGGCGTTTCACTGAACGTCGAAACCCACAAAATTGTTTCTCTCCTCGGAAGCAACGGTGCAGGCAAGACCACGACGCTGAAGGCCATATCGGGATTGCTGAAACCGGAGAATGGAAAGGTGACGGACGGGAGCATCGTTTACGAGGAGAAGCGTATCGACAATCTCTCACCTGAAGAAATCACAAGGAAAGGAATTATTCAGGTCCTGGAGGGGCGCCAACCTTTCAAGTATTTGACGATCGAGGAAAACCTGAGAGTCGGGACGGCCACGAGATGGGGAAAACCCTACAAGAAAGATCTGGAATTGGTCTACGATTATTTCCCGGCTCTGCTCAGCAGGAGGAAAAGTCTTGCCGGATACTGCAGCGGAGGGGAGCTTCAGATGCTTGTGATGGGGCGCGCTCTGATGGCTCATCCAAGGCTTTTACTTCTTGATGAGCCCTCTCTCGGTCTTGCGCCGCTTGTCGTCAGAGAAATTTTCAAAATTATCCGGAGAATCAATGAGGAACAGGGCACGACCATCGTCCTCGTGGAACAGAATTCGACGATGGCACTGCAGATCGCTCATTACGGCTATGTCATGGAAAACGGGAAGATCGTCATGGAGGGCACCGCCGAGGATCTCAGAAAAAATCCGGACATCAAAGAATTTTATCTCGGAAAGGGATCCGCCGATGCCCTGAAGTCCTACCAGAACGTGAAATCCTATAGAAGGCGAAAGCGCTGGCTGTGAAAAGGATGTTTCTGAAGGGTTACCTTACGGTGATTTCGACCCGGCGGTTCCTGGGTTCCGGCACACCCTCCGGGGTTTCAATCAATGGCTTTTCAATGCCAAAATAGTCGATTTCGATGATGGATGGATCGACGCCCTCGTCTATGAGAATTTGCGCCACCTTTTTCGCGCGCCTCAGGGACAGGTTGAGATTGTAATCGGCCGTCCCAAGATTATCCGTATGACCGACCACGCTGATATCATGCGATCTGCGAGAATGGATCGCTTCCAAAATTTCAGGAAGGGATTCAAGAGAGGTACTTGTGGGTAACGCGCTTTCACTTTTAAAATACATAATAAAGATGACCGGGAGTTGCGGCTGAGCTTCAAGAGCTTCCTTGAAGACACGTTTGACCTGTGCCTCATCCATGATCTTCGGTTCATCGGGGATGGTTTCAATGCTGGCGACCTCGGTCGCCTGCCAGGGCTTATCAAGAACTCGCATTCCCTGTGGATTGGCCACTTCAATCTTTCCCACGTGACCATCGGGATCGGGCAATAGAACAAACTGTGTCTTTGGGCTGCATCCAGAGAAAAGAATCAGGATCAGGAAAAAGGTTATGAAACGGCTCATCCGTACTGAAAAGTTAACGCGGAACTTTTCGGATGTCACTCGATCCTCCTGCTGTACCCTCAGGATTCATGATAGCATGTCTTTCAAGCTTTGCGGGACTCTTGTTGCGATGAACAGGTTAATCATCCTCAACTCTTATGGCAAAATGAGTTCCCCTGACACCGCACACGGCCGATGGTGTTTCAAACTTTACGGCATTCTGGTTCATCTTGGCCATCAAACCCGTCAAGTAGGTCAATGTTCCCTTCTTTATTCGAGTAAGAAAAGAAAGTTTTTTTTCCGCAGGTTCAAAGCGAAATTCAGAAAGAATCACTCTGGAATTGGATCCGATAGACAAGAGGCTGTTGTCTCGAAGAATCAGGCCCAGGGAGCTTTCCTCTTTCGTGACAATCACATCTTTCTCAAAAAGTCTTTCACCGACTTTGACTGAAATGAGCTTCGTGCTCCGTTCAATAAAAGCAGACCCGCGGACATTTTTTACAATACCGATTCTCGTATCGGACGCGGAAACGAGGTTGGGAATGCTTATCAGCAAGACCATAAAAAAACTAAAAATAACTTTCATGGCTCCAGACCTCCCGTGAATCTTTTTAATGAAAAATACGCGTAATATCGTTGAATGTCAAGAAAATCTCAAGCCGATTTCGCCATGTCTCTGAGCTTGAGCTGTATCGTCGATGTCCCGTTCCAGTGATTAAGCTGCGGGGTGAATACGATGTCCAGTTTCGTGTCCGGAAGGGTGCTGACGAATTGACCCTTGCCGAACCATATGGAATTGCAGGATGTGCTGTGGCTGATGATCCTCATCTTGAGGTGATTGTTGCCGACAATAACGGGATTAGATACGTTGACATTCCGGGTGTAGAGAAGAGGTTCAGGATTCATGCTTCCGTAGGGAGCAAGGCTGTTAAGCTGGCACATAAAATCATGATTAATTTCATTCAGTTCGCAATTTGCGTCGATGGATGTGGATGGAACCAGGTCTAAAAGTCTCACTTCTTCACGAACAATCTTTTCAAGCATGGAGCGAAAGGTTAGAATATGTTCTTCACGTATGGACATGCCGCCCGCGAAACGGTGCCCGCCGTAGGAAAGGAGATGCGACCGGCACTGCGTCAGTCCACGATGGAGATTGAATTCCGGTATGCTTCGGCCTGAACCCTTGCCGACCCCGTCTTTAAGACTGATCAGGATCGCGGGTCTGTAATAAAGTTCCACGAGCTTTGAGGCTACAATTCCGATAACTCCGGGATGCCAGTCCGGTGAGGCAAGGACAAGAACAGGCGTGATTTCCATATTCATCGAGCTTTCAATTTCTTTAGTGATCGATTGAAGAATGGTTCTCTCTAACATTTGACGTGCGCGGTTATGGCCATCGAGTTTTCTCGCAAGCGGCAGGGCCTCGCTCATGTCTTGGGACAAAAGAAGACGCACGGCATCGTCAGCGGATGCGACCCGGCCGGCCGCGTTGATTCTCGGTATAAGGGAAAAAGAGGCTGTCGTGGAATCGACGGGCTGATGGCCCACGCCGCTCACCTCTCTAAGCGCCTGAATTCCGGGACGTTTGCCCTGATTGATGAGGTCGAGGCCTATCTTGGCGAATATTCTGTTCTCGTCAATCAGAGGGGAAATATCTCCTATGGTACCGAGGGCGACGAGGTCGAGATATTCCCGCAAATTCGGGTAGAGCCGGTCTTTCCAGAAGCCTATCTCACGCAATTGTCCACGCAGGGCGATGAGGAAATTGAATACGATTCCAACCCCCGCAAGCTGCTTGAAGGGAAATGAACAGTCGCTGCGGTATGTGTTTATAACAGCCTCCGCCTCGGGGAGATTCTCCGGGACCTCATGATGATCCAGTACGATGGTGTCCATGCCCAGTGATCTTGCGTGGGCGATTTCCCCATGGTCTGAGATGCCACAGTCCACGGTTATGATCAGCGCCACACCTCTCTCTCCTATTTTTTCGACGGCGGTCCTGTTTAAACCATATCCTTCCGCGATCCTATCAGGGATATAATAAGACACATCGGCGCCGGTTTTTTTTAAAAAGTCGTACAGAATGACAAGCGAGGTGATTCCATCCACATCATAATCACCATAAATGACGATCTTTTCGCGGCCGTTCAAAGCCCTGACAAGACGTTTCAAGCCCCTCTTTATATCTTTCATCAAAAAGGGGTTATGAAGGTCTTTCAAGGAAGGCTGGAGGTATCGCTTCGCCTCGTCGGGATCAACGATAGACCTGTTGACAAGAATGCTGGAAACGATGGGATGGATGCGGAGTTCCCGAACCAGACGCGTACGACGTTCCATGTCTTCTGAAGGAACCAGCCACTGTGTCGTGGGGAGTGACTGGTTTTTGATTTTATTTCCTGAAGCCAAATCTGTTGAATCCTTATTTTCCTTGATCGAAGACCCGCTCTCTCAGGGGTCGAAAAAGTGATAACCTGAGCATAATTAAAGCTTGATATTTAACCTTCTTTCAAAGTAAAAGATGATGAAAACTCTGAAAAGGTCGAGTCACCGGTGGACAAAAGAGGCGATTTTATCGAAACATATATAACGCTTAACAAAAATAACATATCCCTCCTCACGTTTATCCTGCAGGGATATGAGGGATTTGCAATCGCAACGACTATTGATAAAACAAAGGCAATTGTCAAGCTCTTTATCATGAACGATTTCATCGACGAGATCGAAAACCTGTTGAAGAGCCTCAACGCCGATCTTAAAGCGGAAGAGGTTTGTTTATCACCGGATTAAACCTTTGGAGGTAAGATGCGCATGAAATGGTCCTTGAGATTAGCGATGATCACGGTCCTTTTTTTTATCCCCATCCTGCTGGGCATGGGCGTCATCGGGGACAGTCCAACCAATAAGATTCCCGTTCCTGACAAGAAATACACGGTCACATTCATCGATCAGATGGATGTTGTGACGGAGTGCTCTGAGGTAAGCATCGAGGGGAATACTTTCGTCGACGGGAAAAGAGGGGAGGGGATCTATGCCATTGCCTTTGACAGAATACGCATCGTTCTATTCAGAATGAAAGAACGCGAGCTTCGCGGTGTTGTTCAATTAAAAGACGGCAGTGAAATAGAATTGGTTTTGAACAAAGACCGGAAGGCTTACGGAAAGACCGAGTTCGGGACGTTCCAGATCAAGCTGTCAAATCTTAAAAAGATGATCTTCCCAACCAAATGACTTTATACGGCTTTTTTCACAAAACCTGAACGAAGGCAGCGCGTGCAGACCTTCATTCTTTTCCTGGATCCCGTCTCACGATCAACCACTTTCATCTTCTGAAGATTAGGGTACCAGACTTTTTTTGTTTTGTTATTCGCGTGGCTTACGTTATTGCCCACGACAGGTCCTTTGCCGCACACCTCACAGACTCTAGACATTTTAAACCTCCGGATACAAAATAAGGCTGCATAACTAATCTAAAATCCAAAATATTGCAAGCCTTTTTTCCATTTTCTTTCAGTCGTTTTTCATGGATACAGGCTGGCCTGTTGATTCGAGGACATTCATCCAGATGTTCCCCTGGGGATCAACCATTTTGCGTTTCGTGGCCACAGCCTTGAGCGGAAGATGAACCCGGGCATCATTTACAAGACCGACCACCATCCCTGTTTTTCCCGCCATGGCGGCATGAACGGCGTATTTTGCGAGGATACTGCAATAGAGGCTGTCGCTGGCATTCGCTGTCACGCTCCGTATGATGTAGCTGGGATCGATATATTTGAGGTTTATTTCCATGTTGATTTTATTAAAATAACTCTCTATCTGTTCTTTAAGAAAGAGTCCGATATCGAAGAGCCGTATATTGCCTGAGGGGTCGCGCTCCACGGCCATGCCGTCTCTCCGGATGAGGTTCTGGCCAGCCCCTTCCGCCACAAGAATGACGGCATGGTGCCTGTCTCTGAGTCGATGCTCAAGTATTCTGAGAAATCCTTTCTCGCCATCCAAATCGAAGGGGATTTCAGGTATGAGAACATAATTTGCGTCCGGCTGGGCCAGTGCGGCGCTGGCCGCTATATGTCCCGACTGCCTCCCCATCAGTTTGACGAGGCCGATCCCGTGGAGAGCTCCCTTCGCCTCCACATGGGCACACTGGATCACCTTCACGGCTTCCTGGATCGCCGTATCGAAGCCGAAACTACGTTCGATGAACATGAGATCATTATCGATGGTCTTCGGAATTCCGACGATGCTTATCTTTTTGTTTCGTCTGAGGATCTCGTCCGTGATAATCTCCGCACCTCTCATTGTGCCGTCCCCGCCGATGCAGAAAAGGATCGAAACGTTCATTCGCTCCAAGGCGTCAACCATTAGAACCGTATCATGAATTCCGCGGGATGCCGATAGAATGCTTCCTCCCAACATATGGATATCCTGGACGATGTCAGGATCTAGTTCCATTACATCATGGCCGTAGCTGGGAACGAGTCCCTGGAACCCGTATTTGATCCCGATGATGTTGCGAACACCATAACGGTAATAAAGTTCCATGACAAGGGAACGGATCACGTCATTGATTCCTGGACATAAGCCGCCGGACGTCACGATCGCGGCCTTCACTTTGGAGGGATCGAAGTAGATCATCTTTCTCGGTCCGGCAATTTCCAGGCACAATGGACGCCCTTCAGGGGTTTTGTATTTATCAAAGTCCTTGAGTGAAATATTCAAAAGAATCAGGTCATCATCCGATTTGAAATAACCAGCACCGGCAGGAGCGGGTATGCGTCTCTCGCCCAGATTTTTAATTGAAAAATCATAGTCTTCTTCATGATTTATCATAAACGACCTCCGGTACTGAGATTCGCGGCGTTTAATCCGGACAATACTTCTCCTTCAAAGCCGAGATCTGGAAATATATCTTTTCCTGTCATATAAACATTTTTCAGGGGCGTTTTGCTGGAAAGTGTTGAAAGGTGGAGTAGCGAACGTCGCAGGATCCGGTATCGATGGGTCGCCGTTTCCTCGAATTTACGTGAGAAATCGATACATTGACCTATATCAAGGAAGTCGATATTTTCTGAAAGAAATGGGAGAAATCCATTCAGATTCTGGAGGAGTTTATCCGCAAGATCAAGGAGCTCACCGTCTTGATGGCTTGAGGTGGCTTTGTTCAGAAAGACCGTGGCGCTCAGTGCTCTTTTCCCCTCAGGCGCTCGTCCGTAATCTCCCCGTCTGCTCAGTTCGGCAAAGATGAAATTGAGATCATGCAGAGGCTTATTTTTATCCAGAATCAAAGCCACATATTCTGACATTTTCTCGGGAAGCCCCTTATCAAGAACGCTCATGTACAGCGTGAAGGGGTGCAATTGTTTTTCAGAACGCTTGAGATAGCCGGCAAAACGCCTGGCTTTTCTATCGTCGGCGTGAAGAACCCTTTCCATATTTTTCCAGGCCTTACTGACGATGAGATGACTCGCTGAAAATTGAAGCGTCTCCTGTCCGGCACGACCTTCGATTTGATAGAGCCCTTTTTCCGCCGTGATTCTGTCAATGTCGCATCCCGTGAGCAGAACGCCGCCTTGCCTGACAAAAAGGTCTTCAAGGGCATCCAGCACCACCTGTTTGCCTCCAAGAGGATAAAAAACGCCTTGCAGCGGCATGGTAATGATATGGGGCGACATGGGAGAATATTTCCATTCCATAGGATGCCTGTTGGAAAGGACAGCAAGCTGGGATTCGAAAAAGAGACGCAAGGAATCATCCCGGATACCGCGGAATATGCTGTCGCATCGCGACTTCTCGCGCAAGTAAAGGGCCAGATTTTTCAAAAAGCCTGGGGACTTCTTAATGGTTCCGGGACGCAGGGTTGGATAGTCCATGATGAGTTGCGATAGAAGGCGGTTCGCATGCGAAGCCGCTTCATAGAGGGCATTGATTTTCGCCTCTCTTCCCGGAAATTCTCTGGATGTTTCATGAATAAGATGTTCATGGCTGCTGAAAATATCCAGTCGATTTTCAGGAAGGATGATCTGCAATCCCGGATTCAACGGTACAAGCAAAGGCAGGATGGCCTGAAGAATAACATTATTGAGATGAAAATGAAGAAAGGAATCACCATTTCCCAGACCCGTCCACGGGAAAGGATCTATATTGAAAGTACAGCCGGATCCTGTATAGACAGCGGGATCATTTCCATCACTCAAAAGAAGCGTTCTGAGCCCCTGGCTTGAGGAGGCCAGGGCCGCAATCATGGTACCGACATCCTTTCCGATCAATATCGTATCATACATGATCATGGTTTCCAGAAAGGGAAATAAAATTAAAACCCGGCAATGGGAGGGTTGTGAAGCGAAACACCTTTCATGGGAGGGTGGTCTTTTACCCGCACTTTTCTGCCGGCGACCTCCAGTCTCCCCTCGGCGTACCATTGAATGGCCTGGGGGTAGATCCTGTGCTCCTCTTTCAAAATTCTTTCGGCAAGCGTTTCGACCGCATCCGTGTCGTAGACGGGAACCACGGCCTGTATGATGATCGGCCCGGTGTCGACGCCCTCATCGGCGAAGTGCACCGTGCACCCGGAAAATTTGACGCCGTATTCGAAGGCCTTCTGCTGGCCGTGAAGACCCTGAAACGACGGAAGAATTGCCGGATGGATATTGATCACTTTCATGGGAAAGGCCTTCAAAAAAAGGGGCGTGAGTACTCTCATGAATCCGGCCATGACCACGAGCTCTATCCCGAAGGATTTCAGACTCTCAATCATTCTTTTGTCAAAATCGTCCCGGTCCGGATAATCCTGATGCCGGACGACCACAGACGGTATCCCGTGTTTTTTTGCGCGCTCGAGCGCGTAGGCGTCGGGATTGTTGCTTATGACGACCCGGATTTCAGCTTGGATCTGCCCCTTTTCGATATGATCGATAATGGACTGGAGGTTCGATCCGCTTCCTGATACGAGAACGCCTATTCCCAAACGTTTTGTCATGATCAGATGAACGTTACGGGTTGCTGATTCTTATTCCGTTTTTCAACAGAGCCGATGAGGTGAGCCTGTTCGCCAAGACCGCCGAGTCTCTCCAGAACGTCAGAGGAATCCTTTTCTGAAACGATGATCATCATGCCGATCCCCATGTTAAAGACACGGAACATTTCATCTTCATCCACGTTTCCCATTTTCTGCAGGATATTGAATACGGGAGGAATCACCCAGCTTCCCTTCGTGATCACGGCGCGGCAGGGATCCGGGAGTGCCCTTGGGATATTATCAATAAAACCGCCTCCGGTAATATGGACGGCGCCCTTGATGATAAACGTTTTTGTCAGATTCAGAAGAGACTTCACGTAAATCTTCGTGGGTCTGAGCAGTTCCATGCCGATGGGCTGATCGAGGCTCCCCACGGTGTCAGATACCTTGAGTTTTGCTTTTTCAAAAAAAATTTTTCTAGCCAAAGAAAAACCGTTGCTGTGCAGCCCGTTCGACGCGAGCCCTATTATGCTGTCTCCCACGCTGATCACGGAGCCGTCGATCAGACGCTCTTCCTCTACAATTCCCACGCAGAAACCTGCCAGATCATACTCGCCGTCTTTATACATTCCCGGCATTTCCGCTGTTTCACCGCCGATAAGGGCGCAGCCCGCCTCACTGCAGCCCCGGGCAATGCCCTCCACAATGGCGATACTTGTCTCCATCTTTAACTTGCCTGCGGCAAGATAATCGAGGAAAAAAAGAGGTTCGGCACCCTTGACCGCAATATCGTTTACCGACATGGCGACCAGATCGATGCCGATCGTATCGTGTTTATTCATCATGTGGGCGATTTTCAGTTTCGTGCCTACACCGTCGGTCGAAGAAACAAGAAGAGGGGTTTTATACCTTGCGGTATCCAGATTGAAAATTCCGGCGAAGTCGCCGATGGTGCCCTTCACTTCCTTTCGAAACGTGCTTTTTATGAGGGGTTTGATCTTTTCGATGAACAGATTGGCTCTGTCTATATCCACTCCAGCGTCCTTGTAGGAAATCTTTTTCTGCATGAGCTCTCCAGCGTAGATATTGTGAATGCGGACCATGATGATGTCAGAATGATCTGTGGTCGGAATATAATGGAATATCCCTGAATTGTCAAATCTTACCTTGTGGATCGGCTTCATATTTGTTAACAGATACGTGTCATGAAAAAAAACGAGCGGGCCTTTTTTGATCGAGTTATTGAAAAAGACTGAATAAATGACAGGCAGGACATTTCAATCTGAAGAAGAAATACGGAGCTGTTTTGAGAAGCTTTCGCTTCCCGTTCAGTATGTCAAGGGCGTGGGACCGAAAGTGGCAAGGCTTCTCGAGAGAAAAGGAGTCCGATCCGTCGAGGACCTTCTTTTCTTTTTGCCGCGGCGATATGAGGACCGGAGGAGCATTGTGAGGATCGAGGCTCTCCAGTTCGGCCGCAGGGAAACGGTCGTTGGAGAGGTCGTGAGTGCCCAATTCAGGTATTACCGGAAAGCGAAGGTTTTCGAGGTGGGGATCGATGATGGGAGCGGCATCCTCACGGCCAAATGGTTTCGGGGCCGGGATACCTTTTTGAGGCGCGCCTTCCAGGCGGGCAGGCGGGTAATCCTCACCGGTGAGATACGCGGTTCGCTGTTCACGAAAGAGATGGCCCATCCAGATTTCGAGATCATCGACGATGAGGAAGACGCCTTTCTCCATTTCAAGCGCATTGTGCCCATTTATTCAGAAACAGAAGGACTGGGGCAGAAACAGATAAGAAGAATCATGCGTAATGCCCTGGATCATTATACTCCATGCGTTGTCAGCCCCGTACCCGAAGATGTCTGCGCGAGGCGAGAGCTTGCCGGAATCGCTCCATCATTACAGAACGTTCACTTCCCGGGGCAAGAAGAAGATGTCGATAGTTATAATTCATGGAAGTCCGCATCCCACCGCAGATTGATCTTTGACGATTTTTTCTATTTTGCGCTTGCCATGGCCTTGCGAAAAAAGAAGAATATTTCGGAAAGAGGCATTTCCTTTAAAAAAGGAGGGGTCCTCCTGGATCGATTTTTAAGTCATCTGCCCTTCAGGTTGACGGGAGCGCAGAACAGGGTTCTCGGTGAAATAGCGGATAACATGGCCGGCATATACCCCATGCACAGGCTTCTGCAGGGTGACGTGGGCTGCGGGAAGACCGTGGTCGCCATGGCAGCGCTTGTCAGTGCTGTGGAGAACGGATACCAGGGAGCGATTATGGCCCCTACAGAAATCCTCACCGCTCAGCATTTTGCAACGGTGAGAAACTGGGCGGAACCGCTGGAATTGCGCGTGGCAAATCTGACCGGCAGTCTTGGATCAAAAGAACGAGACGACATCATAGAAAAGATTGATACGGGCGCCCTGGATATTGTCGTGGGAACTCACGCTTTGATACAGGAGAAAGTCGAATTCAAAAAACTCGGACTTGTCGTCATCGATGAACAGCATCGCTTTGGTGTTGTACAGAGGCAGATTCTCAGAGACAAGGGATTGCACCCGGACGTTCTGGTCATGACCGCCACGCCGATCCCGAGAACTCTTGCCATGACGGTGTACGGTGACCTCGATCTCTCCGTGATTGATGAAATGCCGCCCGGAAGAAAGACCGTTCAAACGAGGGTCTGCTACGAGGGGCAAAGGGACGGCGTTTATGGTTTAATAAGGTCTGAATTGCGTCAAGGCAGGCAGGCCTTTGTGATTTATCCTCTGGTCGATGCGTCTGAGGTTCTGGATCTCAAAGACGCCACCCGAATGTCGGAACACCTTCAGCAAACGGTTTTTCCGGATTTAAGAGTGGGACTTGTTCACGGGCGCATGAAAAGTTCCGAAAAGGATAAAATCATGCGGGATTTCTCAGAGAAGCGTGTGGATCTTCTGGTCTCCACGACCGTCGTGGAGGTCGGCATCGACATTCCCGAGGCCTCTCTGATGGTGATCGAACACGCGGAACGTTTTGGGTTATCTCAGCTGCACCAGCTGCGGGGGAGAATCGGAAGGGGGAATATTCCGTCCCTCTGCGTTCTCATGACGCCGCACCGGGGGTCGGATATGGCTGCCCGCCGACTCCGGATCATGGAGGAAACAAATGACGGGTTCCGAATCGCCGAAGAGGACCTGAAGATTCGGGGGCCCGGTGAATTTCTGGGCACGAGACAATCGGGCCTGCCCGATTTTCCCATCGCCAGTATTTTGAGAGACGGAAGGCTTCTGCAGGAGGCCAGAGAAGAGGCTTTCGCCATCGTGGAGGCGGACCCCACTCTGAAAAATCGCGAGAATTATTTACTGAAGAAAGTCGTGATGAGACGGTGGGCCGAGCGGTTGAATTATGCAAAAACCGGTTGATATTATAAAGGTAAAAAGGTAAAAGCATGGTCGGAATATCGAATAATCGGTAACGATGGAACGCGAGGGTCAGATCATGAAGATCATCTATGCGGGCTTGATTGGTTTCGGAAATATCGGGACGGGTGTCGTAAAACTGCTCCGGATCAACCGGGAAATCCTTGAAAAGCGGCTGGGGGCCCGAATCGTCCTCAAAAAAATTGCGGATATCGATATTTCAACCCCGAGATCCGTATCGGTAGAGAAGGCGATTCTTACCACGGATGCGGGGGAAATTCTGAACGATCCCGAGATATCGATTGTAATTGAACTGATCGGTGGTTACGATCCCGCCCGCTCATTCATTATCGACGCCATGCGGAAGAAAAAACATGTGGTAACAGCCAACAAGGCCCTGCTGGCCACGCACGGGAATGAAATATTTCAGACCGCGGAAAAAGAAGATGTGGACATCGGATTTGAAGCGAGCGTGGGCGGAACCATTCCCGTAATCAAGACCCTGAAGGAATGTCTTGTCGCGAACAGGATCCGATCCATATTCGGCATCATGAACGGAACATCGAACTATATTCTGACCAAAATGACCGATGAGGGAAAGGCATTCGATGCCGTTCTCAGAGAGGCACAGAACCTCGGGTTTGCAGAGGCCGATCCGACTTTTGACATCGAGGGAATCGACACGGCGCACAAACTCGCTATCGTTTTGTCTCTCTCCTACGGGAAGAAGGTCCGGCTTGAAGACATTTACCGCGAAGGGATATCGGGAATTTCTCAGAAGGACATAGAATTCGCGAAGGAACTCGGATACAAGATAAAGCTTCTCGCCATCGCACGAGAGAGGGAGGCGTTTGTAGAGGCTAGGATTCATCCGACGATGATTCCCTTCAACCACCTTCTGGCGAACGTGAATGGAAATTACAACGCCTTCCACATCATGGGCGACGCCTCGGATTCTGTTTTTCTGTACGGCCAGGGATCGGGCATGATGCCGACGGCGAGCGCCGTGGTGAGCGACCTGATCGATATAGCGCGCGATATGCTCAAGGGCATCTCCAGGCGAGTCCCCGCCCGCTTTCACGGCGAGGAGGGAATGGAGGACATCCGTATCCTGCCCATGGAGGATATTTATACAAAGTACTATTTCAGATTTTCGGCGGTGGATAGGCCGGGTGTTCTATCGAAGATATCGGGAATTCTTGGTGCCAATGACATCAGCATCGCCGCCGTGATACAGAAGGGAAGGAAGATCAACGGGGCTGTACCCGTGGTCATGACAACTCATGAGTCGATGGAGAAAAATGTACGAAGGGCGTTGAAAGACATCGACCAGCTGGACGTGGTTCAGGGAAAGACGGTCAAGATCAGGGTGGAAGACGAGGACGCTCCATGAAATATATCATTCTTCTCGGCGATGGAATGGCGGACTATCCTCTCGGACGATTCGGAAGAAGGACGCCGCTCGAGGTGGCCAGGACACCGAACATGGACAGAATGGCCCGGGAAGGGACCGTGGGTCTGATCAATACGATTCCGGCCGGGTTTCCGGCGGGAAGCGATGTGGCGAACCTGACTGTCCTTGGTTACGATCCGGAGGTTTACTACACGGGCAGAGGGCCCCTTGAGGCCGCCAGCATGGGCGTGAAGCTCGGAAGGAATGATGTGGCCTTTCGGTGCAATCTCGTAACCTTGAGCGGTGATGAAAAACCGGTGATGGAAGATTATTCGGCCGGCCACATTTCATCATCCGAGTCAAGGGATATCATAGCGGATTTGGAGAACAGGCTGGGTTCCGAAAGATTGAGCTTTTATCCCGGCGTGAGCTACAGGCATCTGCTGGTATGGCGGGGAGGACCGGAGTATGCCGAAACGACGCCACCCCACGACATCGTCGGTCAGGAAATAGACCGACATCTTCCAAGGGGAAATGGAGGAGAAGATATCATAGCGCTGATGATGCGGTCCAGAGAGATACTGAAAGAGAGTCCTGTCAATACCCTGCGCGTGTCTCTTGGAAAGCGGCCCGCGAGTTCCATCTGGCTCTGGGGACAGGGCAAGGCGCCCCTGATGAAGCCTCTCACGGAGAAATATCAAATCCGTGGTGCTATCATCTCTGCGGTGGATCTCTTGAGAGGTATCGGCATTTATGCGGGGCTCGACGTCGTGCATGTCAATGGCGCAACGGGATACATTGATACCGACTATGCTGGAAAAGGCCGAAAGGCTCTGGAGGTCCTGGAGGACAGAGACCTCGTCTTTGTTCACGTTGAGGCGCCCGATGAAATGGGCCACGAAGGAAACGCCGAAGGAAAGATCAAGGCCATCGAGGAATTCGACGAAAAGGTGGTGGGAACCGTCATGGAAGGCCTCCGTAAGGTCTCCTCTTACAGACTGATGGTTTTGAGCGATCATCCGACACCCATCAGCAGGAAAACCCATGTCAATGACCCCAGCCCCTTCGCTGTTTTATCCTCCGAGGGTGACAATCTCCGCAACGGGGAATCCTTCTCTGAAAAGGTCGCCCAGAAAACAGGAATACTCGTTCTACCCGGATTTCTGCTGATGGAGCATTTCCTGGGTGACTGGAGAGGGTTTATTGAAAAAGAAGGTCGTTGAAATACGGGTCAGTTATGCAGATACCGATGCCATGGGCATCGTGTATCATTCGAATTACATCCGCTGGTTTGAAATCGGCCGCACGGAAATGATGAGGGATATGGGAATTGTCTATGCCCGGTTGGAGAAAGAAGGATTTTATCTTCCCGTGACACAGCTTTATTGTCATTACCTCGCGCCTGCCCGTTATGATGAAATGGTTCAAATCGAAACCGCCATAAATTATTTCCGCATGGCCAGCATCAAATTTGATTATGAAATCAAGGATGAGAGAGGCAAAAATGTTCTTGTAGAAGGCTATACGGTCCATGCCTTTACGAACAGGCAAGGGAAAATCGTCCGCGCGCCCCGCACGATCAGTGAACTGATCCGAGGATCTTGATCAGGCGGAAATAAATAAAGACAGGGATTCTTTCATCCCTGTTTTCATTTATCGTAAGGCGGAGGGACCCGAGGGCGTGAATCATCAAATATTATTATAACAATCAAGTAGAGAATAATTTCACATCATATGATGAGTTGAGGAGCAGGATGCTATATGGCTAACATGAACCCGAAAGAATTGAAAAGCCCGGGAGCTTTTCAATTAAAAATCGAAAAAATCACAGACTATTACGAAAAAAACAAAAAAAGAGCGTATATCGGGCTCGGCGTTTTCTTAGCCGTGATACTGATTTCCACGGGCTGGTATCTCTATCGCCTGGATTATGAGAAAAATGCTCAGAAATTATACGCGGAGGCGTTCAGCGCCTATCATTTGTCACCTCCCGGCCCGGAAACCTCTAGGCGGGCCATAATAATGTACAGCGAACTGAACCGGAAATTCCCAGGAAGCAGGGCGGCGGCCAATGCCCTCTTCAGCATGGGAAACCTTTATTATGGACTGAACGATTTTGACCGATCGATACAGGCCTACAAGGATTTCCTGAATGCCTCCGGCATCAGAAATGACTTGAGGTCAATGGCATACAATGGTCTGGGATATTGTTATGACGCTAAAGGGGATCTCGATAAGGCCCTGGAGTTTTATGAAAAATCGATTCAGAATGCCATGGGTGGCGCCGTTCTCAGCGCCACATACAGCAACATGGCCGGAATCTATCTTGAAAAGAAAAACAGGGAAAAGGCTCTTGAATATTACAAGAAGGCTCAGGAACAGAAAAGTGATCCGGTCATGGACGCCATGATCAAAAGAAAAATATCCGAACTGGAAACGTGATCCAATCGTACCGCATTTCGAAAAGAAGTTCAGCGCTGGACCGGATACAACCTGTAAGAGAGGAAATGAGTTCATGAAACAAATCATGTCTGGAAATGAAGCGATCGCCCGGGGAGCTTATGAATGCGGCGCGACGTTCGCGTCGGGATATCCCGGTACCCCCAGCACTGAAATTCTTGAGGAGTTCGCCAAATACGAAGGGGTTTACGCAGAGTGGTCTCCCAACGAAAAGGTCGGTCTCGAAGTGGCGATCGGTGCGGCCATGGCCGGCGCGAGAGCCATGGCTGTCATG
>Ga0268280_1001008_pt1 | contig 20054 bp, 23 predicted proteins | sample saktaG_9_FD_190139 | JGI IMG/M metagenome (GOLD analysis project Ga0268280, IMG submission 190139) | Saline water microbial communities from Sakinaw Lake, British Columbia, Canada - sak_2011_5_24_40m | ecosystem: Environmental > Aquatic > Non-marine Saline and Alkaline > Saline ... | reverse complement strand
TTAATTGTGCTTTCTGTCAGGCCATTTTTTCCAATCCTTATAACTGGCTCAAGTGTTTTTGCTTTTTCCTTTAATTTTTTATTATTTAACATTTTATGCATTATGGTTTAAGTTCATTGGATGCTCGCTGCCAAGTTTTCTTCTTTGGTGCAGCTCGTCTATATGCTTTAATTTTGTTTCAAGGATCTTATTTATATCTCCTGTGAAATCCTCTAAAAGAATTGAAACGTGTTCTCCGCCAAGCAAGTGCGGCAAGATGACATAATCTGCTCCTGCATCATAAAGCGTTAGGGCTTCCTCAACCTGGTTTGCTGTTACAAATATAAGCGCCTTTTTATTAACCTCTTTGGTTTTCTTTATTAAAAGAAGATTGTCCTGCTCTTCTGGAACAGTTGATATAACCATCTCTGCCTTGTTCAGCTCTAATCTTTCAAGAATTTCTGAATCGCCAACATCACCATATATGCAGGGTATTTTTTCTGTTATTAACCTTTTTATAACATCTGGATTGAAATCAACTATTAGTAAGCATTTTTTCATTTTCTGGACTGTTTTAACAATACTATACCCAATTCTGTTATATCCAAAAAGAATAATATCATAATCTTCATTCTTATGATATATGTGTTCATCAACTTTCTTACCTTTTCTTTCAAATATTCCTAAGCACTTTGATAAATGAGGGTATATCTTATTTGCATAAAGTATAAGATAGGTAGAGCCAGCGATAGTTATTAAGCCAATAATAGTTACAAAAGATAAAATCTCATTTGTTAAATGCCCTACGCTAACTCCCAAGGCAATAAGAATCAAAGAAAATTCGCTTATCTGAGCTACAGTCAATCCAGCTAAAAAACTGTTCCTTTTGGTATAGCCAAGCAAACCCATCAATATCATTACTATCAATGGGTTTCCGATGAGTATAAATGCTGAAAAGATCAGTATTGGGATTATATGCTGGCTTATATTTGAAAAAGTCATTTGAGATCCCAACATTATAAAAAAGAGAATAATAAAAAAATCACGCAATGGCTTCATTTTAGAGCTAATTTCATAGTGGTATGGAGATAATGATAGGGTAATGCCTGCCAATAGCGCTCCTGCTTCTATTGAAAAATTCAGATAATGAAAAAGAGTAGCTACTGCAAAACACCAGCCAATTGAAAATAATAATAAAAATTCCTGTGATTTGGCAACAACCTTAGTTATCTTTGGAAATATATAAACGCTGATTATAAATAATAAGAGCAGCAAACCACTCACTTTTAAAACAGTTTCAAGAGCTAAAATAGTAAGATTTATTTCAGTTGGTATTGCTGATATTACCATTAAAATAAGTATTACAATTAAATCCTGGACAATTAAGAAACCAATAGCAATCCTTCCATACAGGGTTTCCAGGTCATTCTTATCTGACAAAAGTTTCATGATTATTATAGTGCTGCTGAATGTCAAAGCAACAGCAATATACATCGAAACTATTGTAGAAAAGCCTAACAACCTGCCTATGAAAAACCCTATTACTGAAGTGAATATAACCTGACCAACTCCTGTAATTAGAGAAACCTTGCCGACATCCTTTATTATTCTTGGATTTAAGTTTAATCCAACCATAAATAAAAGCAATGTTATACCTATCTGTGCAAAGGTTGCAATAGCCTCTGTTGATTTGACTATATTAAGAAAATAAGGGCTTACTATAATTCCTGTTAGAATATACCCTATGATTAATGGCTGCTTTAACAACCGCATTATAGATGCAATAACAACTGCAATAATAATAATAATGCTTAATTCAACAAAGATAGTTATAGCCATCCTTTACCTCTTTTTAATAAATTTTTTTATATTGTATTTAAATCTTTTTATCAAAAATTGTCAAAATACTACAAATTTGACAATTTTCTCAAATACTGCGGAATTCAATCCACAGTACTTATTTAGTTTTTTGAATTCTTGAGCCGCCTGCGGGAATAAACAAGGTTATCTCATCAATGCTTCCGCCAATGATTTTTTTAATTTTTTTTGCAATTTCGCTTGTTTTTTCTTTTCCCTGTTTTATAATAACAAATTTTTCAGAGTTAACTTTTAAAGCATTAACGGGGCCACCAATTATTATACTATCTTTAATGCCAATTGCTATTTCAAGAATAGGATGTATGTAGTTTGTCTTGCCCTTTACCATAAAAGCGCCCTTTCCAATGTACTCGCCGGAGTTTGCTTTTTTTGTCAGCTGTTCTGGCTTTACATAAAACACCTCAAGGCTTGACAAGCCCAAACGCCATGCCCTGCTGTAAGATGCTGTTGCCTGTGCAGCTTCCTGTATTGTTGCATCTCCAATCTTTTTGTTATCTGATTTAATAACAAAAAATGGAGAACCAGCCATATCTGTGTGAAAAACAAGGTCATTTGTTTCAGTATGTTTTTTTACTATAATCTCATTAGTTGTTGCATCCCTTCCGCCAATGCATAGAAATCCCTCTGAACTGAAGAACCACCTGAACTTTTCATACCATTCTTTTTTTCTAACTGGTTTTTCTGTTATTTTTTCACTTGAAACTATTTTTTTCTTTTTTTCATTTAATAAATTTAGCTTATCCCAGCTCTTTTCAAAAGCTTTTTTTGCACCTTCAAGCTTTTTCCTTGATTTCTTTGCTTTTTCAAAATAAACAGCAGCATTCTGTTCAATGGATTTTTTAATGTCAAGGGTTATTCTAGCCATAGAAGTATAAATTATGTATGACTATTTATTGTTTTCGAAAAATCCTGAATTATACTAAAGGGGGCTTTCCTCCCTGCAGGGCATAGAATTTCTTATTCTTGTATTCAAGGCTAAAAACATCTGTATTGCAGTCAGTAGCCCTCATCTTGACAATTGATATTTCCCTTATAACCTTTCTGAACTTTTCTGTATGCTGCAGGAAAATTATTCCATCTGCCAGATAATCCTCAACCTCATACTCGCTATACTTGCTTTTGTCAAGAGGCATCTCAGAAATCAAGAAAGTTGTTAATTCAACATCCCTCAAAAACTCAAATATATAGAACAGCTTTGTCCTTGGATCATCAAAGCTTGATAAAACATATAGCGCAGATAGTGAATCAAGAACAAACAAATCACATTGTGCTTCTGCTTTAACCTTTTTTATTATATTCTTTATAACATTCAGCCAGTCGCCGCTAGGACCGATTTTAGTTTCCTTTATCTGCTTTCTTATCGCACCTAAATCTGAGATAACTAATGATCCGCCCTTTGCTGATTTAATATCTTGGATAGTTGCTTTTAGTTTTGCTATGTCTGACATAACAACCAGGTTGATTTTTGAAAGGTCATACCCCATGTTTTCTGCATGTTCTAACAGGGATTTAGCTGATTGCTCAAGTGAAAGATATAATCCTGTTTTTCCATCCAGTGCTTCATTGTATAGAACATTAAAAGCTACACTGGTTTTCATTGTTCCAGCTGTACCGCAAATCAGTGTGACATATCCCTCTGGAATACCGCCTTGCAGTTGTTCGTCAAAGCCATTTATATAAAGTTTAATTCTTTTCATTTCTTTATTATTTTTTATCATTTTTTCCTCCAATCAATCTTTTTTATAAGTTAAATTATCTAACTTTCCTTCCTTTATTCCAATAATAATTTCTTTTTGTTTTTTACTGTTTGTGATAAACGCAGAGCCAATTATCATTCCCTCTGTTTTGTACTGCCAGAGTTTTTTGCCAACATACTTTCCTGGTTCTGATGTTACCAACTCATTATAGTGGCCTGGCTGCTGGGCTATTCCTGAAACTCCCGGCATATAATCAAGGAGGAATGTACCTTCTGCATCAAGAACATAAACAGAGCTGTCATAAGACCCGGCAATAACCTCCAGCTTGCCATCATTATCTATGTCTATAACTAAAGGGGTTGCAACTACCCAGAAATTTGTTTCATAGCTCCATATCTTGCTGCCACTGCATGACAGGCAGTATACATTATCGTCGCATGAGCCAAAGATTATTTCAAGTTTTTTGTCGTTATTAATATCAACTAAGCAGGCTTCTGAGCATATTCTGCCTTCTGTCTCATAAATCCATTCAAGTTTTCCATTTTCGTCTAACACATAAATGTTATTATCAGCAGAGCCAATAACAATATACTTTTTATTATTAGCATAAATAGCGCCTATTGCAGGCTTTGCTGTTATTTTGCCCTTTGTCTTGAATTGCCATAATAATTTCCCCTTTGTGTCTAAAGAGTAAATTTTACCGTTATTAGAACCAAATATTACCTGTGTTTTTTTGGCTTTTAAAATAGCTGGGCTTGATTCAATTTCTGAGTCTGCCTTAAATTTCCATAGAAGTTTTCCTTTTAAATTTAGGGCATAAAGATTTTGGTCATTAGATCCAAATATAATCATGTTATCCTGCACAAGTGCAGATGACCTTATTTCTCCATCTGTTTTGAATTTCCACAATAATTTTCCTGACGAGTTTAAAGCATAGAATTTTCCAAGGTCACATCCAAAAAGAACCTCTTTTTTCCCGTCTTTATTTATATCAGCAAATGTTGGCGCGGCATAAATGCTTTTTGCAGTTTCCTCATCAAGAAACATTTGCTGAACTTCATCAATCTTTTCCTGGATTGAATAAAACCATTTTATTTGGGCATCAGCATCAAGCATATACATTTTTCCATCTTGTGTGCCAAATGCAATTCCTGCCTGCCCTTTAGTTATTTCCTCTGTAATAGGGCTTGATGATATAGAAGAAGAAGTGTCAAACACCCACTTTTTTTCTATTTTTCCAAGCTTTTTTCCACTAAGCTTCTTTAGCGTATCTGAAATAACACCCATTTTTTATTAATGTTTTGATTTTTAGTATAAAAAACTTTTGATTTTAAGATTTTCCCTTGTATCTTCCCCTTGATTCTACTTTTTCAAGCCTTTTTATGATTATATCATAATCAGGATTTTTTATTTTATACCCAGATAAGACTGCTTTGAAGGCATTTTCAAAGATTTTGTGGTGCTTTGATTCTAAAGCTTGTTTTAAAAGATGCAAATCAACTGCTTTGTCTTCAATTTTATCTGAGAAAAAGCTTAGGCCAAAGTCAATAAAGTAAATCTCTTTATTTAATATCATGTTTGAGGTTGTTAAGTCGCCGTGAATAATACTGTTTTTATGCAAAATTGCTATTTTCTTTCCTAGCTCTTTGCAAAGTTTTACACAATTGGTATTGTCTAAGGCATCCCTGAGCTTTTTTCCTTTAAGGAATTCCATTTTTATGAGCATCTTTTTGTCGTCTGAAAGAATCAGTTTTGGTATTGGGAAGCCAATTGAATGAAGCTTTTCCAAAACCTTTGCTTCTCTTCTTGTCCTGAATTTCCTTAATTTTTCATCTATCTGATTTAAACGATAGCCTTTTTTAATTCTGTCTTTTATAACAATATCTTTGTCTAGACAGATTATTGCCTCTGCACCAGCCCCTATTTTTTTCATATAAATATAGAAAATAGCAGGATATTTAATGCTTTTGGAAAACTTTTTAAAAACAGGCCTTTTCCTCTTGTTTGCAGCCCCGTAGTGTAGTGGCCAATCATACAAGGCCCTGGACCTTGTGACCACGGTTCGAATCCGTGCGGGGCTAAATTTCTTAAGAATAGAGGATAAGAAAAGATTGCAATAAAACAAAAGATTATTTTTTTAATAAAAAACTATCTAATTCCTGAATATTCTTATCATCAATTTGAAACTCCAGTGCTTCAAGATTCTCTTTTAAATGCTCTTTATTGACTGATTTGAATATAGTAACAACATTTTTCTTTGAAACAACCCAGTTAGTTATAATTTGTGCTTCAGTTTTATTGTACTTCTTTGCCAAGACAGAAAATATTGGTATTTTCTCAGTATTGATTTTGCCCCTGCCGAACAATTTATATGCAGTAACCATTATATCATTCTTCTGGCAGTAATCAATAGTTTCCAAATCAGGTCCGGTCTTTGCCCAAAGACTATACTTCATTTGGTTTGTTACTATCTTATTCATTGAGTATTTTTGAGCTTCTTTTAATTGCTCTATTGAGAAGTTACATACGCCAATATGCTTTATTAATCCTTTTTTTACTAACCCATCCATAGCAGAAATTGTCTCTTTAATAGGAACATCTGGGTTATAGGAATGTATTAAGCACAAGTCAATATAATCTATTTTCATTCTCTTTAGGCTTCCCTTGGCAGATCTTATCACATCATCATATTTTAGGTTTGTTTTGAACACTTTTGTTGCTATGAATAGTTTTTTCCTGTCATAATCCTCAATAGCTTTGCCAACTAATTCTTCAGTATGCCCACTGCCATATACTTCAGCAGTATCTATATGGGTATAACCTAAATTGAGAGCATCTCTGATTGCAGTTATGCATTCAGCATCATTTGATTTGTCTTCATCTTGCTCATCACCCCCCATGCCATAAGTTCCTATTCCTAGAGCAGGCATTTTAAACCCAGAATTTAATCTCTTGATAATCATAAATGAGTGTATTATTATGTATGTTTATAAATTTTATTGTAGGCATTGCAAAACACATTCTCGCTTTCAATAATTGATATAAACAACTCAAATTTTACTCATAAGCTATAGGGGAAAAAATCAAGAGACTTAACCGAAAAAACCGAAACCGCAAGTCTTAAATAGGCTTTAATTCTTTAAAGCATGAAACTAAAGGAAATAAGTTTAACTTAAACAAGCTTGTAGGATTTACAGAAAAATTATCAAAATTTATATTAATAATTTAATACAAGGGGTTATATGGTTAGATTAATACTAATAAGGCATGCAAATGATAGGGTAAGAGATGTATATACTTTTAATGGCATAACCAACAATCCTCTTTCAGAGAAGGGGGTTGCTCAGGCAAAAAGACTTTCTGATTACTTAAAGAAAAATTTTAAGGATATTACTCGGGTTATATCAAGTGACCTAAAAAGAGCATATCAAACCGCTTCAAGGATTGCTCTTGATTTCAACCTAAAGGTAGAAAAGTCAAAAGAAATAAGAGAAGTCAATTTTGGTATATTTGAAGGTCTAACCATTGATCAAGCAAATAAAAAATATAAGAAAATATTTGAAAAAAGATTAAAAGACAAATGGAACTTTAGAATTCCAAAGGGAGAAAGTTATCTTGATGCATGTAATAGGATAAAGAAGTTTATTGACGAATTAATTCTAAACCATAAAGGAGAAGTAATAGTAATTTTGACTCATGTTACTATAATAAAAGTTTTCTCAATTCATTATCTTGGAATGAGTATCAAAAAAACAGATGAGAATCACTTTAATAATTGTAGTGTATCTGTTATTGATTTTAATGAAAATAAAAAACCATTAATAAAGTTATATAATTATTATAAATATTTAAGTGAACTTAAATAATCAAAAATATGTGTTATTATAAAATTTAGAAAATGAAAAAGATATTCTGCATACAAGCAGGTTACCTAATATTAAACTGGTCCAGACTGAAGAAAATGAATTTGTGTTATTTGATGGGCATCATACAATGCTTGCTTATATGTATTCTGGAAGAAAATATCTTCATGAATTGCCCCACTTAATTGTTGTAAATGAAGAAGGATTTGTAACTAACAAAGAAGTTCTGATTTTTTTTGGGCAACATTCATCTAAATTAAGAGGGTCTGATTGGAGGAATTATGTGATAAACTGGCAGATGCCAATAAAAAAACAACTCTGCAAGAGAGTAGAGAAAAACATTGGTGAACTTTTTGATTTAATTAAATCTTTTTTGAAATAGAAATAATGGTCTTTGCCATAATCTTCATAATCAGTTGCAACATCATCTCAGATCTTTATTTTTCCTATAATAACCATCCAAGCTTAATCTTGCTATAAGATAGGATACAGTTGATTCTGCACCTTGATTAAGGTTTATTGATGATTTGCCAATACCATCATGACAACCACCAGTGTGTTCATCATAAACCACTTGGTTAAGAACGTTGTTTCCCAAAAACCACTGGAAAACAATAACTGCATTCTTCATGTACTTTTCTTCACCTGTAACCTCTTTAGCTAAGATAAGAGTCTGTACCATAGAAGCTGTATCCACTGGCTGTTGGTCAAAATGCGATTTATGGCCGTCTTTAAAATACCAACCATCATGACCAATTGGTGCAAACATGTTATTTTCAAAAGTTATAGATATAAGGAAATCCAATGTTAACTTTGCAATATGCAGATATTTTTCATCTTTAGTTGCTAAATAAGCGTAAAAGAGGGATTCAGGTAATTTACTGTTAGAGTAAGTAAGATAAGTTTCAAACCACTGCCACTCCTTAGAAGGATTATCATTGTATAAAGAAACCAGATGATCAGCCAGCATCTTTATTGTAGAAATAATCTCAGACGAGGGTTTTGCTTTATTATAAAAATATAATCCAAGAATTATAAAGGCAACTGCTCTTGGAGACTTAATCTTATTTACTATATCCAATGCCTTTTTAAAAATCTGTTCAGCCTCATCCTTCAATTCTTTTGGGAGTATATCTATAGATATTAAAAAACCAAGAGCCCATAATGCCCTGCCATGTGCATCATCTGCCCAGTTGTCAAGATTTATTTTTCTATTATGGTCTACATAATTGAATAACCTTCCATCCTTCTGCTGGACATGTTTGATGAAATTCAGATATGTCTTTATAAGATTTAATTGAGAGTCATCTCTGAACTTATTGTAATGCATGCAACAAACTATCATAGCTCTTGCATTGTCATCAAGTGTATAGCCATCGGTTTTATCGGGCTTGGTATAATTCACAAATTGAAATATTCCAAAATCATCTGTAAGTCTTATAAGGTGGTTAAGCTTGATTTTGGGGAATGATTTTTCATATTTATCTTTGATGTTCAAATACTTATTAAACACCTCCATGTAAGACAGTGCAACATTGGGCCATGTCATATGCCTTGTATAAGAGTAAGCGTTTTTTTCCATTAGTTCTTTTAAAGCTGGATTTGAGATGATTTTTAAAATTGCATCACTAATTGAATTCTTGTCTTTAAAATTAACTAGTATGCCCATTTCAGATGTGATGATATCTTTAGCATGCAAGAAGGGTGTTGAGATTGCTGCTCTGCCTGCTCCAAGGGCATAAACCAGAGTTCCGCTTGTTATCTGATTGGGGTTAAGATTAGAACATAAATAAACATCAGTTGACTTGAGATACTTTATTATTTCACTTAATTTCACATATTTATTGTAAAATTTCACATGTTTTTGTAAGCCAAGCTCCTTTACTTTGTTCTCAAGAAAATTTCTGTATTGCTCACCTTCTTTTTTTCTGACAATAGGGTGGGTTTCTCCAACAATAATATATAATATATTAGGAAATTTTTCAACAACTTTTGGCAAAGCTTCAATAACATATTCATAACCTTTGCCAGGATTCATCATACCAAATGATGAAAGGATAATCTTATTTTTATAACCTAACTTTGTCTTTTCTTTTAGGCTTGAATCAAAATTAATAGTTGGAATACCATGAGGTATAAGCTTTATGTCTGTTTTTATGCCATAGTCATTTCTTAGGATATCAATGCCTTTCTTTGTCATCACTACAATGCAATCTGATTTTTCTGCCAAAGTACAAACAACTTTCTTTAGTTTATCATTAGGATTAGGCAACACAGTATGGAATGTTATTAAAACTGGTTTATTTAGTGCCTCAAGAAAGGCTATAAGGTAGCTGCCATATTCTCCACCAAAAATCCCAAATTCATGCTGGATATTCACTAGCTTTATAGCACCCATATTATTTATCTTCTTCGCTATCATAATATATTCAGATATGTCTGTATCATCTATCTCCAGTATAACCTCTTCTGGATAATTGTAGATATTAGTGCTATCATTATTCATTGCAAGAATCTTGGACTTTACCAAAGGAGAAATTTTTTTGTCTATAGCTGTGACTAAATCCTTTGTAAACGTAGCTATTCCACACTCTCTTGGAGGAAATGTACCCATATACAGTATTCGTGATGATTTTTTATTATGCGGCATTATAGATACAAAAACAAGTTTTAATTATAAACTTATCTAAAGAATTAGTCTTTAACCTTTATTTTGATATCATTATTGTCACTTAAGAAGATTATCTTTTCCTGACTGGCTAACCAGCCAATTGCCATTAAGATAATTTTTTCATCTTTCCTCAGAGTATTTTTTAGTTGAGTCAATGTTATTTCCTTGTTTAATCCTGCATTAAACACCTGTTCTATGGCAATACCCATATCTGATTGGTAGTCTCTATCTTTTTTTGTGTTCAACAATTCATCCAGAAGATCATTGAGATTGACTGAAGCAACAGCTATCCTTTTGTCAGCAGCTCCATAGTATATATAAAGTTTTTCTCCAAAAATAGATGTACCTGTTGGAAAAACAACATTATTAACATCTCCTAACTTTTCATATCCCTCAGTTGGAGAGAATAATGGCTTATTTAAATGCCCAATAACCTTACATGGATCTTTCTTATCAAGGAGAGCTGCACTAGCATGATATACCTTCCCTTTATTAGAATCCTCAACTGAATGGTATATCATAAGCCACCCCTTATCAGTTTCTATAACAGGAGCACCTCCTCCTATATTTCTTGACTCATACCCATGTTTAGGCTCAAGTACAATAAAATCACCTAATCTTTGTAAATATTTTTTCCAATAATCCAAAGTTAAATCCTTAAAATCATCAAAATAAATAATCTGGATATCCGGCAATATTCTATGAATTAGCGCAAACTTATTGTTAATCTTTTTCGGAAAGATGAATGCATCCTTTTCCCAAAGTAGCACATCCGGAGAAACAACATCTTTATAGTATGATTCAAAGAAAAAATATCTTTCCTTTAGCTTTGATGAGCGAAAAATATCCTCTGCTTCATCATATGTCATCTTAGGGCTTATAGTCCCTTGCTTTTTCCATTGTTTAAGGTCTTTACTAGTTGCATATGCTGTCAAGACATTTTTTCCATCAAAGGCCGAATAAAAGAGATAATAAACTCCATCAAGAAAAACTATTCTTGGATCTTCTACACCCTGTTTTTCATAATCAAATTCTGAAAACAAAACAGGTGTTTTTTTCCTTTCTACAACAGTCAAAGGTCCTTCTAATTTGCAATAACCAATGCTAGAATAATTTCCTTGTCTTACAGCCCTATAGAACATATGAAGGGTGTTTCCCTGTTGTACAACTGCAGGATTTAACACTGCTTGGTTTTCAAATTCTAATTCCGTTGATTCAAGGATAACACCCTCTTTTTTTACTATCACCATTATAATGATGTAACCTCCATTGGTTTATAAACTTTCTTGTATACAAACTGTTTGTGTATCTATAGTTCAAGATAAGCTAAAAGAATAAACTCTATAATATGCTTTGTGGCTTAAAATAACTAGCCCCAAAAAGTTACCCAAGAACATACATAGTCCGTGCGGAGCTAAATTAATATTATTAAGAAATCAATCAACTACTTTAATGGCCTCTTTTGGGCACTGGACTTCACAGGCCCTGCATCCAATGCATTCTTCTGGCTTTTTAACAACAACTTTATCATTTTCTTTTGCAAAAACATCCATTGGGCAGATATCAATGCAATTGCCGCAGGTTGTGCATTTCTTATAATCAATCACTGGTTTTGCCATATTCATCACCTTATTCTTCTGTGTCTTTAGAGTTTTCTTTTTTATTAGAATTATCTTGACTAGACTCTTTTTTTACTTTCTCTTTTTTTGGTTTTGCTTCTTCTTTACTATCAGAATTATCTTGATTAGCTTCTTTTACTTTTTTTGGTTTTACTTCCTTTTCCTCAGCTTGAGATTCATCTGGTTCCTTTTCTTCTGCTTCATTGATTTCTTCTTTAATCTTTCCTTTAGATTCTTTTTTACCAACAGCCTTTTTTTTAGTCTCTAAAAGCATTTCTTTTATCTCAAGGCTTCTTAAGGGATATATTTTTCTTAATGAAATCTTTAAATTTGACTGAAGCTTATGGGACACCAGCTCATTTACAAGTTCATTGTAAGTTATTTTTCTAACATAATCTGTTAAATTTACCCTTAATGCTTTCATCAATGAATTAACAACAGCACCTTTTGTTTTGTTTACTGTTATTACTAATGACTTTAATCTTACATCTTTTTCATCAGAGGTTTTGCATACAAAAGAATCATGAAGATTATTCCTGCCCTTTCTTATTATCCTTTTTATGAAAGCAGGCATGACCTTATAACCAATAATTTCTGTCTCTGCTTTATTTTCCTTTAAACCAGTCACTCTAAAGGTCATATTGATATTTTGTTTTTTTATATCTCTTGTAATTCCCATTAAATTGATTGTCATAATCTTACCAATAAGAAGCCTTGGATCTAAAGAAGGTGTTTCGCCTATTAACATCTCATTAAATTCCTTTGGAGCCAAAATCTGATACCATTTCTTCTTTATTTTTGATATTTTTAATGCTGATTTTTCTTTTGCCATATTACAAACCTTATACCTTAAAGAGGAAAAATAGATTATTTATAAAGCTTTCGTACAAAAAACCAAAAGTTTAATATATAAAATGATTTATTATAATAAGTTAGGAGTATCATATGAAAAAAAGTGAAATAAGTGAATCAGAGGATATTGAAAAAGTTTATTCTGATGAAGGCAGAGACTCTCTTGTAGAAGATGATGCAATGGAGCCCTGGGAACAGGGTTTTATGGAAGGGGCAGAAGACGACGGACAGGGAGCAAAATGCAGGCACTGCGGAAAGATTTTAATGGGCCCGGAATCTATTTTTGAAAAAGAAATAGACGGTGTAGTCTACAGGTTTTGCTCAGAGGAATGCGCAGAAAAATTTGAAGAAGAATTGCATAAAAATGAATAATTCTTAAGGATTTTATACATCCAGATTCTTTACTTCCAAGGCATGCTCTTCAATAAATTTCCTTCTTGGCTCTACTTCATTTCCCATCAAAACAGTGAACATTTCATCTGCCAGCAACGCGTCTTCTATAGTTATCTGCTTTAAGCTTCTATTAGACGGATCCATTGTTGTATCCCAGAGCTGTTTTGGGTTCATCTCACCAAGGCCCTTGTAACGCTGAATATTAAAGTTAGAATCAACCCCTTTCATTATAACATCTTTTTCAGCATCATTATATGCATATTTTATCAGATTCCTGCTTTTTATCAAATAAAGTGGCGGCATAGCCAGATATATATATCCCTGCTCTATCAACGGCTTCATATACCTGTAAAAGAATGTCAATAACAGGCATGCAATATGGTTTCCGTCAATATCAGCATCAGTCATTATTATGATTTTATGATACCTTGCCTTGCTTATATTAAATTCCTCACCTATACCTGTTCCTAATGCAGAGATTAGTGTAACAATCTCATTAGAGTTTATTATCCTGTTTAATCTTGCTTTTTCTACATTCAGGATTTTTCCTTTTAATGGCAAAATTGCCTGAAATTTCCTGTCTCTTCCCTGTTTTGCAGAGCCTCCTGCTGAGTCGCCCTCTACAATATAAATCTCACATAATCTTGGATCTTTTTCAGAGCAGTCTGCAAGCTTTCCAGGCAAGGAGGAATTATTTAATATACCCTTCCTTCTTGTTAAATCCCTGGCCTTTCTGGCAGCTTCTCTTGCTCTTGCAGCATTTATCATCTTGTCAATAATTGTTTTTGCAATCTGCGGGTGTTCTTCCAGAAAAACAGATAAACCATTATGGACTATTGAATCAACTATTCCCTTAACCTCTGAATTGCCTAATCTTGTTTTTGTCTGGCCCTCAAACTGCGGCTCCTGAATCTTTACTGAGACAATAGCAGAAAGCCCTTCCCTTATATCATTGCTTGTCAGCTTAACATCCTTTATGCCATTTTTTTCAGCATAAGAATTAAATGTTCTGGTTAGTGCTGTTTTAAAACCAGATAAATGAGTTCCTCCCTCTATAGTGTTTATACTGTTGGCAAAGGAGAATATATTTTCAATATATCCATCATTGTATTGCAATGCAATCTCAACAGCTGTTTCATTTTTTTCTTTATTAAAATATACTATGTCGTGCAATACTTTTTTGTTTTTGTTAATATATTCAACAAAGGATCTTATCCCATCCTGATAACAGAATTCATAGCTTTTTTCAGTTGATTCGTTTTTTATGTTTATCTTGATTCCATTGTTAAGGAAAGCAAGCTCTCTCAATCTGCTTGATAAAATGTCAAAACTATATTCAACATTTTCAAAAATACTGTCATCTGCTGAAAATGTAACCTTTGTTCCGGTTTCATTTGTTTTACCAACAATTTTAACATCGCATGCAGGCTTTCCATAGGCATATTTCTGAAAGTGAATCTCACCATTTCTTTTAACATAAATGTTCAGCTCTTTTGACAGCGCATTAACAACAGATATTCCAACACCATGCAATCCGCCACTAACCTTGTAAGATTTTTTATCGAATTTGCCGCCTGCATGAAGCTTTGTCATTACTATTTCAATAGCTGGCTTGTTATATTTTGGATGCATTTCAACAGGAATGCCCCTTCCGTTGTCAATAACAGTGATTGTATTGTCTTTATGCATTATAACAGATATTTCTGTGCAGAATCCAGCCAGGGCTTCATCTATTGAATTATCAACCACCTCATAGACCATATGGTGCAGGCCTCTTGAGCCAGTATCACCTATATACATGCTTGGCCTCTTTCTAACTGCCTCTAAGCCGCCTAAGACCTGAATATCTTTTGCTCCATAATCTGAATCAGTCATTTTAATCTTCTTTTGCCCTTTAGTTTGTTTAATAATTTTGTTAGCTAAAATCAGCTATTTTAACAAGAGATATAGCCATTTGATTATATAAAAAAAGAAGATAGTGCTGTTTATATATCTTTCGCTTTTAAAATGGCAATACAAGGCCTGTAATGCCAGAATTCGGGCATTTCAGCAGGTTTCAATTTTTCCTTAATTAATATTGCTTTAAATATATTAATATACATTTTAGTATATTTTTACATTATTTATAAAAATTTGTTTTTATAATTTAATATTATATTAACAAGAATGTAATGTGGTGCGAAATAAAGAAATTTTTTTGGTGAATTTTTTAGAGGGGTATTTGTGTAATATAACATCTATATAGTAGTAAAAAATAAAAAGATTTAAATACTACATATAAAAATCTTGATATATGAAAGAAAAAGTGAAAATTCAAAAATTAGAATGTTTAGATGATTTAGAATTACTTATTAAAGGGGATGTTATTAAATTAGAAATTCAGTATCCTTCATTGAATCGGCAGGAAACAAAACCAGAGGAATATAAAGTAGTATACTATGATACAACAACTGATGGAAAAATTCAATTTTTAATACCTTACTATGTTCCCATTCTTTCATTAAGATATACAAAGGATTATATAACATTTTGTAGTATACATAAAGAATCAATTAAAAAAATAGAAAATGGAAAACTTATTCTTAATCCAACCCCATTTATAAATAAATATATTAACTTATCTGAATATGGACACAAAGAATTATTTGAAATAATCAAAAAATCTGGATTAAGATAATCTGTTTTTTTCTAAACTCAAGAATTAATTGTGTATAACTGCTATTTATTTTTTAACAAGCTCTGCTGCCTTGATTATATACTGACCTGTGCATTCATTTTCCATTTCTATGCTGAAATCTGTTACTTTTATGCTTTTTTTGAAAAGAGGACAATCCAGAACAAAGGTCTCATATTCTCCACCCTCTGCAGCAATATGGATTTTGTTCTTTTCATGCAGTTTTTTTAAATCAGCAATGCAGTTATTGTCAATTTTTCTTCCAAGCCAGCTCTTGCTTAAGCCGTCTGCTGCAATGCCTGTTATTATGGCATTAAACTTTGCTTTAATCAAATCTTTAAGATACTGTTCTTCATCCATGCCCCATAAAGGGTTTATTGACCTGAGGTTTAATTCATCGCAGATCTTTTTTACTCTTTCTGCCTGATAATTTGATGCAAGAGCGCCAGATATAATTCCCTGTACATTATATTTTTCTTTTGCTCTTTTAATTGCTTTTTTTAAGTCATCAAGCTCTTTTTCCTTAACACCAGAAGAATTCATATAAACTATGGGAATCTCCAATGCCTCTGCCTGTAATTTAGCCAGTTCAATGTTTGGTATATGGAACATATAAGAATCAGCTCTTTTTGATTTTATTGTGATTAAGCAAACAGCTTCATCACCTTTCTGCACTGCCTTGTATAACGCAAAAGCACTGTCCTTGCCACCAGAAAATAAGCTTGCAATCTTCATCTGATTAATTATTTTCCTTCTTCCCCTTTTATTTTCTCTATGCTTAACCTGCCTTTATCAGCCCTGATAATCAGCTCATCTTTTTCATCAAACTTGGTTATTTTTGTAATCAGCTCTGGCAGGAGAATTCTATCTCCCCTGAAGTCTATATTTGTTATTATTTCCTTTATTTCATCTGATGTAGTTTTTATTCCAAGATCCGCAAATATTTTGGATGCATCCTGAACCTTGCCCTTATCCTTGAATTCATTTGCTTTTTTATATAAGAACTTAGCAATAATATCTGCAACATCTATTTTAGTGTATTTTGTTACACCCTGCAGCCCAGGTGAGATGTTAGCTTCTATTACAAATGGTCCAAGAGGAGTTTCAAGTATATCCACAGCACATATTTCTGATTTAAGTGCTTTTGCTGTTTTTACAGCAACTTTTTTTGTTTTTTCATCTAAGGTGCATTTTATACCAACACCACCCATATGGATATTAGCTCTTTTTTCTCCCTCAGTTGCCTTTCTCTGGTAGCTCGCAACAACCTTATCGCCAACCACTATTGCCCTTGTGTCTGTGCTGTTTGTTTCCATGTATTCCTGTATAACAACCTGAAGCTTTAATGGCCCTATTGCATCAAGCATAGAGCTTGCAGCTGGGAAAGAGTCAGCAAACATAACTCCCTTGCCGCCAGTGCCTTTTGGAAGCTTTATTATAATAGGATAGTTGATTTTTCTCAATATCTTTTTTGCAGCATTAAGTGTTGGAGAGAAATAAGAATCAGGCATAGGAATATTATGCTTTTGCAAAACCAACTGCGTAAGAAACTTATCATGGACTATGTCAAATGATTCTGGGGCTATCGGCATATATGTTTTGTCAAACAAAGCAGAGGTTATTGCTGTTAAGATTAATGCATATCTAAAAGAGCCCTTTACATAAATACAATCATATTTTCCCAGCGGCTTTCCATTATGTAAAATTTCTATTTTATTTTTTAATGAATGCACTTCAATTTCCTTGAGGTTTATGTTATCAACAATGCTGAAATATTTTTGCATGGCTGTTACTGTCCATCTTGAACTTTCACTTTCCAGGCTTATTATTGCTGCTTTCATTTTATTATGATATTTTTATGTAATTTTTTTAATGGATCTATCAGAAATTTTTCCTTGCGAATGATGTTTCTTCCTATTAGTATCTTGTATTTCATATGGGACCTGTCTGCAAGGGTAAAATTTGATATGATTTTTTTACCTGCAAGCATTATTGTAACTTCTATAATTGGCCTTAAGCCAACTCCGCTAGCAGATTTGATTACTCTTGTTTTGAGTATTTTAGAATGTGATAATTCAACAGCAAGCTGCATATCCATAGAGCTTGTCCTGGCTCCAGTATCAATCCTTGCAATAAATTCTTTTTTCTTGTTTCCTAAGGTAAGAAATACAGACTCTCTGCATCCAATGATAATTCTTTTTTTAATTAACATTTACCATCTCCTTTTGATAATTTTATAAAAAATGGGCTCGGGGGGCATTTCGACAATTCTTGCGAGCATTAGCGAACTAGCGGGTTTGGCTTTTAAGCCAGGACCCTCTGTGCGTGCCAGCTTAGCAAGAAGCTGTTTCGAACCCCCGACCTATCGGTTAAGAGCCGATTGCTACTATTGCCCAAAATATGCTTTAAGGCATATTTTCCAGGCTGAGCTACAAGCCCATTTTATTTAATGGAAGTATTAAACTATTTAAAAGTTTTTGCTTTAAAAATTACATCATCTTAAGATTGCCTGTTACATCATCTATCTTTTTTTCTTCATCAGGTCCGATTGCAAGGCAGGTTTTTGTTCCTGGTTCGATAGCAGTCTTTCCGGCATCTGTTATTAATGCTGTTTTTAGATTATTACCTTTTGCAATTTCTTTGTATTTGAAAAGATCTTCCTTGTTTTTTACTTTCAGGACAACTTTTTTCATTCCTTTAATACGCCACTGCGCTACAATCTCTTTATCTGACCTGAGAGCAGCCTCAACAGATGCATGAGCTACCTGTGCAGCCATCTTTCCTTTATCTAGTTTTAGATCTTCTCTTACAAGAATAACCTGTTTGTATTCCATGGCTTTAAATTATTATTAATTGTTTTTATAGTTTTGCATTTTAACAATATTTAAATAAGTCAATAAATAACTCAGTTGTATGAAACTGATTAAAATACCTTTTTCAGCAGGGGGGCTTGGAAAAACTCTTGGCACAGAGCTTGCCCCTGACAAGATTATTGATGAGCTTAAACATATTTTCTTGAATGAGCAGGGTGTTAAGCCGGAGTTTAGTGTTGAATCTGTTAAAGTCAATAATTCAAATATAACAGAGACAAATGAAAATATCTATAACCATATCATGCAGAATGATGAAATGCCTGTAATAATTGGTGGTGACCATTCAATAACCTATGCATGCTTTAAGGCTTTTTCAAAACAGTTTAATAATCCAGGAATTTTAGTCTTTGATGCGCATCCTGACTGCGAAAATAATTTCAGCCCGCCTACTCATGAGGACTTTCTAAGGGTCCTTGTTGAGGAGAATCATGTAAAAAGGGAAAATGTTATCCTTGTTGGCTTGAGAAGCTGGCACAAAAATGAATATGATTATCTGAAACAGAATAAAATCAAATTTTTTTCCATGAAAGAGATAGCTAACGAAGGGATAAAAGAGGTTTCAGAGGCTGTGATGTCTGCTGCACTTCAGTTTGGCTCATTGTATGTTTCTATTGATATTGATGTTCTTGATCCTGCTTTTGCGCCGGGAACAGGCTATTTAGAGCCTGCAGGATTGAGTTCAAGGGAATTAATCTTTTTTCTGCAAAGATTAACTAATTTAAAGAATTTAAAGGCTGTTGATTTAGTGGAAGTGAATCCTAAACTTGATATGAATAGTTTAACAAGCAAAACAGGCGCAAAAATAATTTCTGAACTCTTTAAAATGAGCTTATAAGCTTTGTTTTTAAAGCCTTATTAGTTAAGTTTATAAAGAAAGTTGTATTTCTCGACAGGCAAGTGATACTATATGGGAAGAATAAAGACTAAACTGGTAAAAAGAGCAACTAATAAACTAGTAGACAAACATAGGCAGGACTTTAAGGACAATTTTGAAGAGAACAAGAAATTAGTCAGCAAGTTTGCAGACATTAGTTCAACCAAGATAAGAAATGTTATTGCAGGCTATGTAACAAGGCTTATGAATGCTAAAAAAGACATTTGATGTTCATCGTTTCAATGATGAGGAGGGACTAAAATGGCAGAAGACAACACAATTTTTATTGGAGAGAAGCCTTTTATGAACTATGTGACTGCTGTTGTGATGCAGTTTACAACAAAGAATGCAAGTGATATATTTATCAAGGCTCGTGGAAAGTTTATTTCAAGGGCTGTTGATGTTGCAGAGGTTGCATCAAAAAGGTTTTTGAATGGGCAGGCAAGTGTTGGTGACATAAAAGTTGATTCAGAGGAGTTCACAAACAAGGAAGGAAGGCAGGTCAGGGTTTCAACAATTGAGATAACACTTAAAAGAAAATAATTTTTTATTTTATTAAGGTGGTTTTATGATTAAAAAATTAATTGATAAACTAAAGCATACAATCCATGAGCACATTAGATTAAGGAACAAGAGAATGGGCTCCTATATCTGGGTTGGCGAAGGAAAGAATCCTTTCCG
>Ga0268280_1001005_pt1 | contig 20135 bp, 19 predicted proteins | sample saktaG_9_FD_190139 | JGI IMG/M metagenome (GOLD analysis project Ga0268280, IMG submission 190139) | Saline water microbial communities from Sakinaw Lake, British Columbia, Canada - sak_2011_5_24_40m | ecosystem: Environmental > Aquatic > Non-marine Saline and Alkaline > Saline ... | reverse complement strand
TAGCCGCTTCAACATCAATATTATCCACTCCTACCCCATAGCGAGCGATTATTTTACACCTATTTAATGACTTAATCACTTTCCTGGTAAAGGGAGCATATTGATTGATAATTCCATCGGCATCTGACGCTACTGCTATTACATCTTCTTCAGTTTTACAAGTTTCCAGAGTAAGCTCCGGATTAATTTCACTCAATATTTTCTTTTCTATTTCCACAGACGGATGATCACAATCTGTAATGATGATTTTAAATTTTTTGTTAGGCATAGAGCAGTCTCCTTTTCAAATAATATGTTTATGGTTTATATTTCTATCTAATCTTCATTGTATTCATTTTACCCAAAAATAAGGTCGGGAACAAAAGTAATGATGCCCGGGAAGAATACGCATAATAATATCACAAATACGACAGCTAAGAAAAAAGGCCAGCTTTCCTTCACAAATTCACCTATGGAACAACCCATGATGGAACAAACAGAATACATGGCCACTCCTACCGGTGGAGTTAACAGACCGATAGCACAGGTAATGACCATGACAACCCCTTTTTTTTCCATCTTGGGGTGGATTTTTCAGTAACCCCTGATTTCTGCCCCGCAAAACCGTATTTTTCGTCTTATTATGGGGTAAACTCTTTTTTTGTGTTCCTTCCAACACTTGTGAGGCCTAGCTCCCCGAACATCGCAAAAAGCTCCTAAGGTTATAAAACTTCTTGCCTGGTTAAAATATCCTCGATTCTTCTGGTAAGAGCCTTATATTGCGTCTGCCCGTTCTTGTTCCAACGAAAAACTAAATGAACCTTCCTTAAAATCTACTTGTTTTTGCTCTTTTCGCCCTTATTTTGGCGAACTTGGGTTAACATTAGAGCTATCACTTTTCTTTTTTCTATGATTTTTTATACTCCTATTTTAACCTGCCATCAAAATCAGCATTGTTTTCGGGTTGGAGTGGGAATTTCACAGGCATTCGGTCGCGATTGGAGCGATAAATAGCGGTAAATATTTCTACTGTCTTCCGGCCCTCTTTACCATCAATTAAAGGTTTTGTTCCTTTAATAATTGCTTTTAAAAAATCTTCAATCTGCCTTTCGTGAAAATAATCCATCGGATTGATTTTGTGAAAAAAATCTGTATCTTCCTGTTTCCATTTTTCAAGCAAATTCTCTTCACCTTTTACAGTCCAGAGATCATTTACTGGTGGTTCAATTATTTCGGACATACCAGCAATAAACATGGCTCCACTATCTGTCTGCACGCCGACTGAGGCTCCATTATCACCATGAACATGTACCTTACCGAAAAGGGGTGGATTTTGTGAGTTGCTTACAATAATATTCCCGACACCACCATTCTTAAATTTAATAACCGCAATAGCAGTATCTTCGACTTCAATATAAGAATGATTAAGATTTGACCAATAACCAAAGAGTTCATCAATGGGACCCATAAACCACTGCAAAAGGTCGAGCTGATGTGTTGCTTGATTGACAAGCACTCCACCGCCTTCTCCCATCCAGGAACCGCGCCATGGATCGCTCTGGTAATATGTTTTATCTCTCCATCCCAACATATTTACTGTACCAATGATGGGTTTTCCTATTTTTCCTTCATTAATCGCATGCTTTACTCTTAAAGAGGGTGGGTAAAACCTTCGTTGACATACAGTGCCTAGAGCAACTCCCTTGTTTTTAGCCAGTTCAATCATAGCATCACAGTCTTCAAGCGATGGTGCCAAGGGTTTTTCCACAAGTACATGCATCCCTGCTTGTATAGCCTTATTGGCAGTTTCAGCATGAAGTGGATGAGGTACACAAATCATAACTGCTTCGACGCTTGTATCAGAACCCATTTCTTCAATACTTGAACAAACCTTTACGCCATGTTGTTCTGCAAAAGCCTTGGCTCTAGCCCTGTCTATGTCCCAAACTGCGGTAAACAAAGATTCTGAAAGATTTTTTAAGGCATGGGCATGTAAATGCGCGACTTTCCCGCATCCGATAATTCCAGTTTTAATTTTGTCCATTTCTATGTCTCCTTATTAAAATAGATATCCTTTTGTAAAATCGAGTAGAAAGTAGGTAATTAATTTATCTAGTGTTTCTTTACACAACCGTGTATACTGTTTATTACACGGTAATTTACAAAGTACTATGAATTTCATAATAATAATTTTTCAAACTCATAAGGCCAGATTTAGACTCATAGGTATTTAATAGTACTCTTTATTGAATCACCTGCCGTATGTCATAATCCCTAAGTGTATTGATTAAACTAGGAGCTGCTCAATCTGGAATCCCTAATTGAAATAGGCTACAATATTCGGTACCGATCTTCTGCTACTGTTTCTACTGACATATCCGCATCTTCGTCTTATCCAACCTCTAATATTTACAAGATATAGCAGATTTCATATAGTAAAGAGGTATTGTATGCAGCCTCCAAAGTAGATATTTAGTCTTAAGATTTCATTTAATCATCTTTTGTCCATTGCTTCTTAATGATATTTCGCGAATTTTCATCTCACATCTTTTAAGGAACTTGGAAGCTAAGCAAAAACGGACACCTTTATGGTAATGGTACAGATTTATACCCATTAACTTTCCTTTGCTAAATATATCTATTGCACTCTTTTCTATATCTACCTTTAATCTTAGTTTTACCTTTAAAAAGTAGTAATTCTCTTCTCCATTATCCTGTGACATGCTCTTTTGCTTTTGAGGTAAATATTAATATTATTTGCATACCTTATGAATTTATGGCTTCTTCTCTTTAATTCTTTGCCTAAGTCATTAAGAAATATATTAGAAATAGAGAACTTAGAATCCCTAGGATGTAACTTCTTTGGTTTCTACTTTAACCCCATTTACCATATTCCTTATCTAAGATATGGTTATTTCCACTATTATTTTCTCTTATATAAATATGTTTCTATAATACTAATTACTAAACTCTTCTTTTTCTTGTTGAATCAACTCAAATCTTACACCACCAATTTCATTGGTACCAAAATATGCAAAGCAAGACGTTGCTCCTTGACTACTCTGAATAATTTTGATGCCCATTTCTTCACAAAGAAAAAGTTTTTTCTCAATATCTTTCACATCAAAACCTATATGATGTAACCCCTCTCCTTTTTCTTAGAGAAAAACATGATAAATGGTTGGTTCCGTAATAGGTTGTATTATTTCTAATTCTACAGATTCTAAAGAACAAAAGTTCATTACCCATTTAGAGTTAATTGGTTTTCCATAGTAACTTTTTTCTTGATAAATAATGTCTTGTCTGACAAAAGGTCCCAAACCTAGAACTTTTACATAGTATTCAATGGTTTTATCTATACCTTTTACCACTATACCTATCTGGCTTATGGGAAGTAATGCTAACTCTTTAATTAGGTATTAATTTATATTCATCATATGTTATCTTTCTGTATCAATGATTTTGGGCACTTTTGTTTTCCTTGTAATTATTCAATATATCTACATTATAGAAACATACTATATACTTGTATACTTTACAAAACTAGTTGTTATTTGTCAAAATTCATAAGTTATTTATATCTAAAGAGTTGTAAAAATGGTATATTTTTAGTCTTTTAAAAGCGCACTTTTAAAATGTAACTAATAGGACTTTTATTAACTAAAATTGCTTATCTTCATTCTATATACCTAATCTCTTGGTTGCCTTAGGATTAACCAAAGTTTTAGGTAATTCCCCTTTCAACACAGAGAGTACTGATTCTGCAGCTTTGGTTTTGAGCTCTACATAGGACTCCTCTGAATAAAAAGAAATATGCGGAGTGATGTTTAAATTATTTAATGTTAATAGTGGGTTTCCCCAATCCGGTGGCTCTTTTTCCATAACATCCAAAGCTGCACCGGCAATCCATTTTTCTTTCAGCGCCATATAAAGCGCTTTTTCGTCAACAATAGGTCCGCGTGAAGTATTGATTAGAAAGGCAGTTTTTTTCATGTTTCTTAGTTCATTCTCACTAAAAGAATGCTTTGTTTCAACTGTTAAGGGAACATGAATAGATAGAAAATCTGAATCAGATAATAATTGGGAAAATTCAACTAAATTTATTCCACCATTAACCTTGGAAATATAAGGGTCATAGGCGATAATTTTAAATCCAAATCCCGAAGCTTTTTGAGCTACCATTTTGGCAATTTTTCCAAGGCCAAAAAGACCTAAAGTTTTACCCTGAGTTCGAAAAAGAGGTTTAGCCAAGGTGAAATCCCATTTTTCATCTCTTACTTTTCTATCCAATAAAGTTATCCCTCGGGCACAAACCAGCATGAGAGTTATTGCATGAGTAGAAACCTCATCAACACAATAATCGGGAACATTAGCCACAATAATATGATGTTCGGTTGCTGCTTCAACATCAATATTGTCCACTCCTACTCCATAGCGAGTAATGACTTTACACCTCTTCAATGATTCAATTACTCTTTTAGTTATAGGGGCATATTGATTGATTATTCCATCAGCATCTGCTGCCGATGCTATTACATCATCTTCTGTTTGACAAGATTCCAAAATAAATTCTGCATCAATTTCGCATAATATTGTTCTTTCTATTTCCACAGATGGATGGTCACAATCGGTTATTACGATTTTAAACTTTCTATTAGACATGAGACAATCTCCTTAAATTTTTGTAATGATAATACAAAGTTATACTTAGAACATGGAAAAACTGTTGATATTATAAAATTTTGGTTACTTTCCAAGAGTCAGATCAGATGCAGTAGATGTGGTTTAACCAGAAAAAAATCTAAAACCTTTAGAAAAAGACCCGCATTTCTCCCTACTGGAAAGGGAGATTGGTTTAATATTTCTACCTAGGAGTCCAGCTTATCGATTACGTTTTCAAGTCCCTTATAGACAACTAATGATTCAAGGATGATTTAGGATTCTCAAATAGGTTATTTACCAAATTATAATCAAGGATCTTAAGCCTCCCTCTAGAAAGATAAAAATGGATGAGACCATAATGTCTTTATCACCCGACATACCAAGACAGTAAGTTTCTATTATACGGATGACCGGTATACCTATACCTCTCCTTATATTCAGGGAAATTACGTGGTAGCATTAAAAGAAAAGGGTATACCAAAAGGATGAAATCACATCAATGGAATCGAAGGATTCTGGTTATTTGCCAAACATTGGCTTTACCAGTATCAAGGCATTTCCAAGGTCAATTTTTCCTCTCTATTTGAAAGAGGTGGAATGACGATTTAATTATTTTCATGAGAATTTGGTTGTATTGCTTTGTAGATTACTTAACCAACAAATTCTAATTGTCAAAGAACAAACTTAGTATAATTTTGGCTTAGGTATTACCGAATAATAAATATATCGTTACTTTATTTTCTATTTCCTTACAAACCATCCTTTTTTATGTTCTTCTTTTACATTCATTTCCAATATCTCTATACTTTTCTATGCACATACTGCCATTAAGTTTGCTCTACAAATTCAGTTACTACCCCTTAAATATCCTATATCTATAATTTATACCTAAGATGATATGATATTTGTATTGATAGAGGGTGTATTAGATCATTTTTTCCAAAAGGTGGGTTTTTAAGATTAAATAAAATAATCTTTTTTTCTATGCTTAGCTATTAAATCATGGGGATAAATTCATTAAAAACAGTAAATTAAGCCTTTATCCCCATGATTATTTCATTAATATTCCCCTCAATTAAAGAAAATTCTATTCGATAGCGAGAACCTTATCAATTATTTCTTGTCCGCCAACAAGATCAACAAATTTCGGGTAAATAGATCTGGTTACTTCTATCCAAGGCTCTAGATCTGGTTGTGTATAAGCGACATTGTATTCGGTTTCTGTTCTCTTTTTATAATCATCCTCAAATTTAATTATTTCTTCTCTCATCTGCAAAGTAGCTTCTTTTGTAGCTGTTAAAACAGCTTCCTGAAGATCAATTGGCAATTTTTGAAACCATATTTCTGAAATAATTAATGGCCTTGCCGATAATATTTCACTCGTTAGGGCAACATATTTGATGGAATCAAAATGTTTTGCCTCCAGAGCTGCATTAATAGTAGTTTCTTGTCCCACTACTAGTCCTTGAGTTAGTCCCAAATATACTTCCCCCCATGAAAGAGGTGTAGGTATTGCCCCCCAAGCATCCAACATTGCAATATAAACTGGGGATTCCATAACTCTAATTTTTAGCCCTTTTATATCCCCTAATGTATTAATTGGCTTTTTGGTAGTCATTATATGTCTAGCTCCTGCAAAACCCCACCCTCCAATACGTATTCCTTTAGCAAGACATAAACTTGCTAATTCATCTCCAACAGCGCCATCTAAAACTCGAAAACAATGATCTACGTCTTTAAATATATAAGGTAAATCCAGTACCCCAACTTCTGGCACTACGGTTGCCAAAACAGCACTTGCTGGCCAACCCATTTCTATAGTTCCATTCATAGCACCTTCCATAACTTCTCTATCTTGACCTAGTGTATTTGAAGGGAATAACTGAACTTCAATCCTCCCATCTGTTAGACTCTCAATTCTGTCCTTAAGATTACGAGCTACGTAATAGTGAGGAACATCAGGAGTACCCCCCATACAGTGTGCTACTTTCATAATAAATTTCTCCTGTGCTGTTGATGTAATGACAGAACTTATTAACAAAACCATAATAGTCAATATCAGTATTAAAAATTCAATCTTACTTTTATACATTTTAAATATACTCCTTTATTACTTACTACAAATTTTTTTTAGCACTCTTACCTAAAAACACAAATCTCCTAGTTTTCTTTAATTAACCCCACCTCCTCTTCAGGCATATGAAAGCTATGTTTTGATTCAAGAAACTTATTCTCTTTTATATGCCTAATAGCTTCTTAAATACTGTTATTATGATAGATTAGATGATAAATCAGTATATTTTTTTACAAACTTAGGTACAAATCGCTCAAAATGCACAAGCATATCCTTGGTAACCAACGTTTACCCCTCACAATAAACTCCTGCTCCTATCCCTATGGTAGATATTTTTAGTTCTTTAGTAATAATCTCGCTTAGTTCGGTCTGATGTATCTCATTGAACCTTTAGCATGCCTATCCTTTTTAATTAATTAACCCATTATTAAATTAGGAAGGAATGTTACTATAGTTGGGAAAAAAGTAATAACGAGTAGTACAAATATAAGTAATAAATAGAATGGTATACTATCTTTTACAAAATCTTTTATTTTTACTTTTGCTAAATCACAAGTAATGTACATAGCCATACCCACTGGTGGCGTAACAAGTCCTATCATAAGATTAAGAGTTAGTAAAACTCCAAAATGAACAGGATCTATATGAAAAGTTTCCATTATAGGTATAAACAATGGAGCAAACATGACCAAAAGAGCAGTTACTTCCATAAAACAACCAAGAATTAGAAGAACAATATTTATTACTAACAATATTATCCAACGTTGAGTGGAAATACTAAGAAGTAACTCTACTACTTTTCCAGTAATACCTGAGGCAAGTAGTACCCATCCAAAGATCGCAGTTGTACCAACAATTATCATTATAAGTGAAGATAACATCAAAGAGTCAAAAATAATTTTTGGAAGATCTTTTATTGTAATCTCTTTATAAACAAACATAGTTAAAAAAAGAGAATAAAAAACCGCTATTACAGCTGATTCTGTTGGAGTAAACACTCCTCCAATAATTCCTCCTATAATTATGATCGGGGTTAATAAAGATAAAAAAGCTTCTTTAAAAGACTTAAATATTTCTGAAAATTTTGCTCGTTTTTCTCTTTTTTCACCAAATTTAGATCCACTTCGACAGGCAAGAATATAAATTAATAACATCATACAAGAACCAAGAAAAATCCCTGGAATGGCACCCCCAAGGAATAGTTTCCCTACTGAAGTCGAAGTTAGCGCCCCATAAATTACGAAAGGAACGCTTGGAGGAATTATAGGACCGATTGTTGAAGACATTGCCGTTATTACTGCAGATAGACTAGGAGAATACTTTGCTTTTATCATTTCCTGAATTTCTATTTGCCCTAAACCAGCAGCATCTCCAGAAGCAGTTCCGGACATCCCAGCAAAAATCATACTTGCAAATACATTTACAATACCAAGACCTCCTCTAAGATGACCTACTAATAACGTTGCAAAATTCATTATACGCGAGGCAATGCTTCCTACACTCATGATTCTACTAGCCAATATAAAAAACGGTATCGCTAACATTACAAAAGAATTTAATCCTCCAATTGCTTTTGTAGCTATTACAACTAAATTAATTGTACCAACATCCCATAGGTAAAAAATAGACCCAAATAAAATGCAAAACGTTATAGGAACCTTAGTTAAAATTAGTAATATTGTAACTAAAATAAAGGAATAGCTCATGTTGAATTTAATACCTTGCCTTTTAAAACATTAATTTTTTTATTTTATTATAAATATTAATAAGAGAAAATAAAAACATCAAACTACAGCTAGCTGGTAACGATACATTGAGCCATGACCTTGGAATTCTCAGAGCTGAATATATTTGATTAGAAGCTACAGGAAGTGATTTAATTCCCATCCAGCCCCAATATACAACTAAAAATGCCACAAAAATATTTATCAATATTTCTAAAAATCCTTTAATTTTTTCCGGAAAAAGATCAAAAAGGAAACTGACTGAATAATGTGAATCATTTCTCACTCCAATAGCAGCTCCTAAAAGACATGTCCATACAAATAGAAGCATTGCTAATTCTTCTGGCCAAGGGAAGGGGGCTCTAAAAATATATCTGCTTATTACCTGAAAAAAGACTGTTATTGTTAAAATTGAAAACATAATTCCCGCTATACATTCTAACGGATATTTAATAATCACTTTTATAAATTTCACTTTCTCCTCCTTTATTGTTATTATAAAAATCTAATAAATTATGATTAAAATTAATTTATACTATTTTGTTATAGCTAACACTGTAATTGTTTAGGCTAAAAAGTACGGTCCACTTTAAGAATGATGATTATCCATCTTAACTAATACTTTCATCGAATCACTCATACCATCCGCTAATTCTACTAATTCTGCTTGTAGATCCTCTAAATGAATTATCTTAGAAATAAATGGTTGAAATACTTCTGAGTGTTTATTCAAAATTTCAATAGCAATTTCAATATCTATAGGTTCATAAATATGTATTCCAATAATATTTAATTCCTCAAAGTATACTTTCCAAAGATTCAGTGAAATAGGCTTGCTGGCAGCTCCCACTACTATAATTTTACCCCCAGCTTTTACTAATTCAGTGGCATAGTTGTAAGTCTCTTGAATACCTACGGCTTCAAAAACTATATCAGCACCCTTACCATTAGTAATTTTTTTTGTTTTTTTTGTAGATTCTTCTAGTGAATTACTAACAATAATTCCAAATTTCTTTGCAAAATTTAATCGCTCTGGATTAATTTCCACTAGAATAATCGAAGTAGCTCCATTTAATTTGCAAACCTGCGATATTAATTGTCCAATAGGTCCTCCACCTATTATCGTAACCTTGTTTCCTAAAGATAATTTAGATTTTCGAACTGCATGAACTGCTACAGCAACAGGCTCCATAAGTGCAGCTAAATTCAGAGGTAAAGAATTTGGTATCTTAAATAATTTATTAGGGTTAACATTAACATATTCTGCAAATCCACCGTTTTTATCAATACCAAGTGCGTGTAAATTTGGACAAATATGTGGATGTCCTTCTTTGCATGGGAAACAGTTCTCACAAGAAATTATAGGATTTATAACTACTCTATCACCAACTTTTATATCTTTTCGTTTTGTTTTTATGTCCTCAACAATTCCTGAAATTTCATGTCCCATAACCAAAGGAGCAACTGCTCTAGGATGTAAACCTTTAAAAATATGTAGATCTGTACCACAAATGCCTGTATATTTCACTCTAATCAATGCTTCTTCATTATTAATTTCTGGTTTTTTTAGCTCTCCGATTTCAATTTTTTTAACATTTTCATACACTGCAGCTTTCATTACAAATTATTTCCTTTCTTTGATAATATATCAGCATAGACTTGGGAGAATATGAGCTAATAGCTATATATTAAGTTTTTTTAGATAGAGGTTATTTAGTGAAACTTGCAATTTAATAGAATGTATAACCTTCATCAACATATGGGATCATTTCTGTTATATAGCCAGATGCCTTAGAAACTAAAAAACTACTGAACTTGTTAAATCTTTTGTTTTGCCTCAGCGATTCATAGGAATACGCAACAAGTGCTGCTAGTATTATCTTTACATTCCAATAAAAGCTGTATCATTTATGTTTTAACCACCTGGACCAATAGTATTAACATTGATATTATACTTTGCCCAGCCTATAGCAAGGCTCCTAGTTAACAGAACACTCACGCTTTTACTTTCCGAGTAAGCAGGAATATTTTCTTCACCAAATACACTTTGCAATTATAAGGAATAATGTTTTTCTTAATTAACTCTTATTTTTTTGTTCTTTTATATAATTTCTAAAATTCTGCAATTCCTTCTCGTTAATAGAATAAGTATACTCTTCAGTTGGGAATTTTCTTTCTCTCACTTCGTAAACAAATTCTGAAATTGCCTCAATAGCTATTTTTGCTAAATTAGCATACCTTTTAACAAATTTAGGTTTAAAAGAATCAAACAAACCAAGCATATCCCAGCCCACTAAAACTTGCCCATCACATTCTATACCTGCTCCAATTCCATATACTAAAATATCAACATCTTTTGCTATTTGTTCTGCTATAGGGGGGGGAACTGCTTCTATTTCCATGCCAAATGCTCCAGCTTCTTGAATGGCTAAAGCATTTTCGTAAATCTCTATGGCACTATCAGAAGTCTTTCCTTGTACTTTAAATCCTCCAAATTGTGGAATGTAATGAGGAGCTAAACCCACATGGCTTAAACATGGTATTCCTGCATCTGTTAATGCTTTTATAATATGTTTGGTTTTTTTCCCGCCCTGTATTTTTACAGCATCAACTCCAACTTCTTGTATAAATCGAACTGCATTATCTAAAGCCATTTCGGGAGTTCGATAACTTTGATAAGGCATAGCACCAATCATAAAAGTATTTGGTGCCCCTCTACGTACTGCTTTTCCATGTCTTATCATATCATCCATAGTTACAGGAAGAGTAGAAGGATAGCCCAATGTTACCATACCTAAAGAATCCCCCAAACCAACGATATCTACCCCTGCTCGTTCTGCTATACTTGCTGTTGCTGCATCTGGAACGGAAAGAAGCACTATCTTCTCTTTTCTTTTTTTCATTTCCAAAAGATCTGATATAGTCAATTTTTTCTTTTCCATAAGTAAACTCCTTATTTTATTAAAATAAAAAATCTTTAATTGATTTTTAAAATAGGCGAATAACATTGGTTCTTAACAAAATTATTCTACCTAAGCTATGGTATGAAATTGTATATTTTTTTTCTGTAAAATGTTCACCTTTAAAACGTAATTAACAATTATTTGTTAGTCATCACATTACTTATGAAACCAAGAGTTTTATATAAATTTTTTTCTCTCATGTCTTAACATACTTCTTCAAAAATTCAATTCCATGATAAACCCCCCCGTCTGCGTCGCGTTGATTAAAGCCTCCGATTAATTCCACTCCTAAGTATCCATCAAAATTCATTTCGTAGATTTTTCTTATCACAACAGGCCAGTTAATGTTTCCCGTCCCAGGAGGAGCCTCAAGGTCAGTAATTCCATCATTATCGCAAATATGGAATGAAACAATATACTCTTGCATGATATCCAAAAAATCACAAATAGTTCCACTCTTGTATGTCATAAGATTGAGATGTCCAATATCAACATTTATTCTTAAAAAATCACTTCCAACTTCTTCTACCATTTTTTTTGCTACCCACGGACTATTAATAACATAAGCAATGGTTGGTTCTATTTCTAAGGTTAATGTTACCCCTTTTTTGCCAGCATAATCAGCACATATTATCAATGATTCTTTTGTCCAATCCCAATATTTATTAGGATCTATTTGGACATAGGGCCATTGGTAATAACCCATAATTAGAACATACTTACAGTTAAGAGCAGCGGCATAATTTATAGTATCTTTCGTTATTTTTATTCCAACTTGTCGTTCTTCAATTGAGGAACTACAAATTGAAGAATTATATAATGCATGAGCACCAGAAAAAACCGATGAAATCTCAAATTCTTTACCTTTTAAAAAATCTGTTACCATTTTAATTTCTTTTTTCATTCCCAGACCAATAGATGGATTCGTAATATCAGCTCCATTATAACCAAGATCGAAAATTCGTTTTAAAGCAACTTCCAAGTTGTGTTCATAAAATGGTTTTGTACAACAACTAATTTTCATTTTTTTCTCCTTCTAATTCTAAAAAAGTATAATTCTAACTTTCTGTTAATATCATATCTTACAATCCAGGGTAAAATGGGTATCATGTAATTATTTTAGACTATAAGATCTCGCAATTACATCCTCAATGCTTTCATAGTTCCCTTCAATAGTTTTTGCCATATAAAATTCCTTCCAGTACATGGCTACTTTGCTCTTTGCTTGTTATTTCGTTTTATTTTTACCCTAAGTTTTATTCTTTCATAATATGGTTAGTGAATTGGTTTGCTGCACTATCTACCTAGATAGCCACCATCAACAGGTATTACTGCTCCATTTAAATAATCAGAAGCTTTGGATGATAAAAAAATCGCTATTCCTTTCATGTCTTCCGGCAATCCCCACCTACCAGCAGGAATACGATCTAATATTTCTTTGTTTCTAACAGGATCGTTAATTAGATTCTTATTTAAAGAAGTATTCATATACCCAGGAGCAATGGCATTTATATTAATGCCATATCTTGCCCATTCGTTAGATAGGGCTTTTGTAATTTGAGCTACCCCTCCTTTGCTAGCTGCATATGCAGCGACAGTATAACCTCCAAAAAAACTTAGCATAGAAGCAATGTTTATAATTTTACCAGATTTTTGTTTTAGCATAATTTTTCCTGCCAGTTGACAAAGGAAGAAAACTGCTGAAAGATTAACTTCAATGACTCTATCCCAGTCTTTCGTGGGGGAATCTTCGCTTTTAGTTCTACTTGCAATTCCAGCAGCATTTATCATAATATCTAAGCTTCCCCCTAATTTTTCTACAGCCACTTCAAAAGAATTATTTAATTCTTCTCTTACGCTCAAATCAGCTTGAATAGCAAAAATATTAGGTTTAGTTTTTCCTATTTCTTCTGCTGTATTAAAAACATTGCTATTTACATCAATTATCACAACCTCTGCCCCTGCTTCATGTAAAGCTTCAGCCATTCCTTTACCTAAACCTTGATTAGCGCCAGTTATTACAGCTTTTTTTCCTGATAAATTGAATAGTTCCATAATTATTGTACTCCTTAATCTTTAATAATAAATTTAACAATATAATCTCCGACTCAAGTTCTACAGATATATTTTTACAATCAATAATGATGTCTACCTTGACTTTTTGTTAGACATAGTACATTTTCACATTTTTAAACTCATTTTTTTAAAAAACAGAATTATAAAACACTCCTTGTCTTTGAGTGTAGTAAAAAACCTATCTCTGGACTCTACCTGATGCTGCTCCTTTAACTATGCTTTCTACCTCCTTCACTGAAATTAAAGGTAGATCGCCAGAAATAGAATGCTTAAGGCAAGATGCTGCTACCGCAAATTCAAGAGCCTCTTGATCACTGTTTAAATGATCAAAACCATAGATTAAACCTGCCGCAAAAGTATCTCCCCCTCCCACTCTGTCGATAATATCATGAATTTCATACTTCCTGGAAATATAAAATTCTTTTCGATTATTCAGCACTGCAGACCACCCATTATAATCTGCAGAATGGCTCTCCCTTAAGGTTATAGCAATTTTTTTGATATTAGAATATAAACCAAGAACATTATCAGTCAATTCTTTATACTTTTCATTTTGGAATTTTCCTGACTCAACATCTATATCCATTTTAATACCCAGAGATTTTTGACAATCTTCTTCATTCCCCAAGGCAATATCCACATATTTAACTAGCTCAGTCATTACTTCGGGAGCAGACTGGCCATATCGCCATAAATTTTTTCTAAAGTTAAGATCACAGGAAATGATAATGCCTTTTTCTCTCGCTTTTTTGACTGCTTCTAAAGAAAGCTCTGAGGCTGAAAGGGAAATAGCTGGAGTAATTCCAGAAATATGAAACCAACTTACACCATCAAATACTTTGTCCCAATTTATATCACCGGGACTCGCTTCGGCAATAGCTGAATGGGAACGGTCGTAAATAACCACAGAAGGTCTTTGGTTAGCTCCGGCCTCTAAAAAGTAGATGCCCAATCGATTTCCTTTTCTCACGATAAGTGAAGTATCTACTCCCTGCCTTCTTAATTCTCCAATACAGGCATCTCCAATTGCATTTTTAGGAATTACCGAAACATAGGCTACATTCAAACCAAATCGGGCTAATCCGACGGCTACATTGGCCTCTCCCCCTCCGAAGGTCGCTTCCAAAAGAGGGCTCTGAAAAAACCTTTCCCAATTAGGTGGTTTAAGCCTTAACATTATTTCTCCAAAAGTAACGTATTTTTTCATTGTCTCCTCCTTTTTAACGATTATTTTTGCAAAAGATGAATGGCAAAACCTGATACCTCTTGATCTAGATAAATTGCTTTAAGTTTACCATCCTTTTCTTTTGCAGTCTCCGGAAGCACTGAAATGCCTTTCATTTTTAAGTAGGTTATTGCCCGGTGAATATCGTTAGTAACCATAGCAATATGACCATGTTCACCCAGGTATCTGTTTTTAATCACCTCAAAAGCTGGGCCAGCAAAAACAGAAGTTGTTCCCTCTTTTATAGGTAAATAAAAAAGGTGTGATAGTAGGTTGGCAGAATTAAGAGCTTTATCTTCATCTTCCTCATTAATCCCCAGGTGGGCAAATTCAAAACCGAGCATTATAGAAATTGCTTCCTTGGTCAGTCTGGTAATCTCATCAAAATTGCCCGAAGAAATAAGGTTATCCTTTACCATCCAACTACCTCCACAGGCATGTACTTTTTTGTTAGAGAGGTAAGGAATTAAGTTATTTAGATTAATACCTCCGGTGGGAATAAACTTTATCCCGGAATAAGGTGCCGACATAGATGTAAGAAGTGGTAATCCCCCTGATGCTTCAGCAGGAAAAAATTTGACGACCTTTACGCCTCTTTCCAAGGCCATTTCAATCTGGGTGGGGTTGTTTAGGCCGGGTGTTATCAGAATGTTGTTTTCTACACAATAATCCACTACCTTGGGATTAAAGCCCGGGGAAACAATAAATTGAGCACCGGCAGAAACCGCCTTTTTTACCTGTTCAATGGTTAATACGGTACCTGCTCCCACTAAAAGATCAGGAAGTTCTTTATTTAGAACCTTAATTGATTCCTCTGCAGCAGAAGTTCTGAAAGTAATTTCAGCAATAGGGAGCTCACCATCTATAAGTGCTCTTCCAAGTGGGAGAGCATCTTCAGCTTTTTCAATTTTAACCACTGGGACAATTCCCAGCTCACCGATTTTTTCAAGAATTTTGTCCAACTAAATAATCTCCTTTTTGTATTAATCTTAATTTCATTAAGTTTCTATTATGAATATTGGATAGATAAAAGAATTAAATATTTTATATAGACTATATTAATATACCCAAATATTAGGTTCTGTTTTTTAATCTTGCTTCTTCTAGTTTATTTCTGTATTATAGAAACTAATTCTATATTACATTTTATTTATATTATACAAGGTGAATTTTAATTTTGTCAACTTTTTTTATAAAACGGTCTGTGTCAAGAACTTGTGGGGACTTTTCTTACCTCAAAAATTATTAATTTTAATATTTTTATTAAATTCCTTTACAGTTTCAAACATAGCCATAAGATTTTCAATCGGCACCTTTGATTGAATGTTATGGATGGTGTTAAATACAAAACCCCCATCTTTCCCAAATATCTGGCAGCGCTCATTAACTTCCTTTCTTACCTCCTCTGGCGTACCAAAGGGAAGTGTCCCCTGTGTATCTACTCCTCCGCCCCAGAAAATCAATTTATCTCCATACCTCTCTTTTAACATTTTGGGATCCATATCTTTAGCTGAGGTCTGAACGGGATTTAAAATATCTACCCCTGCTTCTATAAAATCATCTAATATAGGAACGATAGAACCACAGGTATGATAGAAGGTCTTCCATGATGTATTCTTATGAATCCAATCATTTATCCGCTTATGGAAGGGCTTGTAAAACTCCCGATACATATCAGGTGATATAAGAGGGCCATTTTGAGTACCAAAATCTGTTCCACTAACTCTAATTACATCTATTTTATTCCCCACTGCCTCATAAGAGAGTTCCAAGTTTTTCAGTGCTATTTCACATTGTAATTCAAAGATTCCCTTGATATAATCGGGATATTCAATATGAGCCATAATCCACTTTTGCATATCTCTTATTCCCTTAGGGTGTTTGATGGCTGGACCTGGTAACATAGAAACTTCTCCAAAACTTGCATCTACGAATTTTCCAATAATGGAAAGATCTGTATTTTTGTAAAGCTCATCGGCTTTCTTCTCTAAATATCTTAGCGTTTCTTCAGAAAAAATTGAGTACTGTTGGTTTGCCCAATCCTCCGGATTTAAGTTTTTCTCATCAAAAGCCTCTTGACGTACTAAAAGATCAAAATAATAACCTCCTTTAGGCATCTTTGCACAAGGAGGAACTGAATTATCCCCTTGGGGATAGAGATAAATATTTCCTTCGTTATCTGGTTTGGTAGTAAATTTCTCGGGTACCATTACCTTAGTTCCGTCAAATAGTGTCCAGGGTTTCCATTTCTCGTTTTTAAATCCAAATGCATTGGTGGGAAGCCATAATCCTACAGTATCAATCCCTAATTTCTCTATTACCTCCATCTCCACTTCGCCAAGCATCTGAAAAGGATCGGCTATCCTTACTAATTTATTCCTTAAACCCAAGGACTGCCTTAATTTAGCGTAAGTGCTTGCCTGAATTCCGGTCACCGTAGTTGAGCCTAAATCGAGAGGTATATGGTCGGTTTCTTGATGATTTATGGTTTTTATTACCCTTTCTCGAGAATTCATTAGGGTACTATCCTCCTTATAAAAATAATAAATTATCTCAGGGTTTTAATTGACTCCTCTGCAGCAGAAGTTCTGAAAGTAATTTCAGCAATAGGGAGCTCACCATCTATAAGTGCTCTTCCAAGTGGGAGAGCATCTTCAGCTTTTTCAATTTTAACCACCGGGACAATTCCCAGCTCACCGATTTTCTCAAGAACTTTATTCATCTAAATGACCTCTTTTATAAGAATATTTTATCTATTGCTTTAGTTTTTATCGTTAAGATTAGGTATAATAAATTTATGCCTTATTTCAGTCAGATATTAATTCATTTTCTGCTTACAACTAGAATGATTTTTCTATCATTCAATTTTCATTTTTTGACAATTTACCATTATATCCTAATCGTTTGGATATCTTTTCACTCGTCTCGATAAGAGCTTTTTTTAGATTATTTTGTGCATTTTTATCTATCCTGAAAATAGGGCTTGAAATACTAAGGGCAGCTATTACTTCCCCTTGATAATTCCTAATGGGGGCAGCTACACAGCGAACATCCTTTTCGTTTTCTTCTCGGTCTAAGGCAAAACCCTGTTCTCTTACTTTATCAAGTTCTTTTTCTAATTCCTCTTTATCGGTGATGGTATTCTCGGTAAGACGAGGAAGCACTTTTCCCCCTAATATTTTCTTTCTTTCTTCTATTGAAAGATAGGCTAACAGCACCTTCCCTAAAGCAGTACAGTGAAGGGGAGCTCTTTTACCCACGTAAGAGATCATCCTTATAGTTTGAGAAGACTCCTCTTTTGCCAAGTAAAGAACTTCTCCTTTTTCCAAAACTCCTAAATGAACAGTTTCGTTACACTGATTTACTAACTCCTTTAAATAGGGGGCGGCCTCTCTTACCAAGTCCATTTGGTGAAGTTTGGCCATCCCTAATTCTAATGCCTTCAGACCTAGTTGGTATTTCTGAGTATGGGAATCTTGTTCTACATAACCCCAGTTTTTTAAGGTATCTAATATACGATGGGTAGTGCTGGGATAGAGGTCTAATTTTTTACTGATCTCAGTCATATTCATAGCGGAACCTTGTCGAAGTAAAATTTCGAGAATGGAGAAGGTTTTATTTAGAACTTTTATGGGGTAATTAGGTTTTGATTCTTTCATCTTGTTTTCCTTATTATATTTCTGTATTATAGAAATTAATTCTATGTTTTAAGTTATTTATATTATACAAGATGGATATTAATTTTGTCAAATTTTTTTATAAAATATTTTTCTTATTTTCTAAAAAATATTTTTAAGGTAAAAGGTGCAGTTAATTAATATTCAATTTACTTAATGTTTCAGCAGTAAGGCGGGCGCAATTATCCGGATCAGGTAGAGGGAGAATCTCAGCAGAGACATAACCCTGGTAATCTATCTTTTTCAAAGTTTCGAGTATTTTGGCAAAATCCAGATGACCACAACCGGGTGCCCAACGATTACTGTCGGCGAAATGGACATGGGTGATATAATCTTTCGCCTGGATAATGCTGTCATAAATCGAAACTTCTTCAATGTTCATATGAAAAGTATCTGCTAACAATCCTAAATTAGATGCTCCTACCCGTTTAATAAATTCAATTCCCTCGTTGAGGGTATTAATAAAATTGCTTTCATATCTATTTACCGGTTCTAAGGTAAGCCTTATATTGTATTCTTTTGCAAATTTTGTACATTTTCTTAAACAATCAATTGTCCATTCTTCAGCCTCTGCCCTGTTTACACCTTCCTCAATCTTTCCTCTTATCAATCCGATAATCACCTGGGCATTAAAATGGGAGGCAAATACTATCTGGTTATTTATTCTTTCTACCGCTATCTTTCTGATTGTTTCGTCTGGATTAGAAAAGCTTAAACCTTCTTCTCCGTAGGCTTGTCCAGTACCTATGGCCGGAACTTCTAAATTATTTTCTTTTATTATCTCAATAACATTTTCTACTTTTAAATCTTTAGGATTTCTAATGGCTAATTCTGCACCATCAAAGCCTAAATCAGCAACTTTTTTAATACTATCTTTTAAATTTTCTTTAAACGCCAGAGCTGAAAACTTAGTTAAAGAAGTTGAAATTACTATACTTTTTTTCATGGTTAAATGCTCCTATTATCATTAAAATTGGTATGGTAGGGGTTCGATTCATCAGAACCCGCTAAAAGAAATTGCCAATCAACCCGGGGCGGATAAATCCGCCCCCTACACAAAAAACAACACATTATCTGAAAAAGTTTTGTAGGGCAGACACGATTTCTGCCCTACACCTGAATCTTATTTTTTTCACGCAATACGCAATACGCAATACGAATTACTATTCGCTATAAGCTATTTATCTGCCCGATATATGGTAGCTCAAATACAGACTTCCAGCCTTCGCTCATCGGTTCTTTTAAGAATGGTTCCATCTCTTTGGGGTCGCGCAAACTAATTTTTTCTACCGGAGGTATTTTGCCTGCTGGATAGGTTTCCATAATCTCATCATGAACCAAAGTTAAATATCTGAGAATAGCGGCGATGGGACGTTTCGCTTTCTCGGCAGTCGCTCGAGTCGGACAGCCTACTATTCCTTCCGGGACAGCTGATCTTTCAATGGCAGATTGACCTTCCCCTTGCTGCCATCCTTGAGGTCGATGATAAGGGTCAACCGAGGTATCAAAATGACCTCCAGGCAGTAACGAATCACCTTCAGCGTCTACAGCATACTTCATATCCAGCATCTCAGGGAAGAGTAATTTGGCAACAGATGCTTCTGCCTCATCAGCATGAATAAAGTCAGTAGTGAGACTATCTTCTCTATCAATAGGAATAAAGAATTCTCTAATTGATCGATGCCAATCGATTACTCGATAAATACCGGGTAATTGATAGCGTTTACAAAATTCCTGTATGGCTGATTCTAAAAT
>Ga0268280_1001004_pt1 | contig 20156 bp, 11 predicted proteins | sample saktaG_9_FD_190139 | JGI IMG/M metagenome (GOLD analysis project Ga0268280, IMG submission 190139) | Saline water microbial communities from Sakinaw Lake, British Columbia, Canada - sak_2011_5_24_40m | ecosystem: Environmental > Aquatic > Non-marine Saline and Alkaline > Saline ... | reverse complement strand
GGGCGATGGCATAGACCGGCTTGCTGGCGAACAGGGCCGAGCCGAGAAAAGCCAGAACGAAAGAGGCCACCAGCACCGGTTTTTCGTTGAAACGCTCGATCAGCATGCCAGCCGGGATGGACATGACGCCGTAGGCGATGAAGAACGATGTGGGCAGGAAACCGGCCAGGGCCAGGCTGAGCTTGAAGCTGTCGATGATGTCGGGAACCAGCGGACCGAGGATGTTGGTGATCAGGGAAATGACGAAAAAGATCAGGAAGACCAGACCGACAATGAGGAAATTGCGTTTCGAACTGTTGCCCATGATTATTCTCCTTTTTTATTCCAGACCTGGAAACGGAAAACCGGTTTTTCTCCGCCAAGGTCCGCGGCAGCAAATGTGGCGCGAAGGGTCCGGCTCTCACCCGGCAGCAGCGAGACATAATTGTCTTCCCAGAAGATCGGGACGATGGTTCGGCCCGATGCTTCGCCATGCACGGCCAATTCAATGAAGAAAGCGATATTCTTGCCCGGGTTGCTCAGGGTGACAGTAAGCTCCTGTTCCTGGCCGCGATCGCTGAAAGCGGATTTGCATTGCACTGCTGCCGGTGGCAGCCTGTTCAGTGCGGTCAGGTCGGCCCATTCCTTGCAGGGCGTGTAGAACCACTCGGATTTGCTGTAGTCGAGCACGTCGGGTTTAGTCGAGAGCCAGTAGAAGTTGCCGGCGAGCTCGGCGCCGGCGGCGTCCTGCAGCCGCAGGTCCAGGAACCAGGTGCGGGTCAGTTTTTTTATTTTCGGCAAATCGAATATCTTGCGCGAAGCGTTGGCCGCGGCATCCACGGGGATCGTTTGCTTGAACAAAAGCCGGGAACGGATGTCGTAGGCGGAGATCACGGCCTTGAGCCCCGGTTTGTCGTTGAGGGCCTGGTTGACCAGGTAGATGCCGTTGTTGCCGTAATGGTAGATCAGGGTCTGCGGCCGGCATGCCTGGCGGGCGCCGTAAAAGGCGCCGGTGGGCATGAGGAAATAATCGTAGAATTGCCAGAAAAGTTTCGGCCAGGCGGCGTTGTGCATCCACTGGATGATGCCGGTGGTCAGGGGCCGGTTGGCCGCAAAGGCTCCGAACATGGCGCGCATGCCCTCGTAGTTGCAGGCCTGGGAGCGGAAGGCGAAATCGGCCGCGTCCTTGGCCGGGCCGTAGCGCTGGTTGAAGCCCAGCATATAGCGGTCCATTTTACTGAATTCGTTGCGCGCGCAATGAAAATCCCACGTGTCGTTGATCGGCCAGAGGCGGTCGGCTGGGATCATTTTCTTCAGGCTCTCCAGCGGCGGGGGCTGCGGCCCGGGACCGGTCTCGGTATTGAAGCCGAAGGCGCCGCCATTTTCCGTGTCGACGTACCAATAGTTGGGCGAGACATAATCGTAGGGGCCATTCATTTTTACTGCCGAGGAGCCGCTGATCTCGCTGGTCCAGGTCTTGCAGGAGGTCAGCAGGGGACGGCCTGGATCGAGAGGCGGCAGGTCGCGGCGGTAGCGTTTTTCCATTTCCGGCCAGGGCAGCTTGTCGCTGCCCACTACCCAGACAAAAATGCTGGGATGATGGCGCAGCCAAAGGACCTGGTCATGGAAATAGGCGCCCAGCAACTCCATGTCTTCCGGGTTTTCGGCAGCGCCGTACATTTCATTTTCCTGGGGTTTGCCCAGGTAGTCCTCCCATTCCCATTGGCAGCTCCAGCCGACCATGAGCAGGATGCCGAAGCGGTCGCAAAGGTCGAAAAGCTTGTGGCTGCTGCCCCATATCCCTTCCAGGCGGATGGTGTTCAGGTTCATGTGCCGCGTGTAGCGCACCTGCGCTTCGAGGTTTTTTTCATCTTCGCGCAGCAGCAGGTCGTCGACCCAGCCCCCGCCTTGGATCAAAACCTGGCGGCCGTTGACAGTATAGCCGCGATGGCCCTGGCTGTTTATATAATCATCGATCTGGCGTATGCCGAAGCGTATGGTTTGCCTGTCGCTGGCCGCGTCGCCCGCCAGTGCCGAGATCTTCAGGTCATAGAGTTCCGCATCTCCCATTCCGGCCGGCCACCAAAGCCTGGGCTCGGAAATGACCAGTTGCCCTAATTGCTCAGGAGCAAAAGTGATCGCCGCGCTTTCGCCCGCTTTCAGAGTGTAGGTTTTGCTGAAATCAATGCTGCCGATCTCGCCCCGGACCGTGCCCCTGACCTCCTTGTCGCTGTGGTTGGTCAGCAAGGCGCTGACGGTCAGCCGGGCTTGCTTCAGTGTTTGGGTATCCACCCGGCTGTGGACGAACGGATGGTCCAGTGAGATGGGCCCGCTCAGCTTCACCTTGACCGGGCGGAATAGGCCCATGTTGCGGTCGGGCGGCTTCGGGTTCCAGTCCACGAAGCCGATGGTGGGTTCGCCGGGTCGGGGCGGCAGGACCTCCACGGCCAGGTAGTTCCTGCCAGTGACGGCCAGGTCGCTGACGTTCAGGTCGAAGACCCGGAAGGCGCCGAAGGTCTGGTCGGCGGCGGCGATCTTTTCGCCGTTCAGGAAAATATTGGCCCGGTAGTTGATGCCTTCGAATACCAGCCGGGCGGTGGAGAACGGTGCGTCCTTCGGCAGGTCGAACTCCTGCCGGTACCACCAAGGCCCCTTGAACTGCTCCTCGGGGACCTGCTCCAGGTTCTTGCCGAAAAATATGTCTTTGTAGATGCCGTTGGCCACGAGCACGGCCAAGACCGTGGCCGGCACCGCGGCCGGGTACCAGCCGGCAGTATCGAACCCGGGGCTGGCGATGGTTTCGCCAGGTTCCTTCACGGCAGCCGCGGCCTGCACCTGCCAGCCGCTGCCGAGCTCTATCACCTGCGGCTGGGCGGCAATTTGCCTGGGCTGGACGACGGCCTTTATTTTTTTTGCTCCGGCGGCATCTGCCGCGCCGAACAGCATCAGAATTGAAACGATGAAGCAAGTAAAACGGTTCATGGCTGACTCCTTTTAATTTATTTTTATCATTGCCCGGGAACGGCCAGGGTGGCGATAAGCGAACGAGCGATTTCTTCCTTGACGCTGTCGGCCGCGAGTGTTTCCCAAGACCAGAAGACCACGCCGGCTGACGGAGGCGCAAGGGCCGCTTTCAGGTAAGCGGAAAATTGGGCCGGGGTCAATGTTTCTTTGATGTAATCCTCCTTGACCTGGATGCTGGGAAGGATGGGATTGGCGGCCTGGCTTTGCACGTCTTGGACGACCGAGCGGATCCAGTCCGGGGTTTGCCTGACCATGTGGGCGTAGCACATGGGAGAAAGGTAGTCGACCAGGGGGGCGAGAGCCGGGATATCCTGGCTGACCACGCTGCCCATGCCTCCGTTGAAATCACCTTTTCGCCAGGGGACAAGATGGAGGTTGAGTTTGATGCCGGGCTTTTCCTGCCGGGCGGCGGCGGCTATGTCGCGGACCATGGCGGTGATGGCCGCCTGTTTCCATTTCGCCCATGCGGATAAATGGTTTTTCAATATCCATTCCGCCTTGGCGGGGGTATCCGCCATGCGGGCGGGAATTTGCAGCTTGCAGTCCTTTTGAAAGGCCTTCAGGCAATCAGGGCAAAAGCAGGTGTTCTGCAGCGGGTCCAGCCGGGCATCCGGGTAGACCATTTCCCAAAATGCGAAATAGCGGATAAAATCGATGCTGAGGCCGTCGGGCCGGCAGTCGCGGATCAGACGACGGATATATTCCAGCCGCTGCCTGCGGTATTCCAGCCGCCGCGGGCAAACGAACTCGACCCAGTCATCCTGGGCCGGCAGGCCGTGGCCGGTGACCGCGAACAGTCCCGGATCTTTGGCCAGCGCTTCAGGATTGAAGAAGACGGGCAGGATAATGAAAACGGCGATGTTCCGGTCCCGAGCCAGATCCATGAACTTGCGGTTGTTGGCCAGGTCGGTGCTGACAAAGGCGGTATTGATGCCCAGTCTCTGCCAGGCAGCGAACAAGGTGCTCAGATCATCCTTGTACTCGTAAATTTTCGTGCCGATCAGCATGGCCTTTCCGGGGGCCGGTGCGGCGGTCGTAAACCAGGAAAGGCAGGCCAGGCAAAAAAATATGACCAGTATGCCTGGCAGTATTATTCTTATTTGATTTTTCATATTTTGTCTCCTGCCTTGCCCAGTGGCTCGGGACGCTGCAGCCAGCGCAACAGTTCAATATGGTTGGCCACGCGCACTTGGGGCAACTGCAGGATATAGGCGAAAAATTCACTTAAAGCGGCGCGGCGTTCGGCGACCGTGGCGTTCAGGCCTTTCGTGTCCTGCTTGTCGGAATACAGTTCGCTGTGCAGGCCCACGGTCAGCGGGCAGCGGTTGCCGTTCAGGCGCAGTTCCAACGTGTATTTCAAGGTGGCCAGGAACTCGGCCGGGGTCATGGCGAACTCGCACCACAGGTTCCAGTCCATGCCGGTGATCTTGCCCATAGCGGGATCGAAGTAATTCTGCCGCTGCTGCAATGCGCTGCGCAGACCAGGGGTGACACCGTACCGTTCGCATTCACCGTCGGGTGGTACGATGAATACATAAACGGGGATTTCCCACAGACCGCGATGGCGGCCGATGAGCGGAACATTTCCCGGGCTGCCGTGGTCGAGACGATAGGGCCAGAGAAAATTGCCGCCATCCTGGTCGGGCTGCGTCCCTTCCTCTAGGCTGCAGTCGTAGAGGAATCCCATTTGCTGCACCGCCGTCAATGTGTCGTCACTGTACTCGAGAAAAGGAGTGCGGAATCCTGGCAGCCGGCCGCGGTCGATACCCAGGCCGGTTTTTTTCCGGACATCATCCTCGGCATATGGACGGCCAAGGATGTCGATGCAAATTTGAATTTCTTTTTGCCATTGGCGTCGGTTGAATTCCTTGCCGTGGGGATGGGAGTGGGTATGGGCTCCGATCTCGTGCCCGTTGGCCATGGCCTCTTTCCAGGCGCGCCTGACGTAGAGCGGATCTTCCATTTCAGCGTTGTCGTAGGCATTTTTCTCCGTGGCGGCCGGTGTAATATAATAGGTATTGACATAGAAAGAATAATGCGGGGCGGAGGCGTCGAAGGTGAGGGGATTGCCATTGCCCCCGGGGTTGCGCTGCCCCGAAAAAAGCTCGGTAAGGAAATGTAGGCCGCCGGTCGCACCCGAACCTTCCAGCCCCGAGAAGCCGTTGTCGTCGCTGCCGAATACGATGAATTGCGGCACCTGCTCCGGCAGCAAGCCGGCCGGGGGCTGGGCCATGGCCGTGAACGCAGCTTCGCTGAGCGGGGCGCGCCCCATGCAGGCGCAAGATATGGCCAGGAGAGAGAAAAAAATGACGGCGGTCAAGCGCATGAAATTTTTCATGTTATTTCCTTTGTAATCGTTGAAAATGGTTGGCTTTGTCCAAGGCTTCCTGGACCATGGCCGGCTGGTGCCTGCGGTTGAAAATGTCGGCCATCAGGAACCAGCCCAGGGCCAGCAGATCGGGCGCCTGGGTGTTTTTCAGGCCGATTTCCACATTGGCTTGCACCAACGCCAGGTCGGCCTTTGGATCGCGCATCTGGCCGCGAGCTAAAAACAGGCGTCCCTCGGCCATTTCGGGCGCCAACTTTACGATCTCGTTCATCTCCTCCATGTAGCCGCTGAAATCTCCGTTTTTCAGGCAGAGCTTGCCCAGGTTGAAGCGCGCCGGCACCGAGCGGGGATAAATTTCGATTTCTTTCCGATAGCCGGCTTCGGCATGGATCAAGTCGCCCTGTTCATCGGACGCCAGTCCCAGGTGAAAATTGATCAGGGGGAATTTTGGAAATTCCCGGCTGATGTCGTTCAGTATCTTCTCCGCTTGCGCGTACTGTTTCAGGAAGATGTAACAGGCGGCCAGGTTCTGCCGGTACTGGGTCATTTTGGATTGGATCGCGACCGCCTTTTGCAGCGCCGGCAGCGCTTTACCGTATTCCTTGCGGTCCATGTAGGCATTGCCCATGAGTTCCAGGGCCTGGGTGCTGTTGGGTTCGACGCCCAGGGCTTTCTGGCATAGAGAGATCACGTCTTCAAAACGCCCCTCGTTGCGCAGGATAGCGGCCATGCCCACCAGGGCCTGGATCTGATTGGCGTCCTGTTTCAAAATCGCGTCCAATTGCTCTTTGGCCTCGGCGTTGCGCTGAAGCTTCTGGTAGGCGTTGGCCAGGACCAGCCTGGCCTGGATGACCTCGGGGTCTTTGGCCAGGACCTCCTCCAGCAGGCGGGCGGCTTCGGCGTATTTTTCGTTGAAGGTCAATTCGCTGCTTTTGGACACGGCTTCAAAAATGGCGATCTTGTCCTTGGGGTCGGCGAGCTTGGCGTCGCCGGCAGTGGCCCTGGGGATCGAGACCGAACCGACATAACCGAGTGTGGCCAGGCGGCGCATGGTTTCCTGGTCCAGGTCAGCCGCTTCGGTCTTTGGAGCATTGCGGCCGGTGTCGGCGATCAGTTTTTCCAGGATTTTTTTATATTCCTTGGCCTGGCGGGACCTTCGGAGGTGCAGGTCGGTGGTTTCGCCCGGGTCGGTCTTCAGGTCAAAAAATTCGGCCCGCGGCGCTGCAATGTACTTTTCGGGGTACTGACGCAAGGCATACAGCGGGCTCCAGCCGTATTGCAGCTGGGGGGACAGAGATTCGCTGTAGGCCGGCCTTTTCTCACTTTCGCTATCTGCATAAAAGAGCGGCAGCAGGGACCGGCCATGCAGGTTTTTTCCCGTAGCGATCCCCGACATCTCTTCGACCGTGGGCAGCAGGTCGATGGTGCGCACCTGATTTGGGCAGCGTTTGCCCTGCAACGCTGCGAACGGGGTCACGATCAGCAGTGGAACATGCACGGCATAATCGTAAATGTAGTATCCGTGTGTATTCTCGCCATGTTCCCCCAATCCTTCGCCGTGATCGCCCACCAGGATCAGGATGGTGTTTTCAATTAAGTTATTTTCCTCCAGCCAGTCATAGAAGCGGCCGATCTGGGCGTCCATGGCTGCGATCTCGCCGTCGTACAACCCGGCCGGACCGCGGCCGCCATAGATGGAGCGGTAGGGCTCAGGCGGATCGTAGGGAATGTGCGGATCGTAGAGATGCAGCCAGGAGAAGAACGGTTTGCCTTTGTGATCGGCGATCCAGTCGATGGCTTCGTTCACCACGGCTGTTGAAGGTTTCTGTACCAGCCCCAGGTCCAGCTGTTTGTATTTATTCAAGTCGAATTCATCGTTATATTCGCCAAATCCCTGCTTCAGGCCCCAGCGGCCGTCGAGCACGAAGGCACCGATGAAAGCCCCGCAATCGTAGCCGCTGCGGCCCAGGATACTGGCCATGGTGTCGTGCTTTTCCGACAGGGCGGTGTTGCCGTTGATGCGCACGCCGTGGAATGTCGGATAGAGGCCGGTCATGATGGTGCAGTGGGATGGCAGGGTGAACGGCGAAGCGGTGACGCACTGTTCGAAAACCAGGCCGCGGCGGGCCAGCCTGTCCAGGCTGGGAGTTTTGACCTGGCCATAGCCATACATGGGTAAATGGTCGGCCCGGGTGGTGTCCAGGGTGATAAGTACTATATTAGGTTGGCGGATGCCGTTCTTTTTCAAGAGGAGCTGAAATGCGGCTTGCGGTGAAGCGGGCGCCGGTTGGCGGCGCAGGGACATGTAAAGAACGGCAATGATCAGTATGACGAGAAATATAGCGGGAACAAGATGGGATGTTCGCTTTTTATTATGCATGGTCACTGCGGTTATGCCTCATTTTACTCCCCAAAATGCCGAGGTTCAACACTTGAAAAAACTGTTGCTTATTTCGGGAGTGCGGATTTCCGCAGCTCGGCGATGAGCTCATTCAGCAGCTTTTTCTTGACTTCATCCTTGCTGGAGGCAAGTGCTTTTTCGAAATAGGCCAGAGCCTTGGGGTAATCCCCTAATTGCAGCTGGCATTGTCCGGCCATTTCATTTACGTCGGGGTCGTCCGGGCGTGCCTGCAGGATCTTCAGGCAGTTTTCCAGGGCCTCGGTTGGCTGGTTCAGCTGCACGAGAATCAAGGTGGCATTGAAATAGTTGTCCAAATTAGTCGGGTCCAGGCGCATGACCTCGCGGTATTGGGCCAGCGCTTTTTCCGCGTCGCCTTGCTGCTGGAAGCAAACTCCGAGCTGGAAGTGGGCCGGGGCAAAATCCGGAGTGAGTGCGGTCACCTGCTCGAGCGCCTCCTTGGCTTCAGGGTACTTCTTTTTCTTGGCATAGGACAAGCCCGTCAGATACAGAGCATTCACGTTCTTGGCGTCGGCCGCAAGTGCCCGCTTGAGGATCTCCAGGGCGCCGTCGTAATCCAGTTCGCGGATCTTTTCCGTGGCGGCCTCGAGGTTTTTTTTCATCTGCTTGTTCTGTTCGATCTGCAGAACCTCCTGGCTGGAGGCTAGCAGGATGATGGGTATCTCGACACGCAGCATTTTTTCCTGCGGAACGTCGAATTTCCATTCTACTGTCCTGGTTTCATAGCCCGCTTTGCTGATGGTGACCTGGTAGATGCCGTGCGCCAGGCCGGCGAACTTGAATTTTCCATCCTTGCCGGTCTTGGCGGAAAAAGTGTGGCTGTTTTCCGTTTCGAACAATGCGATCTCCACGCCGGCCAGCGGCTGGTTGCGCGTGTCCTGGATCTGGCCGGTCAAGTAATATTCACGGTATTGGGCAGCCAGAGGCAGGTTCAGGCAAAACAGCAGGATGATCTGAAGAGCAAAAGCATTTTTGAATTGGGATTTCATACAACCGCCTCCTTGCTAACGAGAATGGCGAATCGGAAAATGGGGAGAGTGCCCGGCACTCTCCCCATTCGCTGTTACTTGGTTTTAAAAATCGTACATCACGCCCAGACGGAAGGTGCGGGGCATGGTCAGGCCGACAATGCGGCCGACATCGCGGGTCACGATGCCGGCGATCTCGACTTTTTTGACCATGGCGTTGGTCACGTCATGAGCATTGAAGATGTTGAAGCCGTCAAGCATGATATGCAGGTTGCCCCGGCTCAGAGGGAATGTCTTTTCCAGGTGCAGGTCCAGGATCTTCTGGACTGGCAGGTAAAGCGGCTTGTTGGGGTCCTGGGCCACGATCTGACCCGGCATGCCGCCGCCGCCGTTTAGAATGACACCGTGCTCTATCAGGTCGGTATTGTCCGGGTCGTAGTTCCACTCGTTAATTTGTTGGACTTCGGACAACACCCAGGCGGGGCGGCCGGTGTGCAGGCGGAAACGGAAGCCCAGATCGACCTCGATCTTGGGAATGGTGTAATTGGCGGCGACCTTGAATTCGAAGCGTGGAGTGAAGGGCAGGGGGCCTTCCATGTTGTTGATCGTCTGGTTGATGCCGGCCACCCAGGCATCGCTCCAGATGTTGGTGCCTTCCATGTTGTAGTCCTGGTCCTGGCGCTTGTTGCGGGCGGCGAATCCCTCGGATTTGTTAAAAAGCAGGGAGCCCATCAGCTGCCAACGGTCGGCATAGCGCTTGGTGAACACGAACTGCAGGCCCTGGAACAGGCGCTGGGCCTTCTTCCCGTCAATGCCCTGCATGTTGCGCCACTCGAAATCGGAGTTTTGCCCGATCCAGTGAATATCGTCGCTATCGATGCTGCCATCGCCGTTGTAGTCCTTCAAGACGATGCTGTAGAGGGAGACATCCTGGCCGTTGATGTTCTGTGTCTTTCGTTCGTACTCCCATTCCTGCTTGGTCGCCCTGTTCAGCGGCCATTGCACGATCATGTTCTTGGTATCGCGGTGGATGTAGGTGACGGCAAGCGAGAAATCACGGAAGAGCTCCCGCTCCAATGTGAGTGTATATTGATCTGTATACTGGTTTTCCAGGCCTTCATGGATCTTCAGCCCCCAGCTGGGATCGTTGCTCCAGAACTGGGTCTCATAGGGGGTCAAGCCGTGCAGCCTCTGGGTGAGATGCTGCATCTCGTCGCCGAAAAGGACGCCGTCTCCGTTCTCATCGACACCATCCCAGGGGATCTCGTAAAACATCATTTTGGTATAGGTGGTGTCCAGGTCGGGACCTCCCGACCCGAAACTTTCCACCCCCATTGGGGTGTAGTAGCGCCCGAAACTGGCGCGCAGTACGGTTTTCTGGTCGTCGGTCAGCCGGTAGGTCAATCCCAGGCGCGGCGACCAGTTCTTGAAGTCGAACAGATTGTCCGAGCCGGCGCGGTCGCGGATGGAGACAAGGTCATTGGCCCAGTCAGCCGGCGTGGCCGGTTGCTGCATCATCTGGCCGCCTTTGCCGAATTTTGCCGTCATCATGTCATAACGCAGGCCGAGGTTGAAGGTCAGCCGCTTGCCCACGCTCCACTGGTCGTCAAAAAAGAATCCCGTGCTGTCGGTCATGCGTACAGTGCGCGCCGGCTTGCTGTAGCTGCGGCTGGCGTACATGACCAAGTTGTCCGTCCAGCCGTAATAGTCTTTCAGGTAGTTGATGTCGTAATTCCAGGCGTACAAATAGGCGTTGTTGTAAATGCCGAAGAACCCTAGGTCCTCATTGGTGTAGGGATCGATCAGCTGCTCGCCGAAGAAGTCCCCGTAGATGCCCTTCAGGCGGCCGCGCGTGTACTGCACGCCGAACTTGATGTCGTGCTCGCCCAGGAAGTTCTCGGCGTAGTGCGAGACGTCGGCCTGGATGGTCGTGCGGCTGGTTTTTGCCTTGGTAACGCCGGGAAAGGCGCCGCCGGCCCCCAGGTCGAAAGGAACGGCCTGGTACCAGTTGACGTAACCGGGATAGTTAGGAGCGTCGGCGGGCAGGGCGGTCCGGGTGTTGACCCAGAAACCCAGGAATTTGAGTGAGAAAAATGTCGCAGTGCTGGGGAACCACTGCCACTGCGAAGATATGGTCTGGCTCTTGTCGAACGAATCATAGGCCATGGACGGGTCCCAGTTGATGGTGCCGTCGGTGCCGCCTGAACCCTTGTTGTTCTCATAGTGGTAGGCGATCCAGGCGTGGTGGTTCTTTAAGGGCGTGCCGGTGATCTTCAGATCGCCGTAGCGGTTCGTGTATTTGGTGATGGGTTCCCAGTTGAGTTCCTTGTTTTGGTTAGAGAGGATGTTGCCTGCGGCGAAGAACCACAGCTTTTTGGAAATGAAGGGCCCGCCCAGGGTCAGGTCAAGTTCCAGGTCCGATTTGGGATAAGCGTCGTAGTTGGCCCCGGATTCGAGGAACAACCAGTCGCGGCCCAGGTTTTTGGGGACCACCCCGGTCGTCGGCTTGCCCAGCTGCGTGTACAGGCTCAGGGAGCCCTGCAGGGTGTTGGAGCCCGACTTGGTGATGACGTCGATGGCCACACCCGAGAAGTTGCCGTATTCCGCCTTGGAGCCGAGGGAAATCACGCGCACTTCCTCGATGGTATTGTAGTTGACGTTGATCATGGAGCCGTAGGCGGAGCCGCTGGGGTTGGTGGTATCGACGCCGTTGACCAGGAAGATGTTTTCGTTGGTGCTGCCGCCGTAGGCTGTCGGGCTGCCCATGGCGTTCTTGCCTACGTCGAACATGCCAGGAGTGGACAGCGACAGGTCATAGAACGAGTCGCGGCTGGTGGGCATTTTGGCCAACATCTCCCTGCTGATCTTGGAGTCGACGGTTGAGGTCTTGACATCAACCGTTGGCACAGCCCCCCTGACTTCGATGGTTTCACTGATGATCCCGGGTTCCAGGATGACGTTCAGCGTGATCACGCCGCCGGGAGAGACGGCAATGTCCCGGTAAGATGCGGTTTTAAAACCCTCCATCGATGCCGTCAGCCTGTACTTGCCGATCGGCACGTCCAAAAAGTAAAAGGAACCGTTTTCGGAACTGACGGTGGTCCGCTTACCCTGCAGCAATGCCGAACCACTGATCTCCACTTGAACACCCGGCAGCAATTCGCCGCTGTTCAGGAAGACTTTCCCCACCACTTTTCCGGTGGAGACGGATTGGGCATGAGCCATGGAAATGAAAAAAATCGTGCAGAGAAATAAAAACAAGAGACGTGTGATTGGTTTTTTTAAAAAAATATTCATTGTTCTTCCTCCCGTGCAATAATAAAATTTGAAAAAAAGAATGTCAACCCAAATAATTGAAAATAAATTATTTTATTCAAAAAACTGAATATGCCAGCCCAACCCGGACCGTTTTCGGGCGTTTGGCTTCGCTGGCTGTTTTGTAAGAACCGGCAGATGCCGGAATCGTCACCTCCGAGTTTTTTTGCCGGATTTGACATTTTATTTTGCCTGTGTGATTTGAAAGGTGAGTGAAAATCAGTTTGTCAGGCGGGCTTCAAAAAGCCGCGCCGGCTTGGAGGCGTGGACATGAAAAAAAAAGCGAATTTAAAAACCGGGTTCATGGTGATCGCAGTGATTTTGGCCTGCGGCGTTTTTCTTTGCGGCGCCGGGACGGAGCTGAAAAACGGTCTGCCCTGCCAGTATGAAGAACTTACGGCAGCACAATTTGTCCAGGCAGTAGAGAAAGCGGCCGGGACCTGCATCATCCCGCTTGGCGTCATGGAAAAACATGGCGAGCAGCTGCCGCTGGGCACCGACCTGTTTACTGCCCGCGAAACGGCTCGCCTGGCCGCTGCCCAGGAATACGTCATCATTTTTCCCGCCTATTATTTCAGCCAGATCTTTGAGGCCCGCCACCAGCCGGGTACGATCGCCTACAGCGAAAGACTGATCTTTGACCTGCTGCAGGAAACCTGCGCAGAATTGGCGCGCAACGGATTCAAGAAGATCATCCTGTTCAGCGGCCATGGCGGCAATGAACACTTCCTGCCGTATTTCTGCCAGGCCCAGTTGGCTTCGCGCCGCGATTACGCCGTTTATTTTTTTACGCCGGCTGTTGATCTTGCTCAGGACTCGGAAGTGCAGAAACTCCTTAAGACCACGCTCGACATGCACGGCGGCGAGCGCGAAACCTCACTCATGCTGGCCATCGCCCCCAACCTGGTGCGCATGGATCTGATCAGGCCCGGCAGCGGCGAGGACCGCTTGCGCCTGGGCAACCTCACCCAGGCTTATACAGGCATCTGGTGGTACGCCAGCTTTCCCGACCATTACGCCGGTGATGCCGCCCCGGCCAATGCCGAACTGGGAAAGTTGCTGCTGCGGAAAAAAACGGCCCTGTTGGTCGACATGATCCGCGAAGTAAAATCAGACAAAACAGTTATCGAGCTGCAAGATAAATATTTTGAGGAAGCCGAGTGCCCAGTGAAAAAAAAGTGAGGGGAAACGTCGTTACTTGTCCCCGGACAGGGCTTTCAGCAGCGACTTCTGGATGCGGCGAAATGCGGCCGGCTCACGGACGTACTCGGTGAAGGAACCGATGGCGGCCCGCGCGAGTCGTTCGGCCTCTCCGGCGTTCCTCGCCTTCAAGAGCTTCAATAGTTCGTAGTCTTCGATCCCCTCGCGCATGGCTTCCAGGCGGATCGAGCTGAATACCGATTTTCTCTCCGCGTCGGGATAGACGATGAAAGCGTCTCCCGCAGGCAGCAACTCGGTGTTGGCATCGATGACCGGCTGCGTGTCGTTCACCGGCTCCGGCGTCCAATAGTTCCCGCCCCAATGGAGATACCCGGCCAGGCCGTAGCGGAAATTGAGCCAGTGCAGCAGGCGCACCTTGAGGAGCGGGTAGTCGATCATGCGGTTCAGGTAACGCTGGGTGGGAAACAGGCACGTATAGAACCAGACCTCGCTCCCGCTGCGCACGCGATTGCCGATGAGATCCATCTGGCCGTCGAACTGGCCGAGCTGCGGCACCCAGACGTCGCAATACTTCTTCAGCTCCTCGGACATGGTGGCCGCGTCCATGGCGTCCATGGTCGAAACGCCGGGCAGATAGCGGCGCACGAGCTCGCCGAAGCGGGCGTAATAAGGGGGCTCGGCGCCGTGCGGCTCGTCGAGAATGTGCTGCAGGTAGATCGGCTTCCAGCCCTTGAGTCCGAGATGGGCGTCGAGGACCGCAAGAAAACCTGTCAGGAAGGTTTCCGCGCGCGGATCGTCAGGCCCCAGGCGCATCTCTACGACCCGGCCGTCGACCGGCTGCCGGGTGCGGATGATGAGCGGGGCATCGTAACTCCCGTCGCGGTCGAGGAGGTGGCTGCCCTCGATGGTGCCGATCACCCCGGCCCGCCTGAACGTCTCCACCCAGCGGTCGAAATTGGCGAAATCGTAGACCAGTTGGTCGCCCTCGTTTCGGATCGAGATGAGGTCGAGCAGCGGTGTGTAGATCACGTTCTGGCGGTGGTCCGCTAATACCCCGGCGAAGTTGGCGACCAGGGTCCACCACTCTTCAGAAAACTGGGGGATCCCGTAAAACTGGCGTGATGTCTTGTCGCCCAGGTTTACCCAATTGGTGACCTTGAGCGATCTTTGCTCGGGCACAACGGCGGCATAAACCCTGACGCGGAACTTCATTTGCGCCAATGTGCGCTTACCGGCCCGCAAAACAATGGTGCCGCGATACAGACCCGGTTCTGCATTTGCCGGCATGGCGATGGTGGCCCAGATTGAACGGGTGCGATTTCGCTCCAGCGTCATGGGGAAATCCCAAAGGGGATCCGGGAACCATCCCGGCGCTTCCCCGATCCTTTCATCGGCGGGGGTGTTTTTCGTATGGGAACCGACCACTACGTAGCCCACGGCATGGACCACCCCGCCGCTGATGCGCTGCCCGGGGCTCCCCTCAAGGGGCGTGATTTCGGCGGAAACATCCGGCCATGGCTTTGCCGATCGCACCGCCAGCTGGATGCTGAGATGCTGGTTGCGCGCCACCGGAAACTCGGGCACAGCCAGGCGATGCGTTCCCGGCAGGTCGCCGGGGAAGACCTTGACCAGCGAATCGACGAACCAGGTATGGACTTCAGCCGGTGCGGCCGCCGAGATGCTCATTTGGACCATGATAAAAAGGAGTGCAAAAGCCAGTCGTTTCATTCGACCTCCTCCAGGACGAACACCTCGTTCGCCCTGATGAACGAAAGCTGATAGCCGAGACAATCGACAAGCCCTTTAAGGCCCGGCGGGATTTCCCCGCTTCTGGCCAAAAATCCCTGCTGCGAAGCGAAGGCCTGGATGGCCAGCATCTTGATGGCCACCTCTCCCCGGGCCAGGGGGGGGAGGCAGAAGGAAACTTCTGTGGAATTGGGAATGGAGGCGACATAGGGGACGTCGTCGGGAAGCGGCCACGGCCACTGAGGATGGTAGCGGAATTCCCGCATCCTTTCGAGCAGGGACTTGTCGGCCTCATAGCAATACAGTTTTCCCTGATCGAAGCATTGCGAGTCCACCGCGTCGGGGTAGGGATACCAGCAGTCGTAGTGGCGCCCGTCGCGATAGGTATTGGCGTGGATCACCGCGAAGGCCACGCTGCGGGGAGTGGTGGCAGGATCGTTGTCGGCGGCCAAATCGGCGTTCACCATGCGGATCAGGTTGCCGAGCCCGCGGTGATCCCCATGGCCGTCCAGGGGATGAGTGGTCCCGACCAGGGTTCTGGAGGAAGACTGGGCGATCACTGCGCCGAGCCGGGCATACAGGGTGTTTGGGGTCGCCTGGATCGCGCTTCCCTTCCCGAATATCCCTTCCAGCGAGCAATCGGACCGTCGCATCGGCATGTCGGCGTCCTTGCCGTCGCGGATCGCCTCCCAGGCCGCCGCGATCCCGGTGTCCGGGTAGTTCCAGAAGTCAGGCAGCGGCCCGCCCAGGATCTTCTGGGCCCGGCAGCTTTCCGCTCTCCGGATCGCGGCGAACTCGGCCAGGTCGGCCTCGCTGCAGGGCGACCACTCCGCCATCGCCCGGGTGACGCCGATGTTCTTCCAGAAGGCGCAGGCATCGCAATAACCGTCCCCGTCGGTCACGACCACGATGGAGACCGGCTTGCCCAGCCGGATGAACTCCGACATCAATGCCGCGAAGCCGAGCACCTCGTCGTCGGGATGGGGAACGATCAGCAGCAATTCGTCGTAGGACGTCAGCATCTCGTTACCGCAGGGCAGTGGTGGGGTCGGCGCCGGTTCCGCGGCCGGGACCCCGGGGCAGGGGAGTATCTTTGGGGCCCTGCTGGCAACGCGGCAATTGACAGCGGCCAGGCATGCAAATACGATTATCGGGATCAGGACAAATCCGGGGTTTACGGTCTTCGATTTCATGAATGCCTCCTCGCTTTCCTGGTCGCGATAATTTTTCATCGTCTTCCCAGGATTCAATATAAAGGATGTGAACTTCAGCCTTGCCAGAATTCTGAGCCCATTTTCCGGCAATGTCAACGAAGGGTCGTGCCCTTAATTAATAGATAAGTTATTAAGCTTCTTGAGCTTGGCCAGCGATTCCTTGAGCCACTTGACGTAGTCGGGACGATCTATCAGGCTTTGAACGCGGAAGACCCTCAAACCGGCCAGCTTGCCCTCGTTGATCTTGGCGACGAAGTAGTCGATGATTCCCTTGAACTCCTGTTCGGTCAGCCAGCGCCCTTCGTCCGATTCCAGGTAGAGCGAACCCAGGATCGGCTTGTTGGGGAACTTTTTCAGTACACGGTCGAGCAACTGCTCGTATTTCGGCAGCTGGGTGACGTCATAGAAGCTGAAGATGATGGCGTCGATATCAAAGTCATATGGTTTGTCCAAATCCCCGGGCGGGTAACAGGGGGCCCAGATGGCCAGCCGCGGGTTGATGGCCTTGGCCTTGGCGATGATCTGGCGGAATTCTGCCGCGGAATGGCCTCCCTTGGCAGTTTCCTCAGTCTCTTCGTAGAAGTCGTTCAGGTACAGTCCGATGATCTCCTTGTGGGTGAGCGACAGTTTTGCGATCCAGGCCGCGTGGCGCATGGCCTGGTCGAATGTCCAGCCCCAGATGCCCCTCTCGATCTTGGCGATGATGTACTTGACCCCCGGGGTCTTCATATGCCGGTACATCAGGGTATCTTCCAGCTTCATTTTCCCGTCGTAGGGCTTGTCGTGGGTCCACACCGTGTTGAAGCCGATCGCCTTGACCAGCGGGGCGATGTCCACCTTGTCGTCGTGCTCCCAGACGGAGATCAGTGGTTCGTCGGGGAAGTCGATCGTTCCGGCCGCCAGGGCCGGAAGCGTGCACCACAGGATCAGGACCAGCGCCAAAAACATGGCGGGCAGAACGCGCAACGCCGGGCTGGGAAGCCCGAAAAAAAGAAACGATTGCTTGGTTGTGTTTTTCATGGATCCTCCTGAACATGGGAAATGATATTCCTTATCAAATACATTTTAAAAGAAATCAATAAAAATATCAAAATAAGGAAAATCAAGACGGGATCAGAAAGCCGAAGGGGAGAGTCGAACTCCCGACCTATTGATTACGAATCAATTGCTCTACCAACTGAGCTACTTCGGCCCGAGGGGTTTCTGAAACGATATTTTAATATATTTCGCCCTGACCGTCAACTGGGCTGTTTGCCCCTGAGAGCGCTTCCATCTTTACAAATCTGCTGCACCGGGGTACAATTCCGCCATGATACTGGAAAAGAGGCAGGCCGGTTTTGAGACATGCCGCCAACGGCAGCATAACCTGGTCGCCTTCCTGAACCGCTTCAGCGGTTTGTGATTCCAGGCCGGCCGGTCATCCTCGTAAGGGCGAAAAATTTTTCGCCCCTACAAAAAAAGAACCAAAAAAAGGAGAAAGAAAATGAAGACCCTAAAAATAATCGTCCTCGGCTCCGGCCTGGTCGGCGCCCCCATGGCCCTGGACCTGGCCAGGGATCCGCAGTTCGTTGTCACCGTGGCCGACATCAGTTCCGCAGCCCTGCAAAAACTCGCTGAACACAAGAACATCAAAACCATCCAAGCCGACCTGGCCGACGTGGACAAGGTCAAGGCGCTGGTCAGCGGTCAGGACCTGGCGGTCAACGCCGTGCCCGGTTTTCTTGGCTTCCAGACCCTGCGCGCCGTGATCGAGTCGCGTAAGGATGTGATCGATATCGCTTTCTTCCCCGAGGACCCTTTCCTCTTAGATGAGCTGGCCAAGGAAAACGGCGTTACCGCCATTGTGGACTGCGGGGTGGCGCCGGGCATGAGCAATGTGCTGGTCGGCCATGTCCACCACCTGCTCGACCGCACCCATTCCGTTTTGATCTACGTGGGCGGCCTGCCGGAAATCCGTGTCTGGCCCTACGAATACAAGGCGGTCTTTTCGCCCCTGGACGTGATCGAAGAGTACATCCGCCCGGCCCGCTACGTTGAGAACGGCAAAATGGTGGTGCGCCCGGCTTTGTCTGACGCCGAATACCTGAATCTTCCCAGTATCTCCACTCTGGTGGCCTTCAACAGCGACGGCCTGCGCACCCTGGCCCGCACCCTTGATATCCCCAATATGAAGGAAAAGACCCTGCGCTATCCCGGCCATATCGAAAAGATCGCGGTACTGCGCGAGACCGGCTTTTTCAGCCAGGAACCGCTGGAGATCAACGGCGTGCGCATCCGTCCCCTGGACTTCACAGCCAAGCTGCTTTTCCCGAAATGGAAACTGCAGCCGGGCGAGACCGACATCACCGTGATGCAGGTCGTGGTCGAAGGGGAAAAGGGCGGTGACCGCGTGCGCTATGTTTACGACCTGTTCGACCGCTTCGACTCCGCCAGCGGCATCCATTCCATGGCCCGCACCACAGGCTATACGGCCACCGCCGCCGTGAGAATGGTCGGCCGGGGACTGTACCAGCGTCAGGGGATCATCGCCCCGGAATTCATTGGCGAACAGCCCGAATGCGTGGAGTTCCTGCTCAAGGAACTGGCCGACCGCGGCGTGGTATACAAACAAAGGATAGAAAAGATATGAAGCCAAAGGCAAAATAAAAAGGAAATAATACGAAAAGAAAAATTCCAAGCACCAAGCACCAAATCACAAATAAGTTCCAAGCACCAATGACCAAATGACCAAAACGAAGAAAATCGCAGCACCTTTGTTTGGGTCATTGGAATTTGGAACTTGGAATTTATTTGGAATTTGGAGTTTGTGATTTGGTAATTTATTCTTCGCAGAAATTTCAGGCATATTCGGACAGGCTCTCCCACTTCTCGTCGTCCGCGTCCTTTTCCGGGGCCTGGGGATTTTGCGCCAGGTGTTCCTTGTTTTCTTTTGCGCGCAGTTTCCTCAGGAAGGTGCCGGCCACGTTGGGGAAAAGTTCCAGCAGTAATTCTTCTTTTTCTCCCTTGGCCAGGTGCACGCCGCCCAGTTCCGCCAGGACCGGGTTGTCCTGCTTGTGGTACATGCTGGTGTCGTAGGGAGTTTCCTCACGCGTGCCGGCTATCTTTTCCCGGAAAGCCGGGTCGATCTGCACCGGGGTTTTGCCGTAGCTGCCCTTGACCAGGTTGATGAACTGCGTGGATTTGGAGGTGTAAAAGGGCTTGCCGTTGGCCTGGTCGATGACGCAGTTGACGGCCTGCACGCCTACGATCTGGCTGGTCGGCGTGACCAGCGGCGGGCAGCCGGCATCCAGGCGCACGCGCGGCACGGTTTGCAGCACTTTGCCCAGCAGATGCTCCAGCTTAGCCTGCTGCAGTTGGGCCAGCATGTTGCTATACATGCCGCCCGGGATCTGGGCGACGCGGACGATGTCGTCGGGGGCGGGGAAATTGAAATATTTTTCAATGGCCTGGGTGTTCTGCAGGAGCTCGCTGATGCGTTCGGCTTTGGCCGCGGCTATGGCCTGGTCAAAAAGCAGGTCGATCTCCATGGGCAGCTTGTTGGCAGCGAGATCAAAGGGGCGGGGAAACATCTTGTACTGGTCGAACTGGGCCAATTCAGCGCGAATGCCCAGCAGGAGCCTGTTGATGGCGGCAACGGAACGGCGGTCGACGCCGGTTTCGAGCCCGAGCTTGTCGGCGAAGATCTGGACCAGTTCAAATGCCGGCGCGGCCGGTCCGCCCGAGAAATTCAGGATTACGGTGTCGACGATGTCCACGCCGTTGATCATGGCCATCAGCACCGAGGCCAGGCCGAAACCGGGCGTGCAGTGGGTATGGAGATTGACGGGGATGGCCACGTTTTTTTTCAGGGCGCGGATCAGTTTGCCGGCGGTGGCCGGATCGATAAGCCCGGCCATGTCCTTGATGGTGATCATGTCGGCGCCCAGGCCGGCCAATTGTTCAGCCTTGGTCACGAAATAGTCGACCGTGAAAATTCTGCCGGGGGCCGGCTTGGCCGCCAG
>Ga0268280_1001002_pt1 | contig 20162 bp, 18 predicted proteins | sample saktaG_9_FD_190139 | JGI IMG/M metagenome (GOLD analysis project Ga0268280, IMG submission 190139) | Saline water microbial communities from Sakinaw Lake, British Columbia, Canada - sak_2011_5_24_40m | ecosystem: Environmental > Aquatic > Non-marine Saline and Alkaline > Saline ... | reverse complement strand
GGTTACAAGCCGTGACAGGTCTATGTCCGAATCCACAGCGAGGTTCAGTTCGGATTCTCCGACAACGGCGCTGACGGCAATTCCCAGGCTTACCTGGTCAAATACCAGGGAAAAAAGCTTCGGCTTTTTCGCTAGGTTCCTTGAAACCGGCACATATGTTTCCGAAAAGGGCGGAGGGCCCGGAGGCAGGGCAGTCTTCTCCCGGTCCAGGATTTCAGACGGCTTTTGTATATTATTCAAATACGGAGTTGTGACCGGTTTGGGCTCCTGGATGGCACATCCTGTCAAAAGCAGCGTAATGCAAAGAGCAATCACCGGTAAATATTTTAATTGTGTTGAAAAAAAACGCATGTTCACCTCGATTTGGCCTCAGCGGGCGCTTACTTACTAATGGAATAAAATACATTGGGCGCCGGTATGATCCGGTTTTGCCCTTTTCCGGCAAGGACAACTCCCCCTGCAGTTATGTTTATAATGGTAAAGCCCATGATCTTGTCATTTTTATGCAGCCGCTTTCCTTCCATAAGGGCTATAAATTCAGGGCTGCTTCCGGCGCCCGTAACCTGTAAAACTCCTGTCAGACGCGGGAGCTGGTTTTCTGCCGGCACTTCCGGTTTGCCGTCTTCGGGTTTGTTAACCTGTAATGTTACTTCAACTTTTGCAGGAGGATCCAGGCGGGCGATTACTTTTTCAATATCCGGTTTTTCAGACAGGTTGTTTGATTCCGGCCCGGTTGAATCCGCAAGCTGTTTCCATTTGGCGCTTGCGCGTTTGAGACCCTCCGACCTTTCTGCTATCGGACGGCCGAAAAGGTCGGTCAGCAGGTAGGCGTTAACGACGATCGCAACAATACCTGCTATTATAAAAGCGTCTATTATAAGCCGTTTGTAGGTGCCGCTCCGGGTCATGTGCCTCCTGAAGGTTTCTGCGCGTCGTCAACTTGTGCAATTCTGTAACGGAAGAAAAAAGAACCATTTGTTATCGCCTTATTGGAAACAGGGTCGATGCTTATCTTAAGATCAACGGCCTTAAGAAAAGGCATCTCCTTTTTAAGAATTATAAACCATCTGAAAGCATCTGAAAAGCTTCCTGTAAAGGAGATATCAACCGGCACCTGACCTTCAGAAGCCGTTATCGGCTGCCTGTTGAGTGTTATCGGAGGCAGGTGGTGGTTCGATGAAAGCTTCTTGATACGGTTGTCGATAGTCAAAAGCCCTAAATCAACCGATTCTACATCAAGAAAAAGACGGTTGCCTTCAGCAGAAATGCCGGCAGTGCTTTCCGAATGCTGCTTCCAGAACTGTTCATCCATCCGGAGTGTTTCAATCTCTTCTCTTGCAAGTTTCAGCCGCCTGATCTCTGATGAGTTATACAATGTAATTAAGACAACGGCAGACCAGACAAAAGCGGTTAATATCCATTTATTTCTAATGCTGTCCATCATTTCATATCCACCTTGATGTGAAACTTGTAGCCCTGAAGCGCAGGATCTCCTGCGCTACCATCCACATCAAATCCGATATCCCCCATAACGGGTGGACGGCTTGGGTTCAGGTTGCGGGCCAGGCCTTCAACCATGGCGGAAAGAGTCGATTTTATCTGGTCGGGCCCGTCTGCGCTGACAATGCCCCTTATGGTGACCTGAGATGGGGATTCAAGGTTGAACAACAGTTCACGGACTGTCACGTTTTCAGGCAAACTGAGTGCTATGCCGGAAAGTATGTCAGCAGGATCGGTCCTTTGTCTTTCATTCATGACAATATCGAGCATTTCGTTATAATGCGCTACGATCATGCGGTTGTCCGAAATATCTTTTGACATGGAGGCTGCCTTCGGCAAAATATTTCTATTAGACCAATGGCTGAAATAAGCAGTTTCGGCGCAAAGCAGCATGAGAGTGATAATGCCCGTGATGATTCCGGTGAGCTGAACGGAACGCCAGAATTTTTCCATAACCACAATCCGGTGGCTTATGGCAGGTATCGTTGCAGAGTCGATATCGTCAAGGGAAAAAGCCTCCAAAGGTCCGGGCATCGGATTTTTATTGCCGGCATCCCGGCCTTCTTTCCTGTCTGTTCCTATACGCCGGATATTTTTTCCGATCTTCTCGGAAAGGATCGTTTCATCTATATTCACTGAGGAGACAAGGTGGAACCTGCTGATTTCCGATTTTACTTTCTGGGAAAAGAGATAAAGAGACTGGCTGATTTCAAATGCCAGGGCGTCAAGTTTCTCGTTTTTGCCTTCGGAGGATTCGGGGAGTATAATGCTTCTGGAGAAGAGGAAGTTTCCGTTGACATAAAAGTACAGGTAGCTTTCAGCCGGCAGCGCGTGGATGATGCAAAAGCTTTCGCCGGGTTTATCATCTGCAGATTTGCCTAATTTGTCCTGCCAGATGTATGCCGGCGTTGTGATACGGTCCGGCCGGAGGCCCGCTTCGGACAGACGATTGTAAAGACTGAAGGCGAGCGGCTCCTTCAGATAAAATGCGTAGAGACTGCCGGGGGCCTGGCCTGTTTTAAAGTAAGAGTAATTAAAGAAATCGGATATATCGGGGCTGGCCGGAAATGATTCAGCAAGCTTTCTCCGGATGAAGGGCTCCGCAACGGATCTTTTTCCTGATGTGAAAGGATAAATGGAATTTCCTATAACATAATCAGGCAGGACCAGAATAATTTCTTTCAATTTTTTTGCTTCGGCAGGAAGGGAGGCTGATAAACCATCAGTCGATGATGTCTCTGAGAACGGGATAATTCCTAAAATCTTACCACTATCTTCCTTTCCGCCGTAAAGGATCAAAAGCAGCTGATGATTATAAAATATTATGATAAGTTTATTTTTTCTGTTCATGCCGGTTGAGGCTGTCTCCAATGCATAATTCTATTTTCAGCGGCTTTTAAAACTCTGTGTTCCGCATAAATACTCTGAGAAGTATAATATCTTATATAATGAAATTACACAACAAATAATATTAGGATCACCTCCAAAAGAGTTGGTTATCCTCTTAGAATTCAAGGATTCAAGGGTTACAGAGTTCAAGTGCTACAAAGTGATGAACGGAGTAACATAACCTTGATGCATTGTGACGGGAACAAGGAGAAAGGCGTATTTTTTATAGTGAGCTTTGTGGCTTTGCGTTAGAAATATAATTTTTCCCGGTTTTGCAAAGGATTTCAGAGATAAGAAACCATCATTATCCCTTGGCCCGCTTTTCCCTTATGATCACTGAAAGCAGTATGGAGCCTGCAAGTATCCCTACCACTACTCCAAGCGAGAGCAAAGCAGGAATTTTTATCCAGCCCGAAATAAGCATCTTCACTCCGACATAGAACAGGATTATAGAGATTCCTGCCTTCAGAAACCTGAAATATTGTATAATTGAGGCCAGCAGGAAATAGAGTGAGCGCAAGCCCACCACCGCGAAAACATTGGAAGTGTAGACGATAAATTTGTCCGCAGAAATAGCCAGGACTGCGGGTATGGAATCTACAGCGAAGATCAAGTCGGATGTTTCCACCACAATAAGGGCAGCAAAGAGCGGCGTGGCATGCCAGACTTCCTTCTTAACGAAAAAGTTAGGGCTCTCTATTGTCTTTTCAAAAGGTATGAATTTTGCCATCAGGCGCAGTATGGGGTTTGTGCTAGGGTCCATATCTGATTCTTTATGGACAATCATTTTGATAGCTGTAAATATAAGTATCCCGCCGAATAAATAGATTATCCAATGGAAAGCGTTAAACAGCTCGACGCCTGTAAAAATAAGAATAAGGCGCATGAATATCGCACCAAGTATGCCCCAGGTAAGAATCTTCGGCTGGTATCTGGCAGGGATTCCGAAATAGGAGAATATAATAAGGAATACGAACATATTGTCCATGGAGAGGGAGTATTCTATGACATAGGCTGTAAAAAACTCCACCATTTTCTCAAAACCGAGCATATGGCCTGTCAGGAAGCCGAAGAGAGTCGCCACCATGGCCCAGAAGCCGCAAAGCACTAAAGCCGCTCTGCTGTTTATTTCATGGACACCACCGGCTGAAAGCTTTAAATCCGCTATGAAAAGAGATATGGCGGTAACGGTGAAAACAATCCACATTATATTAATTGGAGTCATTTAAGAAAGGCCTCTGCTTTGCTGGTTATAAGGGCTTGATTATTTTGATGCAATGTATAAAGATTTATGACTCCTTGTGTCAATGAAAAACAGTATGAATGTTTGAGGAGATAAATTATACGATAACAGGTTGTTATTAATAATATAACCTCCGTTTATCATATTTTAATGAATTCTAATTCATTTTTGTTCGGAATAAAAGCATTAGATATTCAACAGATTATCTTAAACGGGCAGGGTCTTTTAAATACAACATAACATATTGATAATAGATGTTATAATATAAATATACAGATTGAAAGAGAAATTTTTCTTGACATCATGGCAGGGGCTCTGTTAGATGAATGAGCATTCATTCATGTGTGTTTTAACATCATTTCAGGAGGTAATTATGAGTAGAAAGATAAGAACTGCCGCTGTTATTGGCTCCGGTGTTATGGGCGGGGGGATAGCCGCTATCCTTGCCAGCGCGGGCGTTAAGACGTTATTGCTGGATATTGTTCCCTTCGATTTAACAAATGAACAGAAAAATGATCCGAAAGCTAAAAACAAAATTGTAAAGGCCGGCTTTGATTCTGTTCTGATGTCAAAACCTGCTCTTCTTATGCACGCAAAAGATGCTGCCCTTATTTCAATAGGCAATCTTGAAGACGATTTTGACAAGATTGCATCATGCGACTGGATTGTTGAAGTTGTTGTTGAAAATCTCAAGGTCAAGCAGGATCTTTTCAAGAGAATTGAAAAAGTCAGAAAACCCGGCACAATCGTTTCTTCAAACACTTCCGGTATTCCTTTAAAGTCAATGTCTGAAGGACTCAGCAAGGAGTTCAGGCAGCATTTCCTTGGTACACACTTCTTTAATCCCGTAAGATACATGAAGCTCCTTGAAATTATATCAGGTAAAGAAACACTTCCTGAAGTATTAGAGTTTATGAGTGATTTCGGCGAAAGAATTCTTGGGAAAGGTATTGTCAGGGCAAAAGATACTCCCAATTTTGTCGGAAACAGAATAGGCGTTCAGGGAATGGTCAAGGCCATGCAGCTTATGGTCGAAGACGGTCTTACTATATCGGAAGTCGATGCTCTTTTCGGACCGGCGATGGGAAGGCCAAAAACAGCCATGTTCAAGACTTCGGATCTTGTCGGACTTGATACCATGGGACACGTTGCGAAAAACACATACGATCTCGTGGTCAATGACGAGGTGAGAGAAAGCTTCATTATCCCTGAATTTGTTAACAGGATGATTGAAAAAAAGCTTCTCGGAAAGAAGACAAAAGCAGGGTTCTATAAAACCGATCTGACTCCTGAATGGAAGAAGATCCGCAAGGTTATCAATCCTGCTACTCTGGAATATGAGGAATATGAAAAACCGAATTTTCCTTGTCTCGAGGAGGCTAAAAAGGCAAAGACTCTTCCGGATAAAATAAATGCCATGGTATATGGTGAAGACAAGGGCGCAAAATTCGTGCGGAAAGCCACGGCAAACGGTCTTGTTTATGCGGCTAACAGGATTCCTGAAATATCAGATACTATTATCGATATAGATAATTCAATGAAGTGGGGCTACAACTTTGAGATGGGGCCTTTTGAGACCTGGGACGCCATAGGTGTTCAGAAGTCGGTTGAAAGGATGGAAAAGGAAGGCTTCAAGGTTCCTGCAAAAGTCAAAGATATGCTTGCCGCAGGGAAAGCCTCTTTTTACAAGACCGAAAAAGGCAAGATTTTTTACTATGATTTTAATACAAAAAACTACAAAGAATATGTCGTCAGCAAAAGCATAATCTCCCTTGCCGCTCTTAAAGGAGACAACAAGCTTGTCAAAAGCTGTAATTCCGCGTCTCTTATAGATATCGGCGACGGGGTTTACTGCTGTGAATTCCATACAAAGATGAACGCGCTGAATACCGAGATTATTGAATTCATCCATGAATCTCTCGATTACGTCGATCAGAACGGAGCGGGACTTGTCATCGGGAACCAGGCAGGTGGAATGCCCGGAGCCTTTTCGGCGGGTGCCGATCTTGTGCAGGTTGGAATGGCTGCAAAAGAGAAGAGATTTTCCGAGATCGAGACGATGATTGAGAGGCTTCATCTTGCGGTACAGAGAGAGAAATATTCCCCCTTCCCGGTTGTTGCCGCTCCCTACGGCCTGACTCTTGGCGGAGGTTGCGAAGTATGCCTCGGTGCAGACAGGATTGTTGCACATGCAGAGCTTTATATGGGGCTTGTTGAAATCGGCGTAGGCCTGCTGCCTGCAGGCGGCGGATGCATGAACCTCTGGAAAAAGCTTATATCTTCTCTCCCCGAAGCGGTAACTGATGTTGATCTTGCAAAATTCTTCGTTCCGGCATTCATGGCTATTGCAATGGCCAAGGTTTCAATGTCCGCTGCAGAAGCAAGAGCAAACGGCTTTCTGGGTCCCAAAGACAGGATAGTTTTCAACAGGGATTACCTTATCGGTGAAGCAAAGAAAGAAGTTTTAAAGATGCTGGATGAAGGTTATGCTCCTCCTGTCAAGAAGAAACTAAAGGTTTTCGGAGAAGCTGCACAGGGTATGATTAATGCTGAAATATTCAATATGCAGAATGCCAAGTTTGTAAGCGAATATGACGCATTCCTGGCAAAAAGGATAGCATTTGTCATAAGCGGCGGCGACGTCAGAACAAACAGTGAAATCGACGAAGAGGTCATTTTAAAGCTTGAAAGAACGGCTTTTGTTGATTTTCTTAAAGAGGAAAAGACGCTCGCAAGAATTGACCACATGCTTTCGACGGGCAAGCCCCTCAGGAATTAATTTGAAAAGAATTTTAAAACGATGATCTCGGAAAAAGGAATAATTATGACGGCAAAGTAAAAAGTTTATTATGCAAGGCGCGCGAATCTTGAGGAATGAAGCGTACGTTTTGGTACGCTGCAATGATGAAAGATGAAGCGCAACACAGCAGAATGACTTTTTACGAAGCCGTTAATCTCAAGGAGGAAACAACAATGAGGGATGCATATATAGTAACATCAGTAAGGACCCCCGGTTGCAGAAGGGCAAAAGGGGCTTATAAGGATACGAGGCCTGAAGATCTGCTGTCTTTTATTGTAAGCGCGGCTGTCGAGAAGACGCCTAATTTTGAAAAGAAAGACGTAGAAGACCTCATGATCGGATGCTCCTTTCCGGAGGCCGAGCAGGGACTTAATATAGGACGCATTGTCGCCCAGATAGCCGGTTTTCCGGATGAGGTTTCGGGCGCGACGGTGAACCGCTTCTGCTCATCGGGGCTTGAGGCGATTGCTCTTGCCTCTTTGCGCGTGATGTCGGGATGGTCGGATGTCGTAATCGGAGGCGGAATCGAATCGATGACATTTGTTCCGATGGGAGGAAATCTTCCCAGGCCTCATCCGGAGCATACAAAAAAACAGGCTGATCTTTACTGCTCAATGGGAATTACTGCGGAAAACGTGGCAAACCGGTATAATATTTCCCGGAAGGATCAGGATGAATTTGCCTATAAATCCCAGATGAAGGCTTCGGAAGCAATGAGCAAAAAGCTTTATAAAGAGATAGTTCCGACTCCTGCCGCAAAATTTGTCCTTCAAAATGACGGGACATATAAGAAAGAGACTTTTATAGTGGAAAATGACGACGGAATCAGGCCGGATACAACTATAGAGGGCCTTGCCAAGCTGAGACCGGCTTTTGCAGCAGGCGGTTCTGTCACTGCCGGAAATTCCTCGCAGACAACAGATGGAGCAGCCGTAACAATCATAATGAGCGGCGATAAGGCAAAAGCACTGGGAATAAAGCCGATCGCAAAACTGAAGTACTATACAACGATAGGATGCCGTCCGGACGAAATGGGCGTTGGACCGAAATATGCCATTCCGAAGCTTATGAAGCTTGCCGGATTAGATTTAAAAGAGGTAGGCTTGTTTGAATTAAACGAGGCTTTTGCCTCCCAGGCTCTTTACTGTATCAAGGAACTGGGACTCGATATGGCGAAGGTAAATATTCATGGCGGAGCAATAGCCCTTGGACATCCGCTTGGATGTACTGGAGCCAAGCTTTGCGCAACTCTTATTTCAAACATGAGGGAAAAAGGCGTAAAATACGGAGTCGAATCGATGTGTATCGGCGGCGGTATGGGTGCTGCGGCCCTGTTTGAACTTTGTGAATAGGAAAGAATAGAAGGGTTTAAGGGTTTCCGCCATACTGATTGGCGGACCTTCGGCATGGTTCAAGCGAAAAAATTTAATACGATAAAAGAGGGGCTGCCTGAAATGGCAGCCCTTGTTATTTTATCCCTGTCACCTTCAGAAGAAGTTCCTTTTTATCTTCCCACCTGATATCAAAAAGCTTTTCCGTTTCTATTTTTTGGCCGTCTTTTTCAGCCGAAAAAAGCCCCGCTTCAATTATCTTCCTGTTTGTGGTGATAAATCCGGCAAGGGTCTTTCCATCTATTATGATGCCGCGGTTTAGAAATTCCGGGCCAAGTTCTTTTGATATGAGATTAAAAAATTTTATTGTTACTTTTCCTTCGCATGAATCTTCGCTGGTTTCCGCAGAAACATGGGAGATTCCGCTTCGCATGGAGGCCAATGTGCCGCCTCTTCTCATCGTTGCTCCTGCAAGGCCTGGCATTGCAGCGGAAAGAGAGATCGATGAACCGTCTTTTACTATTGCGGAATTGATATCGTCAACAGGCTTTCCATTCAGAAAAATTGTCTGGATTCTATTATCGAGATAGTCCTGTTCGATAAACATCCGGTTGCATAAGAACTCTTTAACGCTGCAGCCGACTTTTCCCTTTATGATGAAACCGTTTTCAAGAAGCTGGGAAAAAATAAATATCCGGCCCGGTTCAAAAGATAACATAAGTGATGGAAAAACTGAATTATTCATGGGGGTAGAGATCATTGAAACAAAATAAAAAGGGAGGTCTCCGAAAAGGCCTCCCTTTTTAAAAATATTTTTACCAGTTGAAGACTTTGTCGAGATCCTCGTCCTTGACCGCAAATTTTACGTTATGCGGCGGGAGAGGCTCATTTTTAAAGTAATCAGGAAGCCTGTCGTGCTTTGAAGAAAAGCCTGCCTTAAGATTGAATTCTCTTTCATTCTTCAGCACTGATTTCCCCAGGGCGACCACATCATCACCGGTAAGATTCGAACCTGTAAATCCACCGAGAAGATCCAGCAGGGCCTGGAAAGTATCCGGTTGGTCGAGAATCGCAAATGCGATGAAGAGGCACATTCCCGTGGAGTCTATTGCCGCGGTTGCGATCTGGAGATTCCTTGAAAGATCAATCTGACCTTCAGGTTTCAGCGCGTCAACCTTGCCTCCAACACCGAGTATGTTTGCGGTAACCGCGTAACCTGCAGTGTGATCGGCGCCCATCGTAGAGGTTGCGTAAGTGACACCCATACCCTGAACAGCCCTTGGATCATAAGCCGGCATCGATTGTCCTTTTACGACCGGAACTCTTTCAACGCCGAATACTTTGCCTGTCACCGCAGCGCCGTTTCCAAGGATACGGCCAAGGTGAGTTCCTTTCCCCACTTCCTTTAAAAGTTTTATCGCAGCCTTTGCGTCTCCGAATTTTGCAAGGCCTGCATCCATTGCAACGGCAATTGTGGCGCCCATTTCAATTGTATCGAGTCCGTAATCGTCATCCATGCGGTCCATCGTCGCGATTGCATCGAGGTCATCAATTCCGCAGTTTGCGCCATGAGCCCAGATAGTTTCATATTCGGGCTGTTTTGTTAAAAAATTACCATCCTTGTCGTTGTATATTCCGGAGCATCTGATAACACAGCCTTTATGGCAGCCGTGAGTTGCGACTCCGCCGCGTGCTGTTTCAGTAGCTGCCTGCGTTTCGCCGCTGATTTTTGAAGCTCCCGCAAAGCGGCCCATTTTGAAATTGTTTGTCGGAAATCCGCCTGCTTCATTGATTACGTTGGTAAGAACATTAGTTCCATAAGCAGGAAGTCCTTCACCGGTGACAGGGTGTTTTTTAAGCCCCTGGACGAAATTCTTATTGGCTTCTTTGAATTTTTCGGGATTCTTTGGCTCCCTGTTCGGCATTCCGGTGTCGTCTAACACAATGACTTTAACGCCTTTTGCTCCCATTACTGCTCCAACGCCACCCCGTCCTGCATGGCGGGTAGGTCTAAGCTCCATATCTGTAAAGGCAACGGAGGCTGCTGCAAGTTTCATTTCTCCGGCAGGACCTATTGAAATGCAGGCGATCTTGTCTCCATATTCTTTTTTCATCTTCTCAATAAGATCATAGTTGCCTAGCATTTTAAGGCTGTTATCGGCTGATATCTTGACACCGTCCTTGTTTATGAAAACCTTATAAATTGTTTCGCTTTTCGGCGCTCCTTCAAGAACGATCGCCGCATACCCGAGTCGTCCCAGCACCTGAGCTCCCTGTCCGCCTGAATTGGCCTCTTTAATGCCGCCCGTGAGAGGGCTTTTACAACCAACGGATATACGCCCTGACATAGCGGCAAGAGATCCGCTCAGGAGTCCCGGTGCAATTATAAGCTTATTCTCCGCACTGAGGGGATGGCACAACGGAGGGACCTCTTTTGCGACTATTGCGGAAGTCATGGCTCTTCCTCCGAGGCCTGCATAATTGCCGAGTGAGCCGGTTGTAGCTTTGGGGCCTCCGTCAGCGCCCATGTTAATTCTTAGAATCTTGTCCATAAGCAACCTCCTTTGTTTGGGTTGAAACGGTTTGAACTTTATATTTGATAAAGGCAGTATTATTGTGTTAATATTAACATATTAATTCTCATAACGACATTAATTTGTCAAGAAACATAAAAGAAGGCCAAACCTTGAAAATCGCAAGCTTTAACGTCAATGGGATCAGGGCAAGAATGCTTGTGATACTTGACTGGATTGAAAAGGAGTCTCCGGATATACTCTGCATGCAGGAAACAAAAGTGCAGGATGACGAATTTCCGAAGGATACTTTTGAAGAAAAAGGATATCATTGCGCTTATAAAGGCCAGAAAAATTACAACGGGGTTGCAATAATAAGCAGAGAGGTTCCGTCAAGGGCCGAATTCGGATTGGGCGATGATGATGAATCCGAAAAACCCAGAATTGCCACAGCTTTTTTTAATGATATTGTTGTAGTTGACACTTATATACCTCAGGGAAGAGAACCGGAATCCGAACAATTCTTATACAAGCTGGCCTGGTTTGATCGTCTGCTGAAATATTTTGAAAACAATTTTACTCCGGATATGAAGGTGGTATGGGCAGGGGATTTTAATGTCGCTCCAAAGCCAATTGATGTTTATGATCCTGTCAAATTACTTGGAAGCGTCGGTTATCATCCGCAGGAGCATAAAGCCCTGTCGAATGTTATGAACTGGGGATTTATCGATGTATATAGAACTCACAAGCCCGATGAAAAGAGGTTTACTTTCTGGGATTACCGGATTCCAAATTCGGTTAAAAGGGGTCTTGGCTGGAGGCTTGATCATATATGCGCCACAAAAAGTCTCGCGGAAAAGTCCGTTTCAGCATGGATAGATCGAGGGCCGCGCCTTGCGGAAAGGCCGTCCGATCACACGTTCATTGTCGCGGAATTTAATTTGTCGTAAGGCGTGAGGCGTTCCGCCAAACTGATTAGCGGACCTTCGGGAGGCGTAAGTTGTAAGGGGAAAAAATCCCTTTACGACTAACGGGAAAATGGCGTAAATCGTAAAGGGAAATGATGTCAGGCCCTTCGGGCCTTTGGTAACCAGAAACCATAAACCAGAAACAAGAAACCGGGGCCCTTTTTTATCCGTTTTTCTTTTCAAACTCTTTCATGAACCCTGTAAGGACTTTAATCGCATCCAGAGTTGTCGCGTTATAAATGGATGCGCGGCAACCACCGACGGAGCGATGCCCTTTTAATCCGCCGAGCCCGTTTTTGGTGGCTTCCTGGATAAATTTTCCTTCAAGATCTTCATTCGGGAGCCGGAAGGTCACATTCATCAGAGAGCGGCTTCCTTTTTCCGCAGTTCCCTTATAAAAGTCACCCGAATCAAAGGTTTCGTATAAAAGCCGTGCTTTTTCCTTATTGATCGCTTCGATTTTATCGAGACCGCCGATAGTTTCTTCCAGCCATTTCAGGACAAGCTGAATTACATATATCGAAAAACAGGACGGAGTATTGTAAAGTGAATTAGATGAAGAAAAGGTGGTGTATTTCAGCATTGAAGGAAGATTGTCAGGTACCGTTTTCAGCAGGTCTTCACGAATTATAACCATGCTGACACCGGCAGGGCCGATGTTTTTTTGTGCTCCGGCGTAGATAAAGCCGAAGGGTTTAGGGTCAAATCGCCTGCTCATTATATCGGAAGACATGTCGGCTACAAGCGGAATTCCCTTTGTATCTGGAAAGCTTGCCCACTGGGTTCCTTTTATCGTGTTATTGGATGTAATGTGAACATAAACCGCATCACTGTTAAACTTTACGTTTTCGGGAATATACGAATAATTTTTATCCTTTGAAGATGCGACGACTTTAATGTTTTTGCCGAGTATCTGAGCCTCTTTAATAGCCTTTGTAGACCATGTCCCTGTATCGACGTAGTCGGCTGTTTTGCCGTCAGGGAGCAGGTTCATCGGAATCATTGTAAATTGAAGGCTCGCGCCTCCCTGAAGGAAGAGAACTTGATATCTGTCATCGAGCTTTAAAAGTCTTTTTGTTCTGGCAACCGCATCATTTATAACTTCATCAAAGAGCTTTGACCTGTGGCTTATTTCGGTTATTGACATGCCGGATCCCGCGAAATTCAGAAAAGATCCCTTCACTTCTTCAAGAACACTCAAGGGCAAGGCTGCCGGTCCTGCGTTAAAATTGTAAATTCTGTTCTCCTTCATACACCGCCTCCGTTTATTTATCAGTTTTATTCCCATATTTATGAGAATTTATATTTTTTGGAAGTTTCTAATTCAGCAGATTGAGTATAGCATGTCAATCAGTATTTTAATTATTTTATTGATTATAATGCCGATTATTGACTAAAAGGGGTTGTTCTGACAGGATAATGCCGGACGGACTTTTTACGAAATCATCAATTTTTTATGAAATCGTCAATGATGAGGAATTAATAATATGAAGATATTCAAATATCCTTCCAAAGAAGCCGAAGCAAGACTACTGTCCATTATAAACAGGGGGCTTTCTTTCAGTCGTAAAGACTATATAAACGTCAGCCGCATTCTTGAAGAGGTTAGAAAAAACGGGGACAGGGCGCTTATCGGTTATATCCGGAAGTTCGATTCACCTTCTATGGATCTGAATTTACTTAAGGTCACCCGGAAAGAGGTTGATTCTGCTTCAAAGATGGTCGGAAAGGCATTTACCGGTTCCTTGAAACGCGCAATAGGACAAATCGAATCTTTTCATAAGCAGCAGACTAGGTTGTCCTGGATCAGCAACGAAAGAAACGGGGCGTTTCTGGGGCAGATTGTCAATCCTGTTGACGCGGCCGGAATCTATGTTCCGGGTGGAAAGGGCGGCAAAACTCCGCTTGTCTCATCGGTACTCATGGGGGCTATACCAGCAAAGATTGCCGGAGTTCGCCGGATTGTGATGGTTACTCCGCCTATAAAAGACGGAAGCATAAATCCCCACCTGCTTGTTGCGGCAAAAATGATTGGCATTGATGAGATATACAAGGCCGGAAGCGCATGGGCCATTGCAGCGCTTGCTTACGGTACAGAGACAATTCAAAAAGTGGATGTAATCGTCGGGCCTGGAAACATATATGTGACACTTGCCAAAAAGATAGTATCGGGGACGGTCGGAATTGATATGACGGCTGGGCCAAGCGAGATATTAGTCATTGCGGATGAAAGCGCGGTTCCTGAATATGCGGCGGCCGATCTCCTTTCACAGGCGGAGCATGACGCGCTTGCTTCTTCAATACTTTTAACCGATTCGGTGGAAACAGCAGATGCCGTAAATAAGGCTGTTGAAGTTCAGATTAAAAAACTGGAACGAAAGGATATTGCAGAAAAATCCATTTCAAAATACGGCGCCATCATGGTTGTGCCGGATATTCTGGCTGCAATAGAACTTTCAAACAGGATAGCCCCCGAGCATCTTGAACTACAGATTGAGAATCCTTTTGAATATATAGGAAAGATAAAAAATGCAGGAGCGGTATTTCTAGGAAATTACACGCCTGAACCGGTGGGAGACTATATCGCCGGGCCGAACCACGTGCTTCCCACGGCAGGAACGGCAAGATTTTCTTCGGCTCTTTCTGTCGATAATTTTATAAAGAAAACAAGCCTGATAAGCTATTCAAAGGATGCCTTCTTCAGGGAAGCAAAAGATATCATCCGCATTGCCGAAACGGAAGGGCTGGGTGCTCATGCAGCTTCGGTAAGGATCAGGCTGAAAAAGAACTTAAATATTTTATTACAATCGAATAAAAACAAAGTAAACAGGCATAGGCCAACGGGATGAGAAGCCGCAGGAAAAAGAAAGAACCCTCTCTCCTCTCGCCGACAGAGGCTATCCTTGAGAGCATATCTGACGGTGTTTTCACCGTTGATATGGACTGGTGCATCTCCTCGTTTAACCGTGCGGCGGAGGAGATAACCGGCGTATCGCGCAAGGAAGCGATCGGACGGCGCTGCTCGGAAGTGTTCCGTTCCAGCATGTGTGGGGCCGATTGCGCGCTTCAGCAAACACTGAAGACAGGCAAACCCGTTATCGGTAAGTCCGGATATATAATCGACGCGGATGGTAACCGTATTCCAATCAGTGTGTCTACTGCCGTGCTGAAAGACTCAGAAGGCATCGTGATGGGGGGGGCAGAGACATTTCGAGACCTGAGCGATGTCGAGGCATTGCGCCGCGAGTTGAAGGGAAAATACATGGTCGGCGATCTTGTGAGCCGAAGTCCCCTCATGCAGAAAGTATTCGAGGTCCTGCCTGCCATCGCGGCCAGCCCAAGCACGGTTCTGATTCTGGGTGAGACCGGAACAGGCAAGGAACTGGTGGCGCGGACCATCCATGAACTGAGCCCGGTATGCCACGGCCCGTTTGTTGCTGTAAATTGCAGTGCTCTGCCTGATACGCTGCTTGAATCGGAGTTGTTCGGATACAAGGCCGGCGCCTTTACAGGTGCAAATAAAGACAAGCCCGGACGTTTTTCCATGGCAAGGAGCGGGACTCTTTTTTTAGATGAAATCGGCGAGATCAGTCCAGCACTCCAGGTTGGGCTGCTGCGTGTTCTGCAGGAAAGGACTTACGAGCCGCTGGGAGCAACCCGTTCTGAAACGACGGACGCTCGTATTATAGTCGCAACCAACAAGGATCTGATCGAACAAACCCGCAAGGGTGCTTTCAGGGAGGATCTGTACTACCGAGTGAACGTGGTTCGGGTTGAACTGCCGCCTCTTCGCCGGAGAAAGGAGGATATTCCTCTTCTGGTGGAGCAGTTTGTTGAGCGGTTCAATCGTTTGCAGGGCAAAGCTATCGAGGGGATTGAAGCAGAGGCGCTTTCTCTGCTCATGGTTCACCACTGGCCCGGAAATGTTCGTGAACTGAAAAACGTCATTGAGCGATCCTTTATCATGTGCAGTGAAGGATTCATCGGTATCGGGCATCTTCCGGAGGAGCTGAAGTTCCACGGCACATCAGTTGGTATGGGTTCCGCTGCGCAGTCATTCCATGATCTTATAGATACCCAGTCAATCCGCACGGCATTGGAGCGAAACGATTACAACCGCCTGGCAGCCGCAAAGGAACTCGGCATTCACAAGACCACCCTTTTTCGTAGAATGAAGAAACTGGGGATCTCCCTCCCCGGGAGAGACGGCCGTTCACACCGAAAATAATGAACAGTAGCATTAACGCATCTGTTAAAACGAGCTATAGTAGCATTTACGCTTCTCTATAACCTACCTCCTCTTCCTTATAAATCACATTATCTCCTGTAATTCAAATTGGTTGAATATATTATGCGATGCGCATCTTCGTTTGGCACGGAGCTTGCTATTCTTCTATATATGAACGATGAACAGGAGCTCAGATTATGAAAACAGCATTTGCATACTGGGATGACCGGATAGCGCCTGTCTTTGACATTGCCAGTCAGATTCATGTTGTCGAGATTGAGTCGGGACGGGTAATTGCCGAAACGGAGGAGATTATAACAAATGACCTGCCGGTTAAGAAGGTGTTTCGCATGGTTGATCTTGGCGTCAGCACTTTGGTCTGCGGTGCTATTTCCAGGCCGCTGCACGCAATGGTTATTGCTTCCGGAATCAGTGTAATTTCCTTTGTGGCAGGCGATCTGCGCAAGGTTATTAAGGCCTGGCTTGACGGCAACCTCGAGAGCGTCAAGTTTGCCATGCCCGGTTGCTGCAGGCGCTATGCAACATCACCGGAAATGAGAAGTATTAATAGGGAGGTACATATAATGAATGGAAGAAAAGGCGGGGGAAAGAGGCAAGGCGGAGGACAAGGCCAGGGTCAAGGCGGACAAGGCCGGGGTCAAGGCGGACAAGGCCAGGGTCAAGGAGGACAGGGCCAGGGTAAGGGCGGACGGGGCCAGGGACGCTTAGGCGGACCACTTGCGGGAGGCGCAACAGGTAACTGCCTGTGTCCAAAATGCGGAAATCGTGAACCTCATGAACGCGGAGTACCGTGCCTGCAGAAGAAGTGCCCGAAGTGCGGTACTGCGATGACAAGAGAATAAGAAAAAAACGAAAGGAGGATATTACCATGCCAGGAGGAAATGGAACCGGACCTATGGGAATGGGTTCAATGACCGGACGCGCGGCAGGTTTCTGCGCAGGGTTTGGAATGGCGGGATATGCAAATTCACCGGCAGGACGCGGTTTTGGCGGCGGTTATGGCAGGAGACGCAATGCCGGCCGCGGATTGCAGTACGGGTTTCACGCTACAGGATTGCCGGGCTGGATGCGCTTTGGAGGATACGATGCACCATATCAGGATACCGATCCAGACCTTGATAAGCAGACGCTAAAGAACCAGGTTAAGGCCATGCAGTCGGAGTTGGACTTTATAAAGAAGCGCCTTTCCGAGATCGAAACTGCATCGGAATAACCTCCAGCCTGCCTGTGCAGCTGTACCTGTTTGTGTTTGGCAGCATCGCTGGCAGGTCGGAAACAATCTTATGGTGAGCGCACCTGTCCGGTAGATCGGTGCGTTCACTTATTACCACGGAGACTTTATGAAGACTTGGCTCGGTTTGAGGCCGGGACATATTAAAGCTTTTACGGTTTCATCAGCTTATTGAAAAAGGAGTTATTACATGGAGAAAATTCTTATAATTGGCTGCAAAAAAGCTATGGATGACGTCTGTATCGGTTGTTCGCGCTGCATGGTGGGGTTCAACCGGCGGGAGGGTGAGTTCAAGCGTTATGCAGTTCAGGATGCCGAGCTGATCGGACTTCTAAATTGTGGAGATTGCCCCGGTGCGACTATCGTTACGCGCCTGGCGCAGGTAAAATTATGGAATCAGCCGATGCAGGAAAAAGTTACCAGGATACACATCGGGCCCTGCATAATCGATCATTGTCCATATAAAGAAACGCTGATCAACAAAATAAAGGCCAAAGCAGGGGTGGAGGTTGTGGAAGGCGCGCATCCGTATAAACCGGAAAATATTTTTGCTTAGGAAATTCACATTCTTTAGTAATTTTTTAATAAAAAGTTTACAAACGAATAAAGGAGATTATGTTTATGCCAGGACATGACGGAACAGGACCGAAGGGAATAGGCCCCATGACCGGCAGGGGTGGTGGTTATTGCCTGCTGAAAATTCCCAGCACCCCTGACGAGCCTAAGACAGGATTCATTGGTTTATCCGGAAAACCGGTGGCTCTTTTACCAAGAAGACCAAGATGTAAATCAGAAAAAGTTAAGCCGTCGTTCAAAAATAACCGGAACATTTGAATGCCGTAATCGGCATAAGGAGCCGTAAGCCGTGACCGGCATAAGGAGCCGTAACAAAGTGGTCGGAAATATAATGGTTATTTTGTAACGGCTCCTAACGAAAGCGTCAAAAAAAGTACAGGTTATTTCGTAACGGCTCCTAAGCACGTTGGTAAGAAAGATTGACTAATGGAAGATAAAAAATACCTGTTTGGCCCTGTACCTTCCCGCCGGTTCGGACGTTCGCTGGGAGTGGATATTACCCCTTACAAGACATGCAGCATGGATTGTGTCTTCTGCCAGTTGGGGCGGACCACGAATAAAACGGTCACCCGGGAAGAATATGTCGAAACGGATGCGGTAATTACAGAACTTGATGAGTGGCTGAAAAGAGACGGTCATGCCGACTATATTACTCTCGCCGGTTCTGGAGAGCCAACGCTTCATTCCCGCTTTGGGGAAATTCTGGAATATATACGTAAAAAAAGTATAATTCCTGCTGTACTCCTGACCAATGGAACGATGTTGCAATTTCAGGAAGTACGGGATGCGGCTGCCTGTGCCGACATAGTAAAGATCTCTTTGAGCGCTTGGGACCAGGCTTCTTACGGTTGGTTGAATCGTCCCCACCAACAATTGCGGTTTGATCAGTTGATTGGAGGACAAAAGGCTTTCCGTGCTCAATTCAAGGGACAGTTGTGGTTGGAGGTTTTTCTGGTTGGAGGGATAAATTCGATTCCTGCCGATGTTCGAAAAATCGCTGCCTTTGCAAAGGAGATAATTCCGGATCGTATCCAGCTCAATACGGCTGTTCGTCCACCGGCAGAGGACTTTGCCGCGGCCCTTTCCGGAGAACGTATGGAGGAGTTAATCGATCTGTTTTGTCCTACAGCGGAGGTTATTACGGAGTTTGAGACAAAAAATGCAGACCATGTGCAGGTTAGCCAGGAAGAAATATTTTCCATGTTGAAACGACGACCGTGTACGGCGAACCAGATCGGGGAAATATTCGGTATGCATCTCAACGAGGTGTCAAAATACCTCGGTAATCTGATGCGTACCGGTCAAATACGCATGGAATTAAAAAAGAGATCTGTATATTACGCAGCTGAAAACCAGAGGGAGAAAGGTTGTGCCAGCATATGAATGTAAACATGGAAGGAAATAGAGATGAAAATTGCTGTAAGCAGTAGCGGAAAAGATTTAGATTCACAGATAGATCCGCGTTTTGGCAGGTGTGCCTATTTTATAATTGCGGAGACAGATGATATGAGCTTTGATGCCTATGATAATGAGAACATCGCATTGGGCGGAGGCGCCGGCATTCAATCGGCGCAGTTTGTAGCATCAAAGGGCGCAGTAGTTGTAATAACGGGTAATTGCGGCCCCAATGCAGTTAAAACACTTTCTGCTGCCAGCGTTGAGATTTTTGTAGGGCAGTCCGGGACAGTCAGAGAGTCTATAGAAAAGTACATAAAGGGGAATATTAAATCCACTAGCAAACCCAATGTAGCCGATCATTATGGTATGGGAGGCGGAGCAGGTATGGGCCGTGGTATGGGTAGAGGCATGGGAATGGGCGGGGGCATGGGAATGGGCGGGGGCAGAGGCATGGGACGTGGAATGAGCGGCTCAGGAACGAAAAGTGCGGGTCAGCCCAACGCCACTCGGTTATCCAGGGAGGAAGAGCTGAAGAACCTGAAAGATCAGGCAGAGAATATGCGTAGACAGGTTGAACAGATTGAATCAAGAATCAATGACTTTGAAAAGAAATAGAAACCACATCTTTGCACTTTTGTGTGAGAATATAAAAGCGTAAACAAATAAAAAATGCCGCTGTTTCGATTCGGGAACAAAAATCGGAGGTTAGGAATTTATGCCAAAAGGAAATATTAGTCAGCAGGACCAGCATCAACAGCAAGATGTAGAGATAAAGGAAAGATTGGGCCGAATAAAAAACAAGATATTGGTCATGAGCGGGAAAGGGGGTGTGGGCAAGAGCAGTATTGCGGCCTATCTCTCGGTGGCTTTGGCGAAGAGGGGCTACAAAGTGGGTCTGATGGATGTGGATCTTCACGGTCCCAGTATCCCGCACATGCTTGGTCTTAAAGGAAGTATCGGACCG
>Ga0268280_1000999_pt1 | contig 20190 bp, 19 predicted proteins | sample saktaG_9_FD_190139 | JGI IMG/M metagenome (GOLD analysis project Ga0268280, IMG submission 190139) | Saline water microbial communities from Sakinaw Lake, British Columbia, Canada - sak_2011_5_24_40m | ecosystem: Environmental > Aquatic > Non-marine Saline and Alkaline > Saline ... | reverse complement strand
TCGTTATCTCGTCGAGCGTATCCATGCCGTAAACCACGAAAGCCCTCTTTGAACCGAGATTCTTCAAAACATTCGCCATGGTCTCGGTCAGGGCGGGGTCGTAAACGCCCAGCACCTGGCTCGTCGCCCCTGCTGGGTTTGAGAGCGGGCCCAATATATTAAATATCGTCCGTATGCCTATTTCTTTTCTGGGAAGCATAGCGTACTTCATCGCTCCGTGAAATAGCGGCGCGTAAAGAAAACCTATGCCTATCTCGAGGATACAGCGCTGGACCATGTCCGGCCCCACATCGAGTTTTACGCCGAGAGCTTCCAAAACATCGGCCGAACCGCATTGGGACGAGGCGCTGCGATTTCCGTGCTTGGCGACTTTAAGACCGGCGCCGGCGACGACAAAAGCCACGGTGGTCGAGATATTGAATGTATTGGTCTGGCCTCCTCCGGTGCCGCAGGTATCGACTATCGTCTCATCATCGACGTTGATATCGTCCCGGTCCATGCTTACTAGTTTTCCGCGGGCGCTTATACGGATGCACTTCTCGCGCATTATCTTCGCCGCGCCGGTTATCTCCTCCACGGTCTCGCCCTTCATCCTAAGGGCGGTGACGAACGCGCCTATCTGAGCGTATGTGGCCGCGCCCGACAGGATCTCGCCGAATACCTCGCCGGTCTCACTCTCGGTAAGATCCTTCCTCTTTACGACCTTCTCTATCGCTTCTCTTATCATAGTTTTAGAAAGTTCCCCAGTATTTTTTTCCCCTCGACGGTCAATATCGACTCGGGGTGAAATTGGACTCCGTATATGGGCAGCTTGACGTGTTCAAGCGCCATTATCTCCTTGTCTTTGGTCTCGGCCGTTATCCTCAGCACATCCGGCATACTCGAACGGTCTATAACCAGCGAATGGTATCTGGTCGCGTCGAAAGGATTTTTCACGTCCTTAAATAAACCCTTGCCATCATGATGGATCGCGGAGGTCTTTCCGTGCATAAGCGTCTTAGCGCCCACTATCTTTGCGCCGTATACTTCGCCTATTGCCTGATGGCCCAGGCAGACGCCGAGTATTGGCACCAAGCCTGCGAATGACCGTATAACCTCCTCCGATATGCCGGCATCTCTGGGTTCTCCGGGTCCCGGCGAGATGAGTATCTTGTCCGGGGCCCTCTTTTTTATTCCCTCGATAGTTATCTTATCGTTTCGGTAAACCTCAAGATCCGAGCCAAGCTCCCCAAGATATTGCACGAGGTTATAGGTAAACGAATCGTAGTTATCTATCACAAGTATCATTCTAATCCGGCCTCCGACATTTCGATCGCGCGAAGAAGGGCGCGGGCTTTATTCATCGTCTCTTTATATTCTTTATCCGGAACGGAATCGGCCACTATGCCCGCCCCGGCCTGGATATAGGCGCGTCTATCCTTTACGAGTATAGTCCTTATCGTTATACATGTATCGAGATTGCCTGAAAAACTGAAGTAGCCCACGCTTCCGGCGTATGTCGAGCGCCTTACATTTTCCAGTTCATCTATTATCTCCATGGCCCGCACTTTCGGAGCCCCGGTAACGGTGCCCGCCGGCAGCGTCGCCCTTATCACGTCGAAAGCGTCCTTGCCTTTTTTTAATTTTCCGGAAACGTCGCTTACTATATGCATAACGTGCGAATATTTTTCGACCACCATAAGTTCCTTTACCGATACCGAGTTATAATCGCAGACCTTTCCGACGTCATTTCTGCCGAGGTCGACCAGCATTATATGCTCCGCCCTCTCTTTAGGGTCTTTCAATAACTCCGCCTCAAGGCGCTTATCTTCCTCTTCGGTGCTTCCCCGGGGCCTGGTCCCCGCTATCGGCCTCAGTTCGACATTGCCATCCTCGCACCTTACCATTATCTCCGGGGAAGATCCGACCAGATGAAATCCGCCGAGCGATAGGTAGTACATATAGGGCGACGGATTGATAGACCTAAGCGCCCTGTATATCTGGAAAGGATCGGAGACTATCGGAACCTCCAGCCTCTGCGATAGAACGACCTGTATTATATCTCCTGACTTTATATACCCCTTGGCTTTATTGACTATCTTTTCAAATTCGCCCTGCGCCATATTCGATTTTATTGATAATGGGCTCGCCTTCCTCTTTGAGGAGATACCTGCGCCGCCTTTCTTGACCGGAGCTTTAAGGGCCGAGATAAGTTTCCGTATCTTAGCGGCGGCCTCGTCATAAGCGGCGGACGCGTCCGATTTTACGTGGGCGTTCGACACCACTTTAATTTTATGATCGACATGATCGAATATGAGAATAGTGTCGGTCAGCATAAAAACGCAATCCGGGATCTTAAGCGTGTCGGGATTCTTATCCGGTATATTTTCAATAAAACGAACCATGTCATATCCGAAAAATCCGACGAAGCCTCCCGAAAAACGCGGCAGACCTTTGACATTCACGAACCGGTAGCGCAGAAGAAGCTTCCGAAGCTCTTTTATCGGGTCCTTCGATGTCAGGGTCTTCGCCACCTTGCCTTCGCGTATCGTGATCTTGTCGCCCTTAGAAGAAAATATAACCGATGGCGAGCTGCCCAAAAACGAATACCGCGCGAGCTTGTCTCCGCCCTCGACCGATTCCAGTAGAAAAGAATGATCGCCATTCGCTATCTTCCGGTAAGCGGACAGCGGAGTCTCAAAATCGGCAAGAATCTCGGCGTAGACCGGAATAAGATTCCCTTTTTTCGCAAATTCTGTAAATTCATCCCTCGAAGGATATAGCATGATTTTCCCTGCTCTTTAAGAGCCGTATACTTTTTTAGGGTCGAATACCGGCTTGCCTTCAATCTTAAAACTGCCGGACTTTGAGAGCTTTCTAAAATAACATGTGAAGTATCCGGTGTGGCAGGCCGCGCGCTTCTGGGCGACCTTAAAAAGAACCGAATTACCTTCGCAGTCTATATAAACGCTCTTCACCTTTTGAATGCAGCCCGACGTCTCCCCCTTCATCATAAGGCGTCCTTTGGAACGGCGGAATACATAAACAACCCCTGAATCAAGCGTCTTTTCTATAGCGTCCTTATTCATATAACAAAGCGTAAGGACGGCTTTAGATTTGTAGTCCTGTATTATCGCCGGCACCAGACCCTTGTCGTTAAATTTTATCAAACTCAATAATTTTTCCATCGGTCTCCTTTTAGTCGTAGAAGTGTTCGTCATTCTGAGGAGTCCGCCGAAGGCGGACGACGAAGAATCTAGATCCTTCCCCTTCGTTTCACTCAGGGTCAGGATGACAGACACCTTACAATCTGACTGCCACTTTCCTCTTCCGTAAATAGTCCTTGGTCTGGCGCACTCCATATTCTCTGTAGTGGAATATGGAGGCCGCGAGGACCGCATCAGCTTTTCCGGCGGTCAGAGCTTCATAGAGATGCTCCGGCTTTCCGGCTCCTCCGGAAGCTATAACCGGCACGCCAACGGAACCACTGACGGCGCTCGTAAGCTTAATATCGTAGCCTTCTTTAGTTCCATCATAATCCATACTGGTCAAAAGGATCTCTCCGGCGCCGTAGGCCTCCATGCGCCCGGCCCATTTGACAACATCTATCCCGGTAGGAGTCCTGCCGCCGTTTATGAAGACTTCCCAATTATTAATTTTGCGTTTAGCGTCTATAGCCACAACGATGCATTGACTGCCAAAACGCGATGCGGCCTTCTTTACAAACAGCGGATCCTTGACGGCAGCCGTATTTATCGATACCTTATCGCATCCGGCGTTCAAAAGATTTCTTATATCATCTATAGTCCTTATCCCGCCGCCTACCGTGAACGGGAGGAATACCGATTCCGCCACTTTTTTAGCCAGTTCAATAGTTGTATTTCTCTTCTCGTGGCTTGCAGTTATGTCCAGAAATACAAGCTCATCCGCCAACTCTTTATCGTAAAACCGGGCGTTCTCTACCGGATCGCCCGCATCTACGAGATTAACGAAGTTTACGCCCTTTACGACTCGCCCGTCCTTTATGTCCAGACACGGGATTATCCGCTTAGTCAGCATAGATTCACCGCTTCCGAGAGATCGATCTTGCCCTCGTAAAGCGCTTTTCCCACTATAACCCCAACAAGCCCTTTCGATTCCAGCGCCTTAAGTTCCCTTAAATCGTCAATGGTAGATACGCCTCCTGAGGCGACGACATCGAGTTTTACGGCTCCCAGCATAGCTTCGAGGCCCGGAATATTAGGCCCCTCCATCATGCCGTCACGCGATATGTCGGTATATATTATCGTCCGTATGCCTTCCTCCTCTATCCGCCTGGCAAGGTCTATGGCTTTAGTTCCTGTCTCGGATACCCAGCCCTTCGTACGAACGAGACCATCTTTTGCGTCTATCCCAGCCACTATACTGCGGCCGAAACGCTTTCCGATATCCTTTAAAAAATCGTTGTCCAGCGCCCGTGTCCCTATCACGACTTTACTTATTCCTGCGTCCAGGATCATCTTTACGGTATCGGCGTCCCTTATTCCTCCACCCAGCTCTATCTTTGCCTTTACCAGCCTCGCCATATCTTTCACGATATCAAAATTCACAAGTCGTCCTGTAAGGGCTCCGTCGAGATCCACTACGTGTATAAGCTCCACGCCTGAAGATGCCCAGCGTTCGGCGATCTCGATCGGCGAGTGAGAATATATCGTCTCCTTGGAAGCGTCCCCCTGAGAAAGCCTTACAACTTTACCGCCTTTTATATCTATCGCCGGTATAACTCTCACAAACCCCCTTTTCCATTCCACACGCGGAAGCGTGTGGTCTAAAGGCGAATAAAGTTCTCCAGTATCCGCAATCCGACGTCCTGGCTCTTTTCCGGGTGAAATTGTAAACCGTAAATATTATCTTTAGCGATACCGGATACAAAGTCCTTACTGTAGTTCGTCGTCGTCATGATAACGCTTCTATCTTTTGGAGCCACATAATACGAGTGAACGAAGTACATATAACTGCCGTCAGGGACTCCGTATAATAATTTTGAATTTTGAATTTTCAACCTTAAATTTTTCTCGATCTCATTCCATCCCATATGCGGGACTTTAAGCCCATCACGCTTAAACCGAAATCTCTTCACGCCCCCTTTGAGAACGCAAAGCCCATTAACGCCGGGCGCTTCTTCGCTCTTCTCAAACAGAAGTTGGAGCCCCAGGCATAATCCAAGAAAAGGCTTACCTCCGGCAATGGCACTTTTAATCGGTTCTATCAGCCTCCGGCTTTTAAGCTCTTTCATCGCGTCGCCGAAAGCGCCGACTCCCGGAAATACTATCTTATCGCACCCGGCGATTGCGCGGGCGCTGGATGTGACTATGGTCTTTGCGCCGGAAACCTCGAGCGCCTTCTCGACGCTTCGCAGATTCCCCATACCGTAATCTATTACCGCGATCTTGCCGCTCATCTAATCGATAGTTCCTTTAGTCGATGGCACGCCTTTTCTCCTGGGATCGGTCTGCGTAGCCTCGTCGAGCGCTATGCCGAGCGCTTTAAATATCGCTTCGAGCACATGATGAACATCCTGTCCGGAATAGACTTCCACATGCAGGTTTATATTCGCGTTCTTCGCGAATGTGTCTAGAAAATCTTTGCCGTCCGCAAAAGAATAACCCTCATCTCTTGAAGTCTGCTCCGCCCATCCGGTCGGCGGCGTGCGCCAGAGAAAGGCGTATCTGCCCCCGATATCGACCATGACTTTAGCGCTTGCCAGGTCCATAGGAACCTCTCTGGAACCGAAACGCTTTATTCCGGACGCGTCCCCGAGAGCTTCCTTGAACGCCTTACCCAGGCATATCGCCACATCCTCGTTCGTGTGATGCGTATCGACCTTAAGATCCCCCTTAGCCCTCAATGTCAGGTCAAATATCCCGTGAAAAATGAATAGAGTCAGCATATGGTCTAAAAAACCTATGCCGGTATCGATATCGGTATCGCCCTTTCCGTCTATCGTGAACTTCCCGGATATATCCGTCTCTTTAGTCTTTCGTTTTATGATCGCACTTCGTGTCTTCTTTACCATGACCGCCCTTTCTTTTGCTTATACTCATGAACCCTGCAGCCCTACTCAAATCTCGCCTTCACCGAATCCAGGTGTTTGACGAGCTTCTCGATCCCGGCGATCTTCTCAAGAGGCTCTCTTACTTTTTCAAGAGCCCTCTTCGTATATGAAATGATATGCGAACTCTTGTAGAAATCGGCCAGCCCCAATCCCGAGAAGAATCTGGCGCTTCCGCCGGTCGGCAACACGTGACTCGGCCCAGCAACGTAATCGCCTACGGCTACCGGCGTGTAGGGGCCTAAAAATATCGCCCCGGCGTTCGTTATCATATTCGCTATCTTCCTGGGATTATTGGTCAATATCTCCAGATGCTCCGGAGCGAGCATATTGGCGACATCGGCAGCCTCTTTCATATTGCCCACCTGCACGATGTATCCTTTCAGGTTCTCACTCTTCAATGTCTTGACCATCTTCTTTGAATTCGTCACCAGTATGGACAATCCCATAAAATGTTCTGACTGCGCCTCGAGATCCGCTCGTATGAAATTTATATCGGATAGATGGTTCGCTATTATCACTACCTCCGTCGGGCCCGCGAGCATATCTATATCGCAATATCCGAAGACCTGGCGCTTGGCTTCCGTCACATATGCGTTACCGGGCCCGACTATCTTGTCGACCTTCGGTATCGTTTTGGTGCCAAAGGCCAGTGACGCTATTCCTTGCGCCCCTCCGACCTTGTATATCTCGTCCACCTTCAGAAGATCCGCGACGACAAGTATGTGCGGGTCCACGGACTTATAGCTGTTCGGAGGAGTCACGAGCACTATCTTCTTTACGCCCGCCATCTTCGCCGGTATCACGGTCATATATACGCTCGAGACGAGCGGCACCGTGCCGCTCGGCACATATACCCCGACCTTTTCGATAGAGGTTATCTTCTCACCCAGCATGACGCCGTCTTCATCCTTTATCTTCCAGGATTTTTTTACCTGCTTAGAATAAAACTTATTTATATTCCCGAGCACCATTTTGAGCGTCGATACGAACTCCGGGCTTATATCCTGATACGCGCCCGAGGTTTCGCACTCCGTAACCCTAAGCTCCTTCGGCGTAAGTTTCACATGATCGAATTTTCGGGTATATTTTATAACAGCCTCGTCGCCGTAATCTCGCACGTTATCGACTATCTTACGCACGCTCTCCGATACACGCTTATTCCGCCCTGAGCTTCGTTCGCAAAGTTTTTGAAATTGCCTCGATCCGACTTTTACAAGTTTCATAGCTTCTCCTTAAGACCTTCGGTCAATTTTTCCAAAGCGCCCGCCAGTTTCTCCGGCGCCTTGCCGCCTCCCTGCGCGAAATTCGGCTTGCCTCCACCTGAACCATCTATGAGTTTAGCGAGGTCTCTGGCTATATCGCCGGCGCTTAAACCCCTCTTAACTATGTCTTCGGTGATAGAAACTACGAAAGACGCTTTTCCGGACGAAACTGTCGCCAATATCACAACGACCGACTTCTCCTTTTCTTTTATCTTATCGCTCAATACTCTTAAAGACGCTATATCGATATCATTTATGGATCCGGTTATTATCTTGACGGACCCGACGGTAACTGCGCCGGATATAAGGCCGTCGATATTGCCGATCTCCGTCTTAAGCCTTTCCTGCATGGCTTTCCTGGCCTCCACCTTGGCCGCTTCGGATTCCAGCCTCAAGCCCTCGGCCTGACTCTCGGCCCCTATCCAGGCTTTAGCCGCATCTTGAGTCAACGCATCTATCCTGCGCACGCCCGAAGCGACCGAACTCTCGCTCTTTATCTTAAATACGGATATGTCGCGCGTATTTTTCGCGTGAGTGCCCCCGCAAAGCTCTTTCGAAATTTCGCCTATAGTAACGACCCTGACATCTGAATCGTATTTCTCACCAAAAAGCGCGGTGGCTCCGGAAGACCTGGCGCTCTCAAGATCCATTATCTGGATCTTGACCGGTATGGCGTTTTTTATTCCTTCATTGACCAGATCTTCGACACGCAGAAGCTCCCTCGGGTCCATCTTTCCGGTATGCGCAAAGTCGAACCTTAGATGATCTTCGTCTACCATCGACCCGGTCTGGCGGACATGGGGCCCAAGCACTTTCCTTAACGCCGCCTGTAAAAGATGCGTCGCGGTGTGGTTAGCCATTATCTTACTGCGCCTGGCTTCGTCGATAAACACTTTCGCGGATTCGCCATTTACTATCCTGCCGCGAAGGATCTTACCTATATGGACAATGGTTTGACCTATACGCTTGGCGTCTTCGACCTCCATGGCTCCGGACGGCGTCTCTATGCTGCCCCAGTCGCCTATCTGACCGCCTGATTCACCGTAAAACGGCGTCTTGTCCAGTATAACTTCCCCTCCACCCAAAACAGCGAGAACCTTGACATGCGCGCTGGACTTTTCGTATCCGAGAAATTCCGTCTTAAGACCGAGAGCCTCCACCTTCTTCGCGAATGTTTCGGAGAATATGTCTCCTTTTATCTTGGTCCCGGATCGCGACAGTTTTCTCTGTCTGTCCAGAAACCCGTCGAACATGACACTGTCTATCTCTATACCATGTTTCTTCGCGATATCTTCAAGCATATCGTAAGGCATTCCGTAAGTATCGTAAAAATTGAACGCGGTTTCGGCTATAACCACTGGATCTTTAGAAACGGATATCTTCTCGAACGCCTCTTCGACTTTTGGAAGCTGATTTTCTATAACGAGATCGAAATTATCCTCCTCTTTTTTTACGATTGAGGCGATCTCGTCCCTTTTCTCCGTAAGTTCCGGATACTGCGCCTTCATAACCTCGACTACAGTATTGATCAGTTTATACAAACCCCTTCCCTCCATACCAATATCGCGGGCATGAGATGATGCCCGTCGGATCAATTTGCGGACGACATAACCCCTTTCTTCATTGGATGGCATGACGCCGTCCGCGATGATCATCGTGACCGCGCGGATATGATCGGCTATAGCCTTGACTTTCGCTTTCCGCGCCTTCTCATCTGTACCCTTTTGGGCCATACTGTCTATGGCCTCTACGATAGGCGCGAATATATCGGTCTCGAAGTTCGTCCTGACACCCTGCATCACAGATGCTATACGCTCGAGCCCCATCCCGGTATCTATATTCTTGTTCGGGAGAGGCTTCAATCCTCCATCGGGCTGTCTGTCGAACTGCGTAAAGACCAGGTTCCAGATCTCTATGAACCTGCCGCAATCGCAAGCCGGGTTACAATCCGGTTTTTTACATCCATACTCGGCGCCGTAATCATAGAATATCTCCGAGCAAGGGCCGCACGGGCCGTTCGGCCCTTTGGTGGGGGCTTCGGACGGCCAAAAATTATCTTTTTCCCCGAGTATCACAATCCTGCCTTGCGGTATCTTGACCGTATCTTTCCATATACCATACGCTTCCAGATCGTTCGAATATACCGAGACCCACAACTTGCCGGGATCTATGCCGAGGACTTTCGTAAAAAATTCCCACGCCCACAATATAGCTTCCTTCTTGAAATAATCCCCGAATGAAAAATTCCCGAGCATCTCAAAGAACGTGTGATGACCGGAAGTCTTACCTACATTATCCAGATCGCCGGTCCTTAAGCACTTTTGACAAGTGGTAGCGCGCCTGTATGTGACATTCCGCCCCAGGAACTTATCCTTAAATTGGTTCATGCCGGCGCCGGTAAAAAGAAGCGATGGGTCGTCCGTCGGGACAAGCGAATCGCTCGGGACTATCGTATGGGCCTTTGACCTGAAAAACTCCAGGAACTTCGCCCTTATTTCGTTTGCGGTCATTCTTTAATCTTCGCCCTTCCTGATCACGCTCTCCACCACCCGTTTCACATTATCATAAGTGAATCCGCGACGCAGGAGGAAATCGTAAAGTCTCTTACCGGCCTTCTGCCTGTCGAGCCTCTTCAGTCTCTCAAAACGCGCGCCGGCCATACTTAAAGCTATTTCGTATTCATCGTAATTTTCGGACTTATTTTTCAGGGTGTCGGCTATTATCTCGTCGCTTAAGCCCTTCATCTGTAATTCGCGCTTCAATACCGCGTCACCGACGGGATTGGAATGCATACGCGACTCCATCCAGGCCATAGCGAATTTAGAATCGTCGATATCGCCGATCTTCTTCAGGCCTTCTATTATCTCTTCGATAAGCCCGGTAGCGTAGCCTCTAAGCTTAAGCCTATCCCTTATCTCGCGCTCGCTCCTCAGCCGTATCCGCAGAAGGGCATAGGCGTTATTCCTGGCCTTTGCCCGTATTTTGTCTATTTCCATAGATTAACCACGTCTAACCGACCATCGTCTAACCGCGGCGGTTAGACGATCTCATTCAACCGCCGCGGTTGGACGCGGCTATACCTGCACGAACGCTTTTTCGATTATCTCTTTCTCTATCTTGGCTAGAACCTTAAGGTTTTCCTTCAGGTATACACGGGCGTTCTCTTTGCCCTGGCCGAGTTTCTCCTCGCCGTAAAGTATCCAGGAGCCGCTCTTTGTAAGCACTCCCGTGATCTCGCCCATATCGAGTACGCTTCCGGATTTGGATATCCCCTCATCGTACATTATGTCAAATTCGGCCTTCCTGAAAGGCGCGGCGACCTTATTCTTAACTATGGAAGCCCTTACGCGGTTACCGACGACCTCTTCGCCCTTTTTTAAAGACGCTATGCGTCGAAGGTCGATCCTGACGGAGGAGTAGAACTTTAGCGCCCTTCCACCCGGCGTAGTCTCGGGGTTTCCGAACATGACGCCTATCTTATCGCGTATCTGATTGATGAATATAACGCAGGTCTTCGACTTAGCTATGCAGCCGGAAAGCTTCCTCAGGGCCTGACTCATTAACCGCGCCTGAAGCCCCATGTGCGAAGCCCCCATCTCACCCTCGATCTCCGCCTTAGGCGTAAGCGCCGCCACGGAGTCTATGACTATTACGTCGATGGCATTGGATTTCACCAGCGTCTCGGTTATCTCAAGGGCCTGCTCGCCTGTATCCGGCTGGGACATAAGGAGATTGTCCAAATTCACACCTATCTTCTTCGCGTATCCGGGGTCGAAGGCGTGTTCGGCGTCTATGAAAGCGGCAGTCCCGCCCAATCTCTGGGCATTGGCGATTATGCTCAATGTAAGCGTAGTCTTGCCGCTGGATTCGGGGCCGAATATCTCAACAACCCTCCCCCTCGGGACCCCGCCCACTCCGAGCGCGATATCTATAGCTACCGAGCCCGTCGGTATCGCCGGGACATCGAGCTTAAAGTCCTGACCGAGCTTCATTATAGACCCCTTACCGAACTGCTTCTCTATATGCTCCAGCGCCAGGTCCAACGCTTTGGTCTTCTGCTCCTGGGTGATATCCTTAGAGTCTTTCTGTATCTTTGCTTCATCCCTCTCTTTAGGCTTCGATTTTACCATTTCAAGCTCCTTTTCTTTGTCTTTTCGCATGTCCATTAACATAATTATAGTATTAGTTGATTCAATATTATACATATATCACCCCCTCTCTGTAAAGGTCAATTATATCCGTTCCAAAGGCCATTATTGATGAAACCCTATCCGGCGCTTAGGCGGTGCTGGTAGCGGATCCATAAGACTTTTTATGGCTTTAAATACTATATCGAATCTCGAATCGTATTTCTTTTCGATTTCTCCTATCTTCCTCTTCAGGCCGGAATAGGTAACCGTCTCTCTTCTTAAACTCACGAAAGCCCTCATTATCTGAATGTTAGCGAGAATAGCTCTTTCACTATTGAGAATGCCTGAAAGCATCGCGACGCCCTGTTTCGTAAAAGCAGAAACTTTTTTATAAAACTTCAAGGATATCACATTTTGTGACATCCTTATTATCTCCTCCCTGGATAACGAAAACATGAAGTCTTCAGGAAACCTTTTTATATTTCTTTTTACCGCTTGATTAAGAACCCTTGTCTCAACCCCATAAAGCTCCGCCAAATCCTTATCCAGCATCACCTTCTTGCCCCGGATCCGAAATATTTTACTTTCAATCTTAGCGATAATCGATAAATCGGTCATATCTTAACCTCCATATTTTAACCTAATCCCCATGAAACCCTATTCGGCGCTTAGGAGATCCTGAAGGAGGAGCCATAAGCTGCCGGATCGCCTCAAATATCGCGCAAATATCCTCGTCATGCTTCTCAAGTCTCATTTCAAGTTCACTCAATTTACTCGCGAGCTCTTTATGTGAAGACAAAATCTGCCTCAGTTTCACAAAAGCGCGCATTATGGCAATGTTAACCTGGATAGCCCTCTCGCTATTAAGGACGCTTGATAACATAGCTACCCCTTGCTCCGTAAAGACATATGGCAAATACTTAATATTTTGCCCTTGTTTCAAGGTCGCAAATTGCGACCTTGAATTTGATACTCCGGTTTTAAACATGAACATCTCTTCTTTTGTCAGTTGGAACATGAAATCATCCGGGAATCTCTTAAGATTACGCTTTACCTGTTCATTTAAACGCTTGGTCGAAACTTCGTAAAGATTCGCTAAATCTCTGGCCAACATAACCTTTTGCCCCCTGATAATATAAATCTTATTTCCAATAATTTCCTGCGGCAACAGATCGCTCATTCCTGCCTCCTTATTTTAAACATCCCCTCATATATAAAGACGTAAAAAACGGCGAGAAAGTTGCAATTATTTTAAAATAGTCTATTTTTGCCGTCGACGATGCGTGAAGTTGACATTAAAAGGCTACCCGGTCATGTGGGCTGAGCCGTATAAATTTTGCGCAGTACTTAGCTACTACGCAGTTTTACCTTGAAAATACCTATATAACTACGAATACCGCAATAATCCTTGACGAGCAAAATTAGGCGAAGCCCACTGACCGGGTAGCCTGACTCTTGACCCGGCGCGATGAGGGGTATATAATATGCGGCATGAACGCTGAGATAGTATCGATAGGGACAGAGCTTCTGCTCGGGGACATCGTCAACACCAACGCCGCTTTTCTGTCGAGGAAGTTGGCGGAGGCGGGGATCGACGTATTTCAACAGATCACTGTCGGCGACAATCCCGCCAGACTGACCGCTGCGATACTTAGGGCTCTCGGACGATCGGATGTCGTGATAACATCCGGCGGACTTGGCCCGACTGTCGATGATATCACGATGGAGACGGTCGCGCATATCTTAAGAAGGCCTCTGGTCCTGAATAAAACCGTCCTTAAGGGCGTCAAAGCATATTTCAAACTGCGCAATGTAAGATTCCCGGAGGAGTGCTCTAGGCAAGCTTACATACCGGAAGGCGTAACGCTGGTATGTAACGACGTCGGGACCGCGCCGGGGCTCGTCGCGAAATACGCGACAAAACTCATAGTATGCCTCCCCGGCCCGCCGCGCGAGTTGGAGCCCATGTTCAGGAACCGCGTCCTGCCGATACTGCAAAAGAAACTGAAGAATGACTGGGTCATAAGATCCAGAACGATCAAGACGACAGGCCTGGCCGAATCCCTGGTCGACGGTAAGGTCAGGGACCTATTAAATCTTAAGCCGCCTACAACGGTCGGGATATACGCCAAACTGCGCCAGGTCGAACTGAAGATAATGGCTAAAGCCCGCACCGAAAAAGAGGCGCTCGGAAATATCGCCGCTATCGAGCGAAAGATCCGGTCGAGACTCGGCGCCTGCATATTCGGATGCGATGTCGAGACGCTCGAAAGCGTCGTGGGATCCACCCTCGCCAAAAAAAACCTGACGATAGCGACCGCGGAATCCTGCACGGGCGGAGCTCTCGCAAACAGGATCACGAATGTCGCCGGAAGCTCCGGATACTTTATGTCGGGCGTAGTTACTTATTCGAATGAATCCAAGGAAAACCTGCTCGGAGTCGGGCGCGAAACGATCAGGCGGTACGGCGCGGTATCGAAACAGACCGCGCTGGAGATGGCCGCCGGAATAAAACACTTCGCCTGCGTCGATATCGGAGTGGCGATCACCGGAGTGGCCGGGCCGGATGGCGGAAGCGCTAAAAAACCGGTCGGACTAGTATTCATAGCTCTCGCTTATGGCAGAAAACGGATGGCGTTTGAGTTTCGGTTCACCGGCTCGCGTGAAGAGATAAAATTTCAGGCATCTCAGGCCGCGCTGGATATTATAAGAAGAAGCGTAAAATAGGCTTAACCAATTTCGACCAACCGGGGCGGTTGGCCGAAGGTTATATTACATCTTACAGTAAGGCAGGACCCTGGTTATTATCTGAAGTATAAAGTTGGTATACAGGGCAGCCACAATATCGTCGAACATTATACCTAATGACCCGGTAATCTTCTCCATCCTCTTTGCCGGCGGCGGTTTCAGTATGTCAAATATCCTGAAGAGAAAAAACCCGAGGATCACTATAAAAAGATTGTAAGGAATGAAGAACAGGGCCAGAAGCATCCCGCATGCTTCGTCTATGACTATCATGCTGGCGTCTTTTCTTTTATATATCTTCTCCGCCTCCCCGGCAAACAGTACGCCGAGACCGAACGTGAACAATATCATGAAGGCATACAATATCTCTCTGTCCTTTACAAGAAAATAGACGACAAGCCCTGCCAGGCTGCCCAGGGTCCCAGGCATGAATGGAGAATGCCCGATATAGAAAAAACTCGATATCATCTTAATCTTTTTTGACATTTGCCCATACCTCCTTATTCTTTAAAAGATATGAAGCGCCGCTTATCATGGTAAGCGCGGCGGTCACGCACATAAGAAAAAATATCGCGTCCTTATAGACCCTCTCCGTACCGACGGTCCAGAAACCAAATACCTTCATGCCCGCTTCGCGGAATATTATAAAAAGAAGGATCGCCAATATCGCCAGGATCTGCGAGACCATCTTATGCTTCCCTCCGTCGTCGGCCGCTATCACCTTATGACGGCCCAGCGCCGCTATCCTTAAACCGGTCACCGTGACCTCCCTGAAGACTATAATAAGGACGATCCATGCCGGAACAAGCCTCATCTCCACGAACGACAGAAAAGCCGCCAAAACTAGCACCTTATCGGCTATAGGGTCCATAAGGCGTCCGAAATCGCTGGTCATATTCTTATTTTTAGCGACGAACCCGTCGAGAAAATCCGTAAACGAGGCCAGGATAAAAGTAAATAGCGCTATCGATTTTGCTGCCACTCCGGATGAAAAAAGAAAGAACATAAATACGAACGTAAGCGCTATTCTCGACATCGTGATCTGATTCGCTAAATTCATGAAATCACTCCCTCCAGATCGTATTCAAGCGCGCCGGTGATAAGCACGTCATAAAACTTGCCTATAGCGAGAGTTTTTCCGGAAACATGAACGGTCCCGTCCGTATCAGGCGCGTCCCGCTCGGTCCTTCCAATAAAAAGGCCTTGCGAATCCTCGTCTTTCTCGTCTATGAGCACATTTAATACCCTCCCCACCAGGCGCCTGTTAGCTTCCAGGGATATTTTCTGCTGCGCCTCCATTATAAGCCCGAGCCTCTCTTCCTTTAATTTTTCCGGGATATCGCCCTTCATTCGGGAAGACGGCGTCCCGTCTTCCTTAGAGTAAGCAAAAGCCCCCAGCCTGTCAAATTTTGTATGCTTTACGAAATCGAATAATTTTTTAAAATCTTTCTCCGTCTCTCCGGGAAACCCGACTATGACAGAAGTTCTGAGGGCCAGTCCCGATATCCTGCTTCGCAATTTATCTATGAGCGCGCGAATATCTTTCCCAGAAGTCCGCCTGTTCATCCGTTTTAGAACGCCATCCGATATATGCTGTATCGGCACATCCAAATATTTACATATCCTGTCTTCTCCGGCTATTACATCTATAAGCCTGTCCGTATAGTGGGCAGGGTGAGTATAGAGTATCCTGATCCACTCGACGCTGTTATCGAGTCCCGCTATCTTTAAGAGGAGCCGGTCTAGCGCCGCTTTCCCGTACCTATCCTTACCGAAGACCGTTGTGTCCTGACCGATGAGATCTATCTCTTTAAGGTCGCCGGAAGCCGATATGTCCGTTATCTCTTTGGCGACCGACGCTATAGACCTGGATCTTAAAGCGCCTCGAAGGCGCGATATGACACAATAACTGCAAAAGTTCGAGCATCCCTCGGATATCTTCACGAACGCGTAGTGTTTAGGGGATAGCCTGAATCTGGGGGAATTTTCATCATAAAGATAATCGAGTTTCCTGGATACTGCCGAGATCGTCCGTCCTCCGGAGATCTTTTTTATGAGCGCGCCGATCTTCGGAAAATCGCTCGTTCCCACAAAAAGGTCGACCTCTTTAAGATTATCCGGCAGAGTCTCCGGATAAGCCTGCGACAGACATCCGCATACCACGAGTTTTTTTATTCTGCCTTCTTTTTTAAGGCGCGCGGCCTGGAGGATAGTATCGACCGACTCTTCTCTGGCCGGGCCTATAAAGGCGCATGTGTTGATGATGCAGATATCCGCGGACCTCACGCTTCCGCTGACGCTAAAACCTTCCGCTTTCAAAGAACCGAGTATGATCTCTGAATCGACAAGATTGCGGGCACATCCAAGGCTGATCAATCCGACCTTAAGCACCTATCGTACCTTAAAGCCCTTGCGCGTTATCTCAAGGTCTCTTATCTGTCCGGTTACGGAAAGCGTTAAAGGCTTTCCGTTCAATACGAGCTCCACGGACTTCGCGCGGGCAATGGATATATTAAGGATTTTCTCCGCGGTGAACGTCTCTATGGTCCCTTTAGGAAGGGGCCTCTTAAACTGGGTCTCGCCGTCGGTAATAACGCCCACGAAGACCTGTTCTTTGACGGTCATCATAAGCCTTATAGGCTCTTTATCGGGTATCAAAAATTCCGTCTCTTCCGTTTTCGGCGCTGGCTTATCCGTCTTCTTTACTGGTGCCGGGGCATGTACTGCTGCCGTCTGACGAGCTTTCCTGGCCGTCGATGCCGGAGCCGCGGATTTTTTAAGAACCGCATTCTTCATTTTTTTAGCTGGAGCTGAGCGGGGAGCGGGAACAAGCCCGGCGACGAACTTTACGATAAGTACGATACATACTAAGCAGACCGCTATTATTATCGAATTACGCGCGAATCTGATGTATCCGGACATATCTACGGATCTCTTTATCTCATCCTTATCTATACTGATATTGACTTTGGAAGCTTCAGACGCCGGATGCAGCGACGCGTATTCCTTAATAATATGGTTGGTATCGAGCCCAAGATAATCGGAATATTTTTTAAGAAAACTTTTTACATATGTCGGCGTGAGCACTTCATCGCATCTGCCGTCCTCCAGAGCTATCAGAACGGTCTGATGTATATGTGTCTGGCGCTGGGCCTGATCGATAGTAAGTGCCTTGTTCTCCCTGGCCTTTTTCAGCTTTTCGCCTATTCCCGCGATAGTTACTACGACTGTTTCGTTCTTATTTCCCATTTTTCGCCTGGTATTCCTCTATGGTAGTAAGAAGATCCCGCGGCTTGGACCCCTGATAAGGCCCTACTATGCCCTCGTCTTCCATCATATCTATGAGTCGCGCGGCGCGCGTGTAACCTAAACCCAGACGTCTCTGCAGGACCGATACGGACGCCTGTTTACTCTCCAATATCAGTTTCACGGCTTCTTCGTATACCTCATCTTTATCGAACTTCTTAAAGGACGTCTTCTTCGTCGCGTCATTTATGCTTTCGACATATTGCGGCGCGCCCTGCGCTTTTATATAATCGGTTATGCGGGCTATCTCGCTATCCTGTATAAGGCTGCACTGGGCTCTTGTCGGCTTGGACGATCCGGGTTCAACAAAGAGCATATCCCCGCGTCCGAGAAGTTTATCGGCGCCGTTTATATCCAATACGGTTCGCGAATCCACTTTTGACGCCACTTTGAATGATATTCTCGACGGAAAATTGGCTTTTATAACCCCGGTTATGACATCTACCGAAGGCCTCTGCGTCGCTATTATCATATGTATTCCGACCGCCCTTGATAACTGCGCCAGGCGGGTTATCGTGGTCTCGACATCGTCCTGGGCTACCATCATCAAATCGGCAAGTTCGTCTATTATTATGACTATATACGGAAGCTTACCGTCCTTGACGTTTCCGTGCTTCTCGTTGTACAGGTCTATATTTCTAACCCCGGATCTCGCAAAGAGCTCATATCTGGAATCCATTTCGCCAGTCGCCCACTGCAGCGTCGCCGCCGCTTTTTTGGTATCGGTAACCACGGGCGCCAAAAGATGCGGTAGATCGTTAAATACGGCCAGCTCCACCCTTTTAGGATCTATCATTATGAACTTCACCTCATCCGGCGCGGAGTTATAGAGTAGGCTCGTTATTATCGTGTTTACGCAGACGGTCTTGCCTGAACCCGTGGCCCCTGCTATCAGAAGATGCGGCATTCCGGCCAGATCGGCCACAACCGGAGCGCCGGCTATATCTTTTCCTATCGCGAGCTTAAGTTTTGATTTGGCGTTTTTATACTCCTTGGAATCGAGCACATCTTTCAGATATACAAGCGCGCTTGAAGAATTAGGCACTTCTATGCCCACCGCGCCCTTGCCCGGGATCGGCGCCACTATCCTGATTGATTGGGCCTTCATGACCAGCGCTATATTGTCACTTAGAGACGTTATCCTGTCCACCCGAACTCCGGGCGCCGGCTCTATCTCATATCGGGTTATGACGGGTCCTTTATTTATCTCGACGACTTTGGACTCTATGTCGAATTCCCTCAGCGTCTCTTCCAATATGCGCGCGTTAGCTTCCAGATCATCCTCTATTTTTCTGGACGCCATCGGAGGAGGAGAATCCAGAAGATCCAGCGATGGGAGCTTATACCCTTCTATTCCTGAGTTCGGAGCAACTTTCAGCTCGGCTCTCACTTCTTCCATTGACGCGCCCTTGGCCTTAACCGCGGACTTATCGTCTTCGCCCATAGCGACGGTATTTACGCGCGCGGGGCGTGGCGCAATAACCGGTGCGGGAGAAACGGCCTTATTCGTTTCCTTATTACTGGTTTCAGAAAATTTTATGGCCCTTACTTTATCCATAACGCTCGACGGACGAATCGGCTCGGACACCTTAATGACAGGCCTTGAGGATTGCGACTTAGCCTGGAGCACGGCGACGTTCTCTTTCTTTGCAAATATACCTTTATACCCGGACGAAGCGCTTTTGAAGTTCTTGAACACACCCACCAGAAATGGTATCAGCAGAAAATCCGTGGCAAGGAGAGCCGATAGAAGTAGAAGCACAGCTATAACAACGGTGGCCCCTCCTCTGCCCAGGTACTTTATTAAAAAATCGGAAAAGACCAGCCCTACAACTCCTCCGAGTTTGAACCTGAAAGCGTTATCTCCTCTGCCGATGACTGAGAATATAGAGCTTGAAGCCAATATAAGAAAAAAAGTTCCGAATATCTTCAGATAAACCTTTTGGGGCGTGATGCCTGAGAGTTTCGAAAGCGCCCAGAATACTATCAGAACCGGTATGACATATGCGCTCATGCCCATGACAAAACTCAACACGCCGCCCAGATATACGCCGAAGAGGCCGGCGAAATTCTTAACGGGCGCATTAACTTTGGATGTGAACTGCCCGACATCTTCAAAACTGAAAGTAGCCAGACTTATCAGTATTAGTATAGCCGCGGCGAACAACAGTATCGCTTTTATCTCGTTTAATCTTGTCTTATCCATACCTTCAGACCTCGGTTGTTTTATCGCATTCATTTCCAATTACCTTGATATTAATATTATCACTAACCCGGCCAATACGCAATAGGCCGCGAAAGGTTTTAGCCGGTTATTCTTCACCAGGGCCATAAGGGCCTTTATAGCCAATATCCCCACCGCCATGGCTGTAAGCGCTCCCGCCAAAAACTGCGGTGCCGAACCGGTGGAGATGCTCTTTCCGATAGAGGCGATTTTTAGAACGCTCGCCCCCAGTATCGCCGGTATCGAAAGTAAAAACGAGAACTTTACCGCGGATTCTCCGTCGATGCCTGATATTAATGCGGTGGATATTGTGGCTCCGCTTCTAGATATCCCCGGGATCACAGCTACTCCTTGAGCTACGCCTACAAGGAACGAATTGACCGGGCCTATTTTTTTGCCTGTCCTCTTCTTTGAAGTAAAATACCACGCAGTGAAGAGCCACGCCCCGTT
>Ga0268280_1000998_pt1 | contig 20224 bp, 20 predicted proteins | sample saktaG_9_FD_190139 | JGI IMG/M metagenome (GOLD analysis project Ga0268280, IMG submission 190139) | Saline water microbial communities from Sakinaw Lake, British Columbia, Canada - sak_2011_5_24_40m | ecosystem: Environmental > Aquatic > Non-marine Saline and Alkaline > Saline ... | reverse complement strand
ACCTTTCGTAGTAGCGATGTTCATAGCGTCTAGCCAAATCATTCCAGCATCTGGTCTGTTTGACCTGTAGTAGTAAAAGAACTCTGCCGAAAGACTAGCGTACTGACCTATTCCTACCTTGTCGTTGATGCCTAGATGCTTAGTTGTGGACTGAGCTACACATTCCCCAGTGTAGTACTGGTATTTAATAGGATAGTTCTTCCAAGAAGATTTCTCTACCCATTGGATTGGTGAACCTGCAAAGGCAATTTCTCGGTTATCAAAAGCTGTTAGCTTCTCACCCTCTGTACGAGTATCTAGGTTATCTCCTAACTGCGGAACTTTGAAGAAAAATTTGCGATATAGATAGTTGAACATAGTTTAAAATATTAAATAATAACCACCGATTAATAAAGCTACGATAATGAATACTGCGAAGCACATTGCTCCTATAGAACCTTCATCTAGTACTCCAATTTCATCTTCGTTATTCATTTTATAAAGTTGTGCCAGTTACTTACTACAAACATTATCCCTGCAATTACAATACCGATTGTGAAGTTAATACCCCAGACTTTACCTACCCAAGAGCTAATAAAGGTCTGGATAACTTCTGTTTCCTCCTCTAGAGATTTAATTTTTTTGCTAATCTCCTCCTTGTTTTCTAGGTACACAGAGATAGGTACATGGTTCGCCTGAGAAGCATCCAAAGACCTTTTCATTTCCTTCAAAGTGCCCGACATATACATCAAGTGTATCCCCACTTCTTCTATTGTTTTCGGTGCTTCTAGGTTTTCCATGCGTTTCATTCTTACAAAGCCTTAGGTTCTTCCGTAGGCGTTTTAATTTCTTCTGGTTTAGGAGCTTGAGCTTGTAAATCATTGATAAGTTTAGCTACCTCAATGTAAGGTCGTGAAGCTAAGTAATTAAGGATTGCGTTTGCAAGTTCGATTGATATTTTCATATGCTAATATTATACCATTTCTTCGCTAACTGGTAAAACTTCTAGTGTTGATAATTCTGCTTCCTTTTCAGCAATTTTCTTTGCTACCTCGTTTTCATCTTTGAGGGCATCAATTTCCGCCTGTAGAGCATCCCGTTTATCTTGCTGTTCTTTGTCGTATTCTGTGCAAGACCTTGTGAGTTTAGTGTAGTAAAGATTCCCATAATCGTCAGTATGTTCTACTGGGATTTCATAGACTGAGTTGTCATACAAAGAACCGTCTAGATTTTGATTTTTAATTTCTTTTTTTAGAATTTGTGGTTTCATATATTTATATTATTTTAATAAGCTATCCAAGCGGCACCATTGAAAAATACTGGACCTACTACGGCACCACCACCAACGGCGGCGACAAGAAAGGCAGGAGCAAGTAAATCAGTGGCAAGGGCTGTATCTCCTTGAACACCAGCTGGAAGTGTTGCCACAGTGTATGCCTTTAATCTAATTGGCACTACAGCAATTACAGTTCCTCTGGTGTTTCCTGATGAGTCTTTCCCCAGATATACGTTACCAACTACACCAGTTCCGCTCCCTGGGCCTCCGACCAGATATACCGACCCTCCTGCGCCGTTTAAGGTAGAACCAGTACCACCATTGATATTGACATAACCACCCGCTCCGCCTTGTCTAGCAGTACCAGAAGATGATATACCACCGGTCCCGCCAAGGAGATTTAAGAAACCGCCAGCGCCAGCCGTATTGGACAATGTGGATGACCTTGCAGCTCCGCCACTTCCACCCTTTAATTGAAAAGAACCACCAGCACCTCCTACATTAGCATTAGCTCCTGCAACAGTATTACCGCCGCCTGTACCACCTGTTCCAGTAAATCCACCGCCCGTATTAGGGATTGCGCCATTTACACTTCCCGCTCCGCCGGTTCCGCCGCTGATTGTTACTAGCCCCCCAAATCCGGCAGCAACACCGTTAAATTTAGAAGCCCCTCCACGACCCCCGAAGAACTGCATATTTCCGCCCTGCCCAGAAAAATCTGCAGCAGAACCAGTACCAGTAACATCCCCCCCTCGCCCAGAGTTAAATACAACAGACCCACCATCTCCTGTCGTATTGGATGTTGATGAATTTCCGGCATCACCTCCATTACCAGAAGTATAAGAAATTGACCCGCCCGCTCCGCCTACGTTTGTAGCCACTCCTACATCAATAGCTTGAGCGCCAGTACCAGTTATGTAGGTAAGTGCGCCACCTGTTCCGCTGTTGTTGCTAGAAGAACCTCCCGAAGCGACCGCACCAGCGCCGGTATTGAAAATCATTCTACCACCCGCTCCGCCAGTAGCAGAAACGCCACCAGTAGCTGAGCCGCCCGCATTTGCGTAAAAACCAATCTCGCCGCCGCTCCCGCCACCGTTGCTGTTAGTGCTGCTAGACGCCGCACCACCATAACCTGAACCAACGCTGACAGAACCTCCGCCACCCCCTGTGTTTGAACCGCCGCCAACAAAAGAAGAAGACCCACCATCGGACGGCTTAAAGGTCATCCCACCGCCAGCACCACCATTGCCATTAGCAGTTGTTAAACTCCCCGCCGCTGCGCCTTGAAACAAAACACTGCCAGAACCGTATGCCACCCCGCCGCTTTCATATCCCGCACCAGCCGACATCCAAAGCGAACGATTATCATTTGTCCCACCATCACCTAATATATAATTATATGAAGCATCTTGAGAAAATTGTAATGAATTATTTAGTTTTAATTTTTTTGTTGAGTTATTCCAAAAGAAGTTAGTGTTGTCTTGTGAAAGAAGCCCTGAAGTACCAGCAAACAATACCGACCCAGCTGTCATCGTGGAGAATGTCGGAGCTAATCCAAATATAGCTGTTGATGTATTAAAAGTTTGTTGTCCTGTCCAAGTGTTTGCATTTGCAAGGTTAAGACCTGCAAGAACTGCTCCTGTAGTTGGGGAGATTGTGAGGGTAGAGTTGGTGGCTGTGACAGAAGAAACACCAGTGACCAGAGTTTCTATTTTATCGTAAACAGCGTTCTTGGTAGGGACATTCGTAGAGCCGTTCCAACCTACTGCGTAGGGGTCGTCTAAGACTGACAGATTACCTGCTAGAGTGGCAGAGTCTGTAGTCTTATCATAAGTAAATCCTGCATCTCCTCCAAAAGCTCCAGCGTCATTGAATTGAACTTGAGTGGTAGAGCCACCTGGGGAGGTGGTGGGTGGTACGGAGATGGTGATAGGAACCCATCTTGATCCGTTGTATGAGAGAACTTGACCGGAGGTAGCGTTGTCAGCGTCAACGTCTGAGATTTCATTTAACCTAGTTGTCGGCCCACCACTATGTAGCTGTCTTACGCGCGAGTCTCGGTTGTCTTCAATCTTTTGGATCTCCTCTAGGCAGAACTTCTTAAGCGCCTCGTAATCAACCACAATCTCTGGCTGTTCCGGTATCTTCTTTAAGACTTCAGCTACAATTGATTCAGTGTCAACAGTATTGTCGACAACCTCTGGCTTAGGAATCTTGGCTACCTCTGAGGCGATAAACGATTCAACCTTTGAATAATCCATAGGTTGTGCATCAACTCCATCCTGAGGAACCCGTATACGACTCATTATATCACTAACAAAAGACGCCTGTTCCTCTGGTGTGAAGTAATCAGTTCCCTTTACAGGAGTATAGCCGTCCTTCCCCGGCTCTGCTGTTACGTTTATTTCAATAGGTAATTCTTTTGTCACTTGTTTACTCGATATAAATAGTAGTTTTTAAAGTTAATGAAGTTCCAGGATTTGTCACCCAAGTCGGTGTAGTGAACCAAAATTCAATATAATCACCGGCGACTAAAGTGTAACCAGAAAGATTGTAGGTAAATGCCAATCCCTGAGTATTGTTTCGGAAATCATTGGCTGTAAAGGCATAATCTGTAGTACCATTCTTCCTAACGTTCAATGTTGAAGTCTCGGCCGTTGGCTGAGTACCACTATAGTAGTTTTCTACTATAACCTTTACTAGGTTACCAGCTTTAGGTATACGAAAACGGTAAAAACCTTGAGTGACACCTCCTATGAAGCCAGCTGACCCAAAGAAATACGTAGTTGCATCAGCTGGGGTAGAAATTGTATTAAAGCCACACATTACATATCCAGCTGGTGGTGTTGCAACCCATTGAGTACCATTCCAAGATAAAAACTGACCTGAAGTTAAACCGTTGGGATCTACATCCGACATTTCAGTTAAACGACTGGTTGGCCCTGCACTATTGAAAGTTCTAATCGGGCGATTATCTTCTAGTTTCTGAGTTTCCTCTCTGATGTACTTATGAATTGAAGGGTAATCTACTTCTGGTATTTGTTTTAATACAGCGACGATAATTGAGTTATAGTCAACAACGGCGTCCTTACCATTTTCACCATTCTTTGGCCGAGGAATCTTTCTAATCTCTGCTTTGATAAATTCTTCCAACTTAGGATAATCAACAAATGCGTCTTTCCCATCTTCTGGTTTACGAACACGAATAAAAACCTCATCAGCAATCTTCTCAAGTTCCTTCTCAGTGAAGTAATCAACACCTTTGACCGGGGTTGAACCATTCTTCCCAGGTGCGCCGGGGTCTCCTTTCTGGCTTTTTACTTCTACTTCCTTTACTTTGCCATTTACATTAATGGAAAAAGCCTTCTTATCACCCATAGCCTTCGCTATTTCTTCATAACCTTTCTTATGTAGCTGGTACAGTTGGCGCTTTTCTTCGAGGGGGTCTGTCATGTGTTTAATTATACCATAATTACTTCTTATACTTTCCATAGTTGGCAGTAGATAGTCCAGTTGAATCAGCTACCCACCCAATAAGAGCTGACACGAAATCTTCGTCTTGTAATGATTCATAAAAGTTCTTTGGAGAGATTGGAGTAATTAAATTAGAAACAGTCCCAGCCACAGTGGGCTTGTTCCCAGAATAGTCCTGTCCTCTAAAATACTGTATTAGAGCACTTAAACTCGGGGCAGTTTTACCTGCTCCAAAATTTACAAACAAATCAAAAACAGTATCACTTCCAAACTTACCACTATTTATATCAGTAAGTTTACCAGAGATAGCACTCTTAGAAGCTTTCATGTCTGTTAATCCTGCTGATTTGGCTAAGGCTAGAGTAGACTTAGTTGCCAGAACAATGTAAGAGCCGAGTCCTCCAGTTAGGTCTACCCATAAGTCTTTCGAACCTGGAATCTTGGCTTTTCCAAACTTGGAACTGCGAGGGTCAGATTCAACATCAGTAAACATTGAAGCAAAAAACATAGTAGCCCCTACTGACGAAATGATTTTGGCAGATTGTATCTGGGCTTGCCTTTGAACGATAGGATCAAGATTACCATTGAAGGGCATAGTAAATACGTCAGTTTGAGATTTAATCCACCTCGCTGAGTAAAACACTTTATTTAAGAAACCACTTTGATTTTCAAACCTACCTAAGTTTCCACGACCAGAGGCAGAGTTAATTCTAGTCGCGATATCTTTGGCCAATTGTGGTTCCAACTTAGTCACCCCAAGATTATCAGCGGTATTTTTATAAAGTTTTTCGAATAAACTCATACGCCCTCCTTGAGCAAACATTGTGAACGAGATGTCTGAGGCTTTAAATGTATTTCCTATAACTGGTATCTTTTCTGCCAAAGATGTAGGGAAGAACTCTTCAATAACCCCTACTCCTAACCCTGAGTCCAAAGCTTCTTGGTACAGTTTACTTGATGCTAATTTAATCTTAAATTCTCGTAAGATAAGGTCTTGTTGAGTTTTACTTGTAATATTTTTGATCGGCTTAAAAGCTTCTTGTACTGTTTTTGCCCATATTTTAGGGTCTTCAACCAGTAGGTTTCTTCCTTGTCTGAACATAAAAGATGCGTCGACCGATGCTCCAATCGACTTGTAGACAGGAGCTAAAGCGATGTCCTTAGCCGTCTTAAGCGTTTCTACCGCCTTATTAAGTAAGGTTTCCTTTGATTTTATTCTATTCCAAGCATCGCCGGCCTGTGCGCCTATTGTCGCGAGAAAGCCCTTGTCATTATTTACGTTAATAACTCCATCTAATATCTCTTGAATTTTGACATGCTCTTCCGCCCAAGCTATCCGTTCAGGGGAATCAGAAGGTGTCTTCTCCATGAGAGGTTTCAACTCCCTAGTCTTTTTGTTAGCTTTGGCCAATTCAACTATAGCTTCATCTGGGAGGTCTAGTTTGTATTTTCTATCAAATATCTCCCTCGATATTTCATCAAGTCCCGAATCGCTTATGATTGCATTTTTTCTTTCTTGGTTCTTCAAAAAAGACTCTTTTAACTTTGCTCTATTTTTTACAGTCTGACCATTAATATTGTCTATGAACTTATCAAAAGCTGTTGACTGCTTTTTTAACAACAAGCTCTTTTCATATAAAAGATTAATCTCTCTAGCAAGTTTTTCATCTCCATTAAAAATATCCTTCAACTTAGAAAGTCTGTCTTTTGAGCTTGGGTTTGAGACTACCTCTTTTACCGCATCTATATAATTTTGGGGGATACAAATTGACATATTATTTACATTTTATCTTTTCCAAAGCACTAATAATCATTTCCCGAGTAGGTTTCATATCTTCTATTCCTTTCAAGGCATCATTAATAGTCTTCTTTATCCTGCTAATCTCTACGTCCTTGCCTTTTTTAACACGAGTGGGTAAATTATCTTCCATCTTTATTCTAACATCTTTGATAATATCAGACACATTATCTTTCATGGCAATATTAGCCGCCTGAAGGTTTTGACCAGCCTTTCTGTCAACATTAGAATAAGAGATTTCTCTTGCTAAAGAGATGTCTCCTTTAGCCGCTTCTTGATCCGCTATGTTCTTCAAGACAGCATAGTGGGCTACTTCTGGAATCCCATCAGTTGATTTTTTATTCCCCATAGCTATTTGGATGATTTCATCTCGGTCTTTCTTAAGAACCACCTCAATCTGCTGCTTATTTGTCTGGCGGTCAAAACTGTTGTTAGGATAATCCTTCTCCATTTGTGTCGCGATATCATCAGCAAGACTCGATTGTTTTGCTACATCTTCAAGAGACGCCACCTCAGACTTAAAAGATGACTTGGCGTTTTGGACTTCCTGCTTAAATATCTTTTCATCTTGAATGAATTGAGCCTTATTTTCTCTGAACTTGGTATGCTCTTCTTGGAATTTTGTCGCATCTTCTATCCCTACTTCACCCATATCGTTCTGCATTTTGTCAGCTACTTTTTTATTAGTTACATCACCCAACTCTCGAATATCTCCTTCTTTTTGATAACGACGAGCATCTAATTTATTAAAAGGAGATTGGTTTAATGCTTCCTTTCGTATTTCAAGCTCGGTCTTCTTTTGTTGGAACTCATCTGGAACTTCAAATGAAGTTTTAGTTGGACGCACCTTAGGCGGAGCCACTTCAGGAGACTTCTTAATTGGATTGTAAATCTGTTGTATTAACTCAGGCGCTTGTTTTCCGGCTCTTACAATGCCTGATGTTGTCTTCGTGATTGAGTCAATCGGATGATAAGTCATATCTCCTGGGAAAACTTCAGGGATATCATTCATCTGAATTGTTGGTAAGCCACTTTTGTCTGGCAACTTCTCGCCCATTTCGATGGTAGGTAATTTGTCTTGAGGAATATAAGGCTCTGGCAACCTCTCTGGGTAGTTCACAAAAACCTTAGGATTTTCTCCTTGTTTCACCGTAGGCAGAGGATTTTTGTCTACCAAAGGAGCGCCACCTTCTATGACAGGAAGAGTATTGGGGTCAACATAAGGTTCATAGCCCTGAGATGCTCGGTAGTCCGAGTAACGAGAATTGGGAGTATTTACTTTAATATTAGATGGCACTGATTCAGAAACAACAGGTACCTTGATTTTTTTCTCTTCAAATAGTTTTGCTATCTTCGCTGATACCGACTTGGTAGCAGGAACTGTTCCTCTCACCATCCCACCTAAAAGCATAGCCGTAGCAGTAGAAACACCTAGTGTTGTGGCTATCTTCTTGATATCAGTCTCTCCCTCAGACGCTACCTGTGCTGCCCCAAACAACAAACCAACAGGGGCTGTCTCTTTTGCTCCAGTAACAAAAGCTTTCTTAAATCCTTCTTTGACTCCTGCTTTTGCAACATTCTTAACAGCACTTCCCCCATAAAGAGATAGTACTGCCTGAGCAACATCTCCAGTAATGTTGTATCCATTTTTCTTAAGTACTGCTATATCATCTAAATAAGAAGCTGGAATTTTACCTTCTTTAACTTGGTCGGCAATCCCCCCTTTTCTTGAAACCTCGTAGATATTAGCGACATCATCAGCTAACGGCATAAGTCCCGAATTCAACAGTCTTGTTGTCACTCTCATAGAGGCCACCCCTGGAGCTGTAATCGCCCGTATTATAGGGTTACTTTTAGGAGCATAAGGGAGATAGTTCGCCTCATAAGCCTTCTGGGCCTCACTTGGATTAGTAAACATGTCTAGAAATCCCTGTCCTGTTGCCTTAACCGTACCAAACACAGAACTAGCTATTCCTTCTTTTTTAGGAACTGCTAAATCATCAAACATTCCTGATGTCTTTTGTTGTGGCTGACTATTTGGTTTTAAATCATCATATAGTCCCATGTTATTTTATTGTGGAAAATACTCTTTAAACAGAGTGGCCTTATCAGGATAATTCTCCAAGAATCTCTGTCTTATATCACCAATTTCAACATCTGGGTTGTCTTTCATAAACTGTTTAGCCTCCTTGAGAGCGTCTACTTCTGATGGTTTATTGTTTAATGTAGAAAGCATTTCCTTCTTAATTCCCAGCTTAGTCATTTCACGCTGTACCTTTGTTTGGACTGATGGAGTATAAGTTGAAAGAGATTTTTCGCCTGCGATTACCGCTTTCAAGTCACTTGAAACATTCGAATCCAATAATGATGAAAGATACTCTGGTGTAATACTCTTCACCCCCTTACCAGATAGACTTCTCTGCTCTTCCTTTTGTTTCCCTGCAACAAAGTTAGCAAAAGTTAATGCGGGAGAGCCTGAACCCGATCCATCACCCTTCTTTGGTCTATTATCCTTAATATCTCCACCAAATTCTTTCAAGAATCGCTGAGGATCAAAAGTCTTCATAATACTCTTCATTTCATTCAAGTTCTTCTCAGCCAACTGTTTAGCCTCCTTAGAGTAAGCGTCTTTACGTTTAGTAAACTCATCTTGGAACTTAGAGATAAGACTAAACTTCTCCTTATCAGCAGTATTCTGAAGTTTGAAGATTTCCTTATAAACATCCTCTTTATCCTTGCTAAGGTCGCTCTTCAATGAAAGGATATCCTCATCACGCTTGTAGTCTACTCCGCTAACCTTCTCGTTAAGGTCTATACTTAACTGCTGGTTAGCAAACCGTAACTTAGTGTTCAAAGTCTGAGACTGTTGCTGGTACTTCTGCTCTAAAGTGGCAAGCGCGACTGGTGCAGCACCTGTAGTATTAAGCGCACCAAGCTTAGCCAACGCTCCGGTCATGTAGTTTTTAGCAGCTTGTCTATTCTGTTCAATCGTAGCCTGTTCAATAGCAACGTCTGCATTGTTCTTCTCAATATTGTATTGAACCTGAGCGTTAGCATTTGCTTTGTCTGTCTCAGCTTTCTTCTTCAATAATTCAACTTTCTCTTTCTCAATATCAATCTTCTGCTGTAAAATCCCAGCCTTCTCTGGAGTTCCGAAGTATAAGTCCTTATACTTTTCAGGAATCGAGTTCTGGAAAGCAATCTGTTGCTGAACCAAAGAGTCCTCAGGAATAAGGTCTTTCAAAGCTTGTTGAGCATCGACACCACTCGTGTCTCCCAGATATTGAGTCATACTCTGGTCAGTAGACTTCTTCGGAGGTGTGTTCGTTGCATCTTGACTACCAGCTGGAGCTTCACTAATTTTAGCTGCGATATCAGCCGTATTACCACCAAGTGACTGAAACTTCTGTAAGGCCCCTTGAAGATCTGGATTATTTAAAGCCGACTTAAAGTCTTCCTGAGATGAGAAAAGACCTGCTAGTTGATTTGTGTAACCGTTTAAAATCATTTGACCATTTTCTCGCTTTTGATTTGAGTTATCCCACGGAGAGGAGTTCAAACTATCAAGCTGAATTTTTAAGTCGCCAACCTTCTTACCGAAACCTGAGATAGTTTGAGGATTGTAAGCATAAGATGTGTTAGCAGAAGTATTGGCTAGAAGTCCTTTCTTCAATTCAGTGGCCTTAGCTGTAGCCTGTGCAGAAGTAAGTCCTGCGAACTGACTATCTTTACCCAGACCAGAAAACCCAGACTTAGCAGCAAAGCTTTTTGATTCGTCAGCGGAGAACACTGGCACACTTTTACCAAAACCTGATGAGGCGTAATTATTCTGGACAGCGTTCTGAGCCACTTCTCCGTTGTACCCAAACAGAGAAGCTTGCTCCTCATTTCGAAATGGAATGTTCGTACCAGGCATGACATAATCACTTGTCCCTCGTGGTGGATAATTAGGATTATCGGGTTCTTGGGTATCAGTCGAAGCCCCTGCGACGGCACCCAAAGGCTTTCCAGTCATTGCATCAAACTTGTCATTCTGATCGTATACCCATTTGCCATTAATTAGTTGTGCCATGTTATATTAATTATATACTAATAATCTTACTACTGCTAAAAGTCTTCTTTAACGCCTCCTTTCCTGAAATCACAAACTGGCAGACGGTGAATGTTTCACTCAGCCTGTTGTGGGAGAACCCAACTCTCATTCCATAGTTTTTAGTCAACATTGAAACTTTCTTGTTTATAAAAGGAAGGGTGTAGCCACTGGTGTTACTAACTAAAAACTCCTTCCCGCTATCTGATCCAGATTCATCTTTTTCTTTTTTAAGTAAAACAGTGACGTAAGCGGTTAAGTCTTTAAATTGAATATCTAAATAGCGATAAACTCTAAATTTATCAAAATCTTTATCTTCAAGACGCTTGAATAAGACTGATGAGTTGATAGGGAATACATTGGTAAGAGTGTTGAGTGACCAATTTATAGAAGCATCTCCTAAAATTAGTACATGATATACGTTGTCTATATAACCATCAAAAGTAGCACTAGCGACAAAGGTTAAACCATTAAGACCTCCATAAGTCCCTTGAAATACCGTCGTGCCAGCTCCAGCATTTATGACCTGAGTAGTACCAGTAGATCCTAGTTTTACTGTAACAGTTCCAGTGGAACCCCCAACATAAACTGACACAGCATAAGTTTCACCCTCTACCCCGCTAATATCCCAATATAAAGTATCAGGGCTAGTTGAAGTTGTATCAAACTCAACTTCTGAGCCATAAGATGTACCGTTAGCATTGGTTGCATAAGCTCTAGCGTAGTAGTGAGTAGAACCAGACAAACCAGTCATTGAAACAGTGTAAGTACCAGTTGTTCCAGCAGATGTCGCCTTATCATTAGCAGTCGTCGGAGTCGTTGCTGTACTCCAACAAACACCGCGTTCTGTGATGGCTGCACCGTTGTCTGATGTTGCATTTCCTGCCGCCGTTGCTATTGAAAAATCAATATTTGAAATAGATCCAGTTGTAACACTTGGTGGTACGTCTGGTGTAAAAGTACCACTGGCTGTAAAAGTTCGAACGGTATAAAGACCATCGGTTGTAACTGTACCTCCTGTTGCCGACGGAATATCAGTAGTTAGATATCTAACGATAACAACTCCAGAGCCTCCAGCACCAGGTGACGGATATCCTCCTCCTCCTCCATTTCCACGATTTGCAGCCCCAGCATCACTCTCTCCAGCTCCACCTGCGGCTGCTGTCCCACTTCTTCCTGCTCCTCCAATAGCATAAGTAACTGAGGCCCCAGTAATAGAGTTAGCAAGACCAATACCTGCTGTTGTAGTACCTTCACCTCCAGCTCCTCCTCCGCCTCCTGCCTTTGCTGAAGGACTACTTGTCCCAGAACCTCCTGCATATCCTTGAAGAGGAATACTAGCCCCTCCTCCAGAAGTAGACCCGCCGAAATACGTTCCACCTCCTCCTGATCCCCCAGTACTTCCACCGGAGGAATAAACACCTCCTTTACCTCCACCTGTCGCTGTAAGATCTGTCGAAAATGAAGAATCAGAACCATTATTTCCAGAACCTGAAGTAGAACCTCCAGCACCAACTGTAATTGTATACCCAGTAGACGTAACTTTAACGCCAGTTAAGTAAGACATACCTCCAGCTCCTCCTCCTCCATTGAAATAACTACTGTTGCCGTTGTAACCTCCTGAACCTCCTCCTGCGACAACTAGAACATCAACTGACGCCCCTACGGCTGATTCAGAGAAGACATAACTAACTTCTTCGCAAACTGTTGTCTTGGTATTATCGTACTGACTAAATTTCAGACTACGTGTAGCAGTATCAACATCTGCACAAGTGAAAACTAGAACTGAATCTATGTAAAACAAAGCGGTTCCATCTATTTTCCAGTCAATTTTAAATTCTCTTGGAGTAGTGCTACAAGCAATACCTGTATCAGTAGAAGTAGAGGGGCCATAGGCCTGATAATTTCCATTAGTTGTCCAGGCATTTCCGAAACGAAATCCACTTGGAAAACCCATTTCTACACCTGAAAGGGTCGTCCTTTCCATGTAGGCATTAGTAAAGGTATAAGTCTTTCCTTGTCCAAAAGTTCCAACGCTTGTTATGTAGTTTCCTCCACCAATTTCAGAACCAGTGACCGTAACCTTACCTGAGCTGACAGCAACACCAGCCGTTGCCGACCACTTTGTTGTGTCTATCGAGGACCCTGGAAATGTATCGTAAATGACAGCCATATTATGCTATTTTCATTCTTAAATTAACTGAATCCCAAACCCAAAGGCTACCAACCAACCAATCCCTCGACGTAGGATTAGTATCGAAAGTTTCCTTATAAATAGTCACCACACTTATGTCGTTCAAAGTAGAAGCACTAGCAACACCTGATACGGTTTCTGCTTGTAAAGTGTTTCCTGATTCGGTTATAAGTGTTGACATATTTTTGTTTAAGCTACGCTAATTAAACTCTGATAAAAAGGGGATAAGCGACTCTCTGCTTCTCTTGTTCGAGGATGATGAAAATGACAAAGTGTGATACCATTTTTTACCTCATACCGTAGTTCAGGATTATTTTTCCAAGTCAAGATATGATGAGCCTCCATACGACCTTCACAATCTTTGTTAGCAATTTTACATTTCCAACCATCTCTCTTTTTAACTGCTAACATCCAGATTTTGTAATTAGCATCTATATGGCGATCAGATATTTTAATCATACTCCTGTCTTTTTTATAGTTAAAGTGACTTTCACCTTTCATTTCAGACACCTCACGAATATGACATTTAACACATCTCTTTGAATCATATGCTGATAATTTCTTGCCACAAAAACACACAGGAAGGCCCCCCTTCCATGCCGGACTATTCGGACCAGACTTTTCTGGAAAACTCTTTCCTTTTCTTGTAGACACTTGAAGACCAACCTTGCCTTTATTCCAAGCTGGAGTTTTTCTTTTTGTTCCTATTCTTTTATCGTTCGGATTTTTATATATTTTCATACATTTATTATCAAGCAACACTTCCAAGTGTATTTTCAACACTTGTTCCAATCTTCTCAAACCAAATGTACGAATTCGCTAACATAATAGGAGTTGTAGGAGTGGCTGAGAAAGTAATCTGAGGAGTAACTGTTCCTCCTGCATTCATTCGAATTAGTCCTTCAAATTTTATATAAGCCGCAGTCGTAGCTGTTGCGTTCACTACGGTTGCAGAAACAGTGTCTATCCAGGCAGACCCATGGGTCGAACCAGTGGTATTCTTGGCGATGTTTTGACAAAGTGCCGTATAAAGAATCGAAGTAATAGAAGCACCTCCAGCAAGAGCAAAACCAAGAGCGGTTGTACAAGTCGTTCCTGATTTCGTTATATAATAAGTACCTTCAAAACGATATGTCGTCGTCCCCTCAAGAGTGAAGACATCTCCGGTTGTAGGAAGTGCCGCCTGAGCCGAAGCCCCTGCTGTTAAAGCGAAATCTCCTGCCGGTACGATAGAGAACAATCTACGAGTGTTCAAGAGATTAGCAACAGTCACCTTTTTAGTCACCGGTGTTCCGGCTGGATCTGAAACAATAGGAACTACGTCCGTTATGACCGGAGCAGTTATGGCACTTAATTCTGTAATTTTGACATTCGTCATTTGTGTGTTTTAATTATGATTCTGTTACTAAATCGTTGTTAATATTTGCGATATCGGCTGCGTCGACCTGCCAATCTATCACTCCATATGGAGGACTTGATGAAGCGGTATAAGTATCTCCTTCGATAAATAGAAAGCTGTCAATCCTTGCCTTATCTCTGCCTGTGTATTTCGTCCAAGCCTTACTGTAGAGAAGGTGGCAGACAAAGGTTGTATCGTTGGTGTCAGCATCTATCGGTACACAAAGATAGAACCTCCTATCATTATACGCTACTAAACACTGGTTGTAATTATCTACACTGATTTGTTTGAGGGTTAGCTTGATTTGTTCTGAGAGAGCTGAACGATTTACTCCAAAAGCCCCTGATGTATTGTCCTGATATCCAATAGCGCGAACCTCCCTACCTGTAAAAAACCACAGTTCGTTTTCTACCCAAGCGACGGACTTCCTCGAACAGGCTCCATAGGTACTGGATTGTACTTCCAGTTTAGGGACGAAGAGGGAAACTACTTGGTCATAAATGAAAGTAAGCTTATAGATACTCTCCTTCTTGAAAATCATTAAAGTTCCCTGATAGTTTTTCAGGTTAGTAACTGAGTCGGTACCGAGAGGTTTAACTACGTCTGTAACAGTATAGGCGGTTCCGACACTCACGTTTGAATAGTAAGCAGTAAATGGCTCCAGAGTTACCCCTGTCACAAACACTCGGTCTTCAAACACTTCGAAGATGTTTCCTTTAGGAGCTGAAGCATACTCAGTAAACGTGGTACCGTTCCAGGTATACATACTCTCAACGGCGTTCCCAAGATAAAGTAAGTCTAGGTAGACAATGAAGCCAAACTGAGCGCCAGCTGTGAAAGTAGGACACCCTGCAATATCTGTCCAGCTTCTGTCCACTGTGTTGTAGGACTGGAGTTTTGTCCCCTTAGCGCGAATAGTATGAGTGTCACCATTCTTCTTCTTGTACTGAAACAAAGAATGACACTGATCATCTTCTGATTTACCAAACAAAGTAAAACCAGTGTCCTTAGTAAGGTACCCTGTATCGACGAAGTTCATATTGATAGGAACATTTCTTCCGTCCCCTGCGCCATCCACATCAAGGAGTTTTACTATTTCATCTTGAATTATTGAAAATTGTTGTGATTTTAACGGCATAGTTTTTTACCATTTATCTGGGTCTTGGCTTGTGCCATTACCTAAGATGTTTATGCCATTAAACATTTGACCTCCTCGCTCTGCATTTTCCTCGTAATTAGATAGCACGCTTAATTTCTTATCAAGCATTGAGTCGAACTTGTTTGAATAGAACTGAGATAGCTCTGGATCTTGTAAGTCCTCGTACGCGCGCGCTAGTGTTCCATAAATAATTGGTTCGTGTAGGTATTCATCAATCGTGGGGTTTACCGAAGCTGTCAAAGTAGAATATGTAGGATAGTATTTAATCACTAAACTTGCTGTTGTAGTTGGAGAGGCTTTAATTGTTGCACTCTCAATAGTGACACAGTTTTCTCCTCCTGCTTCTTTTCTAACAAAATCTGCTATAGAAACTTCTGGGAAGATATTGTCATTACTATCAATTGCATCCGTGTAGAGGGTTCCGAAAGTCGCTGGTAATGTCCCCACGCCAGCAGTAAAAGTAACAGTAGAAGTAGTAATAGAACTATTTGGAAAAGCTTTTTTAATAACATCTTTATGAGCGAGGTTAGCATATATTAATATAGTGGCATCTGATATTATATCAGTTCCACTCTCTAAAAGCTTAAGTCGAACGAGCTGGGTTATTTGGGTTGTTGTCATAATTTAATGGGCTTATCCCTACCCCCAACAATGTTGGAGATAAAGGAAACCTATTAAGAGATAGTTGCTCTAAGAACCGCACCGCGTCCTCTGTTTCCAGCGAACACTTTTCTTCCCCAAACCAACAAACCTTTAACAGTTGTCATGAATGAAGTAGGGTCATTTGATTCTGAAACCATAGACGTCTTCATGATCTGAAGAGCCATAGCACAGTAATCTCGTGTTCCTGCTACATACCAGTAACCAGTAGTGTTATCACCGTTGATTAGTTCTGATGTGTAAACATCAAATCCTGCAATCTTTCCGATTTTAGCACCCTTTACCGCATCGTCGTAAGCTGAGCCTACTGCTGGGATAAATTCTGGAGCCTGTAACAAAGCACCTTCAGCCACCGAGTTGATAACTAGGAACCTTCCTTCCTTAGGAGTCAATCGCTGTCCAAGAACTGTTCTCAAGTCTACAAGTTGTTTGTAGATGTTACTCTTTGTAACCGCTGTAGCTGTTGCTGCATTGATTACATAAGCTGAACCAACTGCTGTTGAAGCAATAGCTCCACCAGTGTATGCAACACCATCAAGATCTTTAATCGTGATTGAAGAAGCGTTAGTGAAAGCAGTTACTAGGTAGTAAGTAGGAGTAGTAGCAGTAGAGTTTACTGATAGATACCCACCAACCATAGCCGCTGTGAAAGTAGCTGTTCCTTGAACGACACCTGTTGTAGCGGCAATAGAAACTGTACCAGTATTGTAAACAGTACCGATAGCGTTTCGTCCGTCAACATTCTTTCTCATGTAAGTCAAAAGATCTGTATCTAGCAATTCCTGCATATCTCTCTTTGAAGTCTGAGCGTATTCAGTAATTGTGTTGACGTCATTCTGCATCTTATCGATATCATCTACTCCGAATCGGAAGTAGTACTGTTGATCGATAATCAAGTCTTCAGATGTAGGAGCCAATTCCTGAGCAACTAAAGTCATACCCTTAGTGTATGCACTTAGAGCGAGCTTACCTAGAGTTCGAACTCGAACTCTGTCACCTGAATCACGAATCTCACCTTCGTAATTAGTGTTTGTGATCTTTGTGTACAGTGTTTCATTGTACAAAAGTTGTACCAACTTTAACGAATACTTTATTGGAGTATTCGCAGCTAAACTTTGAGTCATTTTATTTTTAAAATTAACGTATAAACGCTATTTTAATTTTCCAGATGCAAGCTCGTCGTTAAATTGTTTTGAGTTCTTAGCAAATTCCGCAGGATTTGACTTAGCCATCTGATTCCAATCTTCAAGTGTTCGGGACGCTGTTGGAGTTTTATCTCCACCTTTGGCTCGCTCAATGTCGATTCTCTCAGCTTGTTCTTTAGCTTGTTTTGCTCCGATGTCTCTAGCTTTATCAAATAGGTGAACCTTAGCCAAGTCTTTCAAGATGTCCTTGATGTTCGTAGGAACATTGTCGGCCTTAAAGTACTTCTGCTTAAATTCACTTTGAGAATCTTTGAGTTCGGGAAACTCACTAGCGGCGCTATCAAATGCTTCAGACCAAACCCTTTCGTTATATGACTGCTTCGCGAAGGCGATAGCTGGGTCTTTATAGACCTCGTCTAGCGTATTCTTCTTAATGCTGTTCGTATAAGCTAAAAGGTTCTTCTGTGCTTCATCGTCAAGGTTTTCAAAACCCGGATAGAGTGCGTCTGAATTGTTACCATAGCTGGTGCCTGATTCAGCTGCTGTCCTGAGTCTTTCTATTTCTGCATCCTTTGCTCGAGTTTCCTCTAGCAGTCGGAGTGCTTCTTTTGAAGACTCGCTGAATTTTGTTTTATAATCAATAGTGTCCTCGGCGTGCTTACTATTAATGTTTGCAGTTGTCTCTGTTACCGTTTCTGGAGGGTTGACTTGTGAAGTGTCCTCAACTGAAGTTTGGTGGGTATCTGTCATTTTTGTTTTTTAATCCCGTTTGTTCTAAAGCTTATGTGGTTCCCGTGAGGGCAGAACCATAAAGGTTACAACAGGTTTGGGACGGTTAATTGTTAAACTACTTTCTTTGTTCTCTTCGGCTTTTCAACAACCGGAGCGTCTTCTGAAGGGTTAATTTCTTCAGCTGGCTCTGGTTGTTTGAAACCTAGTCGAATCAGATCAGCGTCTGAAAGTTCTGCGCGGTGAGCGTTGATTACTTTCAATTCTTCTTCTCCAAATGACTCTTTTGCTAATGCTTCTTGTAGATTCATATAATTATTATATCACGACTTTTTATTGTCTACTATTTTTGACCTCTTAATAGTCTTGCTCGGACTCCAGCGGCCACAGAACGTGCCTTGAAACCATCTGTAAAAGATCCATCTGGATTTTCATTTGGCATACCTTCATATTCTCTGGCAGTTTTTAAAGCCTTTGTATCTTTAGTACTCTGATTAATGGCCATCTTAGATTTGATAATAGCTGGGGCTGCAATGGCTGTACCAACCGCATTTGTTGCCGCCTTTCGGATATTGTCCATCTTCTTATAAAGTGTTTCTTTTTTCATACTATTTTTTCTTTTTACTTTTAATAATAGCCTTTCTTCCGACCTTTAAGTCCTTTGTCTTCAGAGCGAGAAGTTCAGCTATAAGCTGACTGATTTCTCTGCCTAAGATACAGTGTTCATCTAGCTCAGCCACAGCGTCTATACGCTCCATCCCCTTAATCTCAGTCGTCAAAGTAGAGAAAAGAACTCGCTTCTTCTCACCACTAGCATCTTTCATATGTTCTACACGTAGTCTTAATATCATAATTGGTTTATATTTTGCTCAAGTATCTTCTTTTCCACCTTAGGAACATTGAGAAAACCTTGAATTTTTCTAATAAAATCTAACTTCATCTTGAGGAAGATGTCTTCCCTAGAGGTTAGTTTCTGGTCTATGACCTTCTGAACCGTCTCCTCTAGTTCCGTACTTAAGAAGGTTGCCACCTCTTCGTCGGTCAACTTCCTTCCTGATAGTATACTATCCCACTTTCTATATGTCTCCTTCTCTTCAACTGTTAATTGAGAGAACTCTGTAACCCCAACCTTTTTTAAGAATTTTTCTAATAGGTTCATTATTGTTGAGTTTGCTGTTGCATCATCTGCGAGTTGTTAAAAGCTCCAGCTGGTGACTTCACCGCGCCTTCCGTCGGCCCCGCTGGTGGCATCATTCCCATTTCTTCAGCTTGCATCGCTTGGTCAATTTCGTCCTGTGTCCAATCCAAAAGTTCTAACTGTTTCTTCTTGGCAATCTTCAAAGCAATAGGGTTGTTCTGGAAATTCATAATAGTGTACTGAGCTTTCTGTAGAGCAAACTGATCCATAGCGTCTGACTCTGACTTCATGATTACGTCACACTGGTAGCCTTCTGGACTAATCCAATCTGATGGATAAATATCCTTAGCATACAAGTCACCATCAGAACCTTTCTTGTATAGAGTAACCTGACCATTAGTGTTATTGCTCATCAATTCATAGAAGATTTCACCAATCTCCTCCCACGCGCGACGATAGTGCTTGGCTGAAACAGAGTTTCGTCCCTGAGACTGCTGTAAGTTTAGCTGTACCTCACCAAGAGTAGTTCGTGACTTTGTCTGCTCACCTCGTTCTGTCGCTGTTTGTGCCACAGATGATTGGATTAAATCCTTCAAGAAGCTAATCTGCTGAGTAGTATCATTCAAAACTGGGATTTCTACCTGCTTAACAACCTCCGCTGGGTTTCCGGGTACTCCGTACATTCCGAAAGGCTTCGGATCAAAGGCTCTAGGTTGGAACTGACCATTCAAAGTATTGAAGAAGTACATTCCGAAGTTTCGGTATGTTCGGTTCTCCAAGTCCTGAGAGATGTACATGTTCACCACCTTGTTGATAGTTCGAACAGAATCACCCTTACCATCACACCAGATGTCATTCAAATCTGGGTCGTCCGCCCAAGTGACGATAGGAAGTTTCTTGATACCAATAGCCTCTGACAATGGTTTGTCATATAGAATAGCCCTGTCTGCTGCGATAATTATAAGGTGTCTGACAAACTGATTAGCCTTCACGTCCCACACCATTTTGTATGATTCATTGATTTCAACAATAACCTCTGACGCATTGAAGTCGTCATAGTTTTGCGCACCTAAATCCTTCAGGCGCTGTACCTTTTCAAGATAAGCCTGATTAGTTTCTGCACTCTTGATGATTCCTTCCTTACTATCAAGGTAGCCTTTAAGTTCTAGCTTAGCATCCGCAT
>Ga0268280_1000997_pt1 | contig 20256 bp, 18 predicted proteins | sample saktaG_9_FD_190139 | JGI IMG/M metagenome (GOLD analysis project Ga0268280, IMG submission 190139) | Saline water microbial communities from Sakinaw Lake, British Columbia, Canada - sak_2011_5_24_40m | ecosystem: Environmental > Aquatic > Non-marine Saline and Alkaline > Saline ... | reverse complement strand
TAGGAGTAGCCATTTTCTGCAAGGTGTCTTCGGTTACATTAACCGGTCCGGGAATAAAAAGTTTCTTGTACATTTTTTCTCCTCCTTATTTTAATTTATTTTTAATAGATTTTAAAATATAAAAAAATCCCTTTTACCGAATATCTTTTTTATTATACCATATTTTATTTGTATTAATAACTTATTTAAAAGAAAGTATTATTAATATATAATATTTTTTCTTCTAACTACCCCACTAAAGTTTACACTAACAATTTAACAAATAATAACTATTTCGTCAAGTGATATTTTGCACAACAAAGTATAGTTTTAAAATCCTTTTTATTTATTTTGGGTCATCATCTATTTCTTTTTCCCAAATAATCTTCCCAGAATTAATTTATAACCATCTGCGCCATAGTTTAAACATTTTTTTACCCGGCTAATAGTAGCGGAACTTGCTCCTGTTTTATGGGCAATCTCTTCATAGGTAGAGCCCTCACTTAACATTCGGGCCACTTCCAGCCTTTGGCTAAATTCCTTAATTTCATTGATGGTAGCTAAATCTTCAAAAAAACTGTAACATTCCTTTTCGTTTTTTAAGAGTAATATTGCCTTAAATAATTGGTCGGTTAATCCGTCTCTCCAACGAGGATAATCTTCCATTTTTACCACCTCATTTTCTTCTTTTTTTTAGCTCTTTAAATACATCCTGAGGGGAAATATTGCAACTACCTAAAGCTACCAAAGTATGAAACCATAAATCAGCAACTTCATATATAATTGCGTTTTTATCTTTATCTTTAAGGGCGATAACAACTTCTGTTGCTTCTTCTCCTATCTTTTTAGGCAGTAAATCCTCAGAATTAGCCAGTAATTTACAAACATAAGAATCGCTTTTGTAATTTGATTTTCTATTTTGAATTACCCGATATATCTCATTAATAATCTCACTGTTTATTTCTAATTGCTCACCCCTACTCTTCCCTTGAAGAGATTTTATTCTCTCCGCCTGTTCTTTTTGTAAAAGAGGAGAAGGCCCAACCTTAATTTCTTCTATTTTATCACCTTTAATTGCCTTAAAAAAACAGGAATAGTTCCCGGTATGACAGGCAACCCCTTTCTGCTCTACAACTACCAGTAATGTATCATTATCACAATCCAAAATAATTTTTTTTACCAACTGAGTATTTCCGGAAGTACTCCCCTTAAACCATAATTCCCTTCTACTTCTACTATAAAAACAGGTTCTTCCTTCTTCTAAAGTCTTTTCTAAAGATTCCCCATTCATATAAGCCAACATTAAAACCTGGTTGGTCTTCTCGTCCTGAATAATTACCGGGATTAATCCCTCTTTATTAAACCTTATTTGATTTAAAGCTTCAGTTTTATTCATCATTTCTCTTACCCTTCGTTTTCTCCTTCGCCAGTCTTATTTCTACCCCTCTTTGTCCTAAAAATTCTTTAACTTTCGATATAGAATATTCTTTTTTATGAAATATAGAGGCAGCTAAAGCAGCATCCGCCTTCCCCTCAACCAACACTTTATATAAATGTTCTGGTTTTCCCGCACCACCAGAAGCGATAATGGGAATATTAACATTTTCTGAAACTATTTTGGTTAATTTAATATCATATCCCTCTTTGGTTCCATCTTTATCCATACTGGTAAGCAGTATCTCCCCTGCTCCTAACCTTTCCACTCTTTTAGCCCAATCTAATATCCTTAAACCGGTCCTGGTTCTTCCCCCATTAATCACAACTTCCCAATCAGAATCTATCTTCACAGCATCAATAGCCACTACGATAGTAGAACTGCCAAATTTTGAAGAAGCCTCCTGAATTAGGAAGGGGTTTAAAACAGTCGCCGTATTAATGGAAACTTTATCTGCTCCTGCACGTAATAAATAGTATATATCTTCCAGGTTCCTAATCCCTCCCCCTACAGTAAAGGGGATAAAAACTTTTTCCGCAGTCTTTTCTACTAATTCAATTATAATATTTCTCTTTTCCCAGGAAGCAGTAATATCCAGAAAAACCAGTTCATCTGCCTCTTCTTTCTCGTAAAATGAAGCCAGTTCAATTGGGTCCCCCGCATCTATTAAATTAACGAACTTAATTCCCTTTACTACTCGGCCTTCCTTTATATCCAGGCAGGGTATAATTCTCTTAGTAAGCACTGTCAATCCCTCTTTCATCCTTTATTTTTTCCTGAGCTAATTTTAGTGCTTCTTCTAATAAAATAGTTCCTTTATATAAAGCCTTACCTATAATAATTCCTTCTATACCTAAAGCTTCAAATTTCTTTAATTCTTTTATATCGGTTAAAGAGGCAATTCCCCCGGAGACAATGAGGGGGATGTTTAGCTTCTTTATAATCCTTTTTATATTAGCTACATTAGGTCCCTTAAGAGTTCCATCTCTTTTAATATCAGTATAAATTATTCGCCTAACACCTAATCTCTCCATTTCCCCCGCAAAATCCAGGACATCAACAGAAGTAATATTTTGCCATCCTTCTATGGCTACATACCCATCTCGGGCATCAATACCTGCTATTATCTTTTCTGAAAAAACCTCAAATAATTTCTTGGCCAAGGTCTTATCTTTCCAAAGAATTGTACCTAAAATTACCCGGCTTGCCCCAAGGTCTATCAGACTTTTTACGTCTCGATAATTCCTAATCCCTCCTCCAACCTGGACCGGGATATCAACTTCTTCAATAATCTGTTTCAAAATTGGAATATTTGTCAATCTTCCATATCGAGCTCCATCTAAATCTACTACATGGAGTATTTGCGCTCCTTTATCAGCCCACTTTGCGGCCATCATTACCGGGTCATCAGAAAATATCTCCACATCTTCAAATCGACCTTCTGTAAGTCGAACACATCTGCCTTCCTTAATATCTATCGCCGGAATTATTAACATTTAACTTAACTCTCCAAAATTCTTTAAAATTTTTAAACCTTGTTTACTGCTCTTTTCGGGATGAAATTGGACTCCGTATAAATTGTCTCTCCAGATGGAAGAGGGGAAGACCAGGCCATAATCGGTGGTAGAATATATTATGCGCGAATTATCTACCTCACAATAATAAGAATGAACAAAATAAAAATAAGATTCATCCCAAACATCCTTAAAGATAGGATTCATATTATTAGAATTATGAGTAAATTTTATTTTATTCCACCCCAGGTGAGGACATTTTACCGAAACAGGAAACCTTTTCACTCTACCTGGTATAATATTCAATCCGTCAAAAAACCCGCCTTCTTCACTAAAAGTAAACAACAACTGCATCCCCAGACAAATACCCAAGAAGGGTTTGCCTGCCTTTATGGCTTTAATTAATTCCTTATCTATTTTTTTGTCTTTTAAGAATTTAATAGCATCCCTAAAAGCCCCTACTCCCGGAAGCACTATAGCACCGGCTTTCTTGATCCGGTTTGGGTTATCGGTTATTACCGTTTTATATCCAACTTTAGCAAAGGCATTTTGCACGCTCTTTAAATTTCCCATCCCGTAATCTACTATCACAATCATTCCCTTATTCTCCTGTGTAGGGGTCAGGTCTTCACATTTGACATATGTATTTTATATGTCAAATGTGAAGACCTGACCCCTCTTAATCAATAACCCCTTTAGTAGAAGGTACATCATCTGACCGGTCATCTTCCCTGGTTGCCTCATATAAGACTTGTCCAAAGGCCTTGAATATCGCCTCGATGATGTGATGGGAATTTTTCCCATAAAGCAAATTTATATGTAAAGTCATTCCGGCATGGTAAGATAGGGCTCTAAAAAATTCCTCCACCAAACTTACTTCAAAAGAACCTACTCTTTCCTGCTCGAATTGAACTTTATATGTTAATTGTCCTCTTCCACTTAAATCTAAGGCCACCCGCACCAAAGATTCATCCATGGGCAAGATTGTAAATCCATATCTTTTTATCCCTTTCTTATCTTGCAGGGCATTCTTAATGGCCTCACCTAGGCAGATTCCTATATCTTCTACTGTATGATGATAATCTACTTCAAGATCTCCCCGGGCTTTTACTTCCAGGTCAAAAAGACCATGGCAGGCAAATAAAGCAAGCATATGATTTAAAAAATGTATTTCTGTTTCTAAATTACTTATCCCCTTGCCATCTAAATCCACCTTCACTTCTATTTTAGTCTCCGAAGTCTTTCTTTTATATTCACCTTTTCTTTCTTTCAAAATTATCGACACCCACCTTTCCATTAAGATCTACTATTTTATCTCTTTCCAACCAATCCAAGATACAATTAACATCCTGGGCTAATAAGTCCACCCCTTCATTTAAATAAAAGTTTACCAATTTATTTTCTAAGTTAAATCCTTCTGCTAAAACTATCGCCGATAAGAACTTTGTTTTTCTTACTTCTTTATTAAAATTTTTTACGGTGACCAGGTCATCCCGAATGTCACCCACATAAATCCCCAATTTAGTTTTTAAACTGGCAGATAGCCGTTTTAATCCCTGAGGATGGGGTTTTTCTAAGCCATCATCAGCAGTGGTTATCTTTTCCTCTGAAATAATATCATCCCAGCCTAATATTTCTAAGGCTATCCTGGCCTCTCTCCTGTTTCTACCGGTTAAGATACCGATAGAGAAATATTGTTGTAAAAAGTCTTTTTTCTTTTTATCTATAATTATTCTTTCCTGTTTTATCAGCCCATCCTTCTTAATTAATGAGGGACGAAATCCGTAAATATTAAAACAGTATTCTTCTCCGGCATAAATCTGCTGAAATATTTTGGTAATTAAATCTTTATCCCACAGACTCAATATCCATTCTTTTACCTGCCCATCTTTTTCGATTAAATCTATTACTTTAGCTAAACCTCCTCCGGGAGATAACATCTTAGTAGTAAAGGTTTTTATATCTGGCTTTATGCTTCTAAGTTCATCTACCTCCTTTAAATTATTTTCTCTGGCTTTCATCAGATAAAACAAAACGACTGCTGAAGTTAAATCCCAATCATTATTAAAACCCCCGACCATTTTAAAATATTCAACCTCTTCCGGGTTTATTAAATTTTGGGAACCTTGAAATCCTAATATCTTTTTAAAATAAAATTGAACTGTTTGGCATACAGCTTTCCTAAAAGAATCCCGCACATCAATTAAGACACCATCAATATCAAAAACCAGGGTATCTACCCGAGAAAGTTTATCCAAAATCTTTTTATTCAAAATAATATCTTCGCTAAATAAATAATTTGAATTTAATTTTTCCGAAATCAACATTAATTAATCAACCTTTTTTCATTGCAAATTTCTTATCTCTATAGAACGGGCATGGGCTTCCAATCCTTCTAATCTGGCAAAACTCGCGATCTTTTCACTGGCTTGTCCTAATCTTTCTTTATCATAGAAAATTATACTACTCCTCTTAGTAAAGTCTTTTACCGATAAGGGCGAAAAACATCTTGCTCCGCCGGAAGTAGGAAGAATATGATTGGGCCCTGCCCAATAATCCCCTAAAGGCTCCGGAGAATAAGCCCCCACAAATATTGCCCCAGCATTTTTTATCTCTCCCAATATCTGCCAGGGACTTTCTATTTGTAATTCTAAATGTTCAGGTGCAAAACCATTGACAAACTCTAAAATTATCCCTTCATCCTCGGCAACAATTAGCTTCCCTTTTTTCTTTAAAGACTCTTGAATGATTTCTTTTCTATTTAAATTCTTTAACTCGTGTTCAATCTCTTCCCTCACTTTATCAGCCAACAGGGAAGAAGTAGTGATTAAAATTGCCGAAGCTTCCACATCGTGCTCAGCTTGAGAAAGCAGATCACAGGCTAAATATCGGGGGTTAGCTTTATCATCAGCCCAGATAAGGATTTCACTTGGTCCTGCCAGCATATCTATATCTACCTCTCCAAAGACATTCTTTTTAGCCAAAGTTACATAAATATTCCCAGGCCCCACAATTTTCTCTACTTTCTTTACAGTTTCTGTTCCATAGGCTAAAGCAGCTATGGCCTGGGCTCCTCCTATCTTATAAATCTCTGATATACTTAATTCTTTAGCAGTAGATAATAAGTAAGGATTTATTTTGCCATCAGGAGAAGGAGGAGTTACCACAACAATCTCTTTAACCCCTGCAATAATTGCTGGTACTGCTGCCATAATAAGAGAAGAAGGATAGGCAGCCGTTCCTCCCGGAACATACAAACCCACTCTCTTAATGGGATTCACTACTTGCCCCAAAATAATACCCTTTTCTTCTGTAGTAAACCAGGAATTTTCTTTCTGATGCAGGTGGTAATTTTTAATCTTTTTTATCGCCTCTTTTATTACTTCCAATAAATCTTTCTTCACTTCTTGGCTAGCTATATTCCATTCTTCTGGACTAACCATTATCTCCGAGGGGATTAACTTTACTCCATCATACTTTTCAGTAAATTTAATAAGTGCTTTATCCCCTTCCTTTTTCACCCTTAAAATAATTTCTCCAACCTTTTTTTCAATATCATTAATTAAGTTATCTTCAGAATACCCATGTCTGCAGACCTCTTTTATTTTTTCCTTATTTTCTCTGTTTAAAAAAATAGTTTTTATCAACTCTAAACCAGCCCTTTCTTCCCTAATATTTTAAAAATCTTTTTAATAAATTAGTCGATAGTGAATAGTTGTTAGTCGTTAGTTCAAAACTCAAAACTTTTTTCGTATAAAGTATTGCTTTTAAACCCCACTACCATTCTGCAATTTTATCTGATTCTAAAGATATAAATTTTTTAATATCCTGCAAAAGCCTGGTAATTCTTTTATGTTTAGTCTTGTAACTAATCCTATTAACGATAAGCTGGGCACTAAGGGGGATTATCTCATCAACTATTTTTAGCTTATTTTCCTTTAGGGTACGCCCGGTAGAAACAATATCGACAATCATATCTGCTAAGCCTATCTGAGGGGCCAATTCTACCGATCCATAGAGTTTAATTAATTCTACATATATCCCTTTTTCTTTAAAATAATCTCCAGCAATGCGGGGATATTTAGTAGCTACTCTTAAGCGATGTCCGTTATTTTCATAATATTTTTCTTGCTCTCTTTCCTCCGGGACAGCTAATACCATCTTGCAATTTCCGAACTTTAAATCTATGAGCCTATAAACATCTTTTTTTTCTTCTAATAACACATCCTCCCCCACTATCCCGATATCTGCCGCCCCGCATTCAACATAGGTGGGATTATCTTTAGGCCTGGTAATAATAAATTTAATCTCCTCTCCCTGGTCAAAAAATGTCAACTTCCTGCTTATCTCTTTCCCGCCTTTTAAATCTATTCCAACCTCTTCAAATAATTGGATAGAAGGTTTAAGTAATTTTCCACTGGGTAAAGCAATAACTAAACAATTAGCATTCTTTTCTCTACTCATAATTTATGATTTCCTCTTTTCCGGATACTACTTCAACTCTTTTGATTTTACTTAATTGATTGACATCTACTATCACAATATATTTTACTCCTTTAGAGCGAGCATAATTTAACACCTCGGCAAACTCTCTTTTTTCTACCTCTAACTCTACAATTAGTCCCTTTTTTCTCAAATTTCCAGCTACTTCCAGAGCTTTTCTAAAATATCTTTTATCGTTTTGGTAATATACTAAATACTTATCCGGTCTTTCTAACTTTAATGAATCCACGTTCTCTTTCTCCAAAATTATGGCCAATCTCTCCAGCCCAATAGCAAATCCGGTGGAGGGTAGGTCTCTACCAAATTTAGAACACAGATTATCATATCTCCCCCCACCACAGACCGGAAACCCTAAGTAGTCAGTATAACCCTCGAATATAATTCCGGTATAATAATCAAAGTCGCGTATAATCCCCAAATCTATTAAAATATATTCCTCTAATCCGTAATCTCTCAAAAGATTATAGATCTCTTTTATTTCTCTTAGGGCAGATAGCGATAATTTATTGTCTATCATCTTTTCTGCCCCCTCTAATACTTCTTCTCCTCCCCTTAGGGTTGGCATCTTTAAGATAAATTCCTTTTCCCTATCCTTTATGTCTTCCAAGGATAATATTTTTTCCAGTAACACAAAATCTTTATTCAAAATTGCTTTTTTAATTTCCTGTTTTCTTTCCTCTTTAACTTTTATCGATTGCATAATTCCATTAAAAAAATTGATATGGCCTATATCTATAAAAAATTTTTTAAGGCCGCTGTTTTTCAAACACTCCACTGCTAAAGCAATAACCTCTGCATCCGCCTCTTTGCTATTTACCCCTATCAACTCTACCCCTGCCTGGCAAAACTCCCTCTGGCCTCCCACTTTAAAATCATCATACCTAAATACATTGCCCATATAATAAAATCTTAATGGTTTAGGCTCCCCTTTTAATTTAGTTGAGGTTACTCTGGCAATAGGGGTGGTCATCTCCGGGCGAAGGGCAACAATATTTTCTTTTCGGTCAAAAAACTTGATCATCTCCTTTTTCATAATTGTCCCTGCACCTTTGGCTAATATTTCATAAAATTCGAAAGTGGGAGTAATTATCTCTTGGTAGCTCCACTTAGTAAAGACTTGACTTATTTTATTTTCTAAAAATCTTCTTTTGAAAACTTCTTCTGGTAGCAAATCATTTAAACCTTCAGGAATATTCATCTACCTCAACCCCTCACCAGTTATTTTGGTAATTTTTTTACGGGCTTGATGAATCAAGCCCCTACATTTGTCATTCCCATGAAACCTGTCCTCGACCTGATCGGGGAATGGGAATCTATCTTTCCTTTTTTGCCTTTGCTTTCTGGCTCCTGTGGGCACGATGCATCGTGCCCCTACCTCTTAATTCTAATTTTCTTCACACAATACTAACGACTAATTTAATTTTCATTCTTTAATGCGTTAAAGTATTAACGAGATAAATTTAAAGAAATATTAACATTGTTTTAAAATTTTGTCAATAGTAACTTGCGCGGTTTTTTATAAATTTGTGAGTCTTGCGGGTTTATGGATTGAAATTTTAAGAAAGATCAATCCTGAGAAAGAGTCGAGGTGTGTGATTCCTTAAAAAAGAAGGGTGAGATTTGAATATCTATCTGAGTGGGTTTATGTGTAAACAGGGGCACCTAGAAAAACCTTTTAGCGATTTTTAACGCTCATATTTTCTGGCTAGAAGGGCTAGATTCTTTTCCATTTCTTCTTTAATATCTCCTTTTTTGTATCGCCATACCCAATTGCCGCCAACTGTTCCCGGGTAATTCATCCTCGCTTGGTTATCAAGGCATAAAATATCTTGAAGTGGAACTATTACAAAATTTGCATTTGTTTTATAAACCACTTCAATCAGTTCCCAACAAACCTTTTCTTCACTCATACTATTATTTATGCCATAGTGTTTTTCTAACATTTTTAATACTCTCGTATTTTTTGATTGTTTTAATCCTCTGTACCAAGCCAACAATGTATCATTATCGTGTGTTCCGGTGTACGCCACGCAGTGTTTTCCATAACCGTCTGGTCTTGATTTTATAGGAGTTTTTTCGTCAAAGGAAAATTGTAAAATCTCCATCCCCGGAAAGCCAAATTTTTTCTTCATTTTATTGACTTCCGGAGTTATAAATCCTAAGTCTTCAACTATAATTGGCAGATCTCCCAAGTGCTGTTTCACTGCGGAAAATAGTTTGTATCCGGGGGCCTTTATCCATTTGCCTTTTTCAGCTGTCTTTTCTGATGCATCAACCTCCCAGTATGCTTCAAATCCCCTAAAATGGTCTATTCTGCTAATATCTACCTGTTCAACCAGTTTCTCAAAACGTTTCTTCCACCACAGGAAATTATCTTCCTGCATACGTTTCCATTTATAGTGAGGGTTCCCCCAAAGCTGTCCTGTTTTGCTAAAATAGTCTGGCGGTACGCCTGACACTTTTTTAGGATTACCTTCATCGTCTAAATCGAATAACTCAGGATATGCCCACACATCACTACTATCATGTGCTACAAAAATAGGCAAATCCCCGATAATTTTTATACCGTTATGATTTGTATAATTCTTTAATTCGCTCCATTGCTTTGCAAAAATATATTGTAGAAACTCTTGGTAACGTATTTTATCTGTCAATTTGCTTTGATATCTTTCTACCGCCTGTTTCTCTCTGAAGGAAATATCTTTATCCCAGCGGTTCCACACTCTATTATCAAACTGTTCTTTGAGGGCTATATAAAAACAAAAATCTGGCAGCCAATATTCATTTTCTTTTGTAAACTGCGCATACTCATCGCCTTCTGCTGATTTATCAAATCGATTAAATGCTTTTAAAAACAGTTCATTTTTGAATTTAATTACCTTGGAAAATTCAACTTTGATTTCTGAAAAGTTCGGAACATTGGTTAGTTCTCCCACTTTTAGTAAACCATCTTCAATTAGTTTGTCTATACTAATCAGCAAGGCATTTCCTGCAAAAGCAGAAAAACAATTATAAGGAGACCCTCCGGATGCAGGAGGATTAAGCGGCAATATTTGCCACAGTTTTTGATTTGTTTTTTTTAAAAAATCTACAAAATCATATGCTTCTTTGCCGAAGTCACCAATTCCATACTCAGAAGGTAATGAGGTAAGGTGCAAAAGCACTCCGCTTGCTCTGTTAAATTGCATTTTGGTTCACCGTCTTTTTCTGGTCGTTTAGAAATTTTTTATTTTTTATATAATAATTCGTAATAATCATTCATCATTCTATCTACAGAAAAAAAACTTTTAGTTGATTCTATACTTTCTATCATCATTTCCAGCCATTTTTGATGATGGTCATAATATGTAGGAATTACCCTTTCAAGTAATGTATCATAAAGAGCTCTTGCATCTCTTTCATCTTGTTCTTCAATTGTTTTGGGTATATTTTCGTCTCCAATCGCCCAACCGTTAAAGCCATCTTTGCATACTTCTGCCCACCATCCGTCTAAAATCGAACAGTTTAGCACTCCATTTATCGCTGCTTTCATACCGGAAGTGCCACTTGCTTCGTTCGGTCTTCTCGGATTATTCAGCCAAACATCGCAGCCTCTGGTAAGTATTTGTCCAATCTCCATATCGTAATTCTCAATAAATACTACGCTATCAGGATATTTTTTTGACATTTCTACTAAGTTTAACACGATTTTTTTACCCATTTTATCCAATGGATGTGCCTTGCCCGAGAAAATAATTTGAACTTTCCCATCTTTTAAATGTTTTTCCAGTCGTTTTTCTTCTTTAAATATTAAGTCACTTCTTTTATAAGAAGCAGCCCTTCTGGAAAATCCAATTAATAACCTATTAAGATTCAGCCTGACCCCACATCGCCTCTTAACAAAATTAATTAGTTCTTTTTTAATTTCCTGATGATTATTCCACATTTCATCTAAATTTACAAACTTCTTTCTCATCCTTTTGTCTACCCATGTTCCGATATGGATTGCATTGGTTATCCTAATGATTTTTGATCTGTTCTTTATTTCTGCCCACATTTTATTTGCCGTCTCAGCATGTAATTCAGATACCGCATTTGATATTTTGGATAATCTTAGTGCTGCCACCGTCATATTAAACGGTATCCCACCAATACTACTCATCTGTTTTGCCGAAAAACCTAAATTCGCACCCATATACATAAGCGTCTCTATACTATGCTTTTCATTTCCTGCTTCGACTGGAGTATGTGTTGTAAAAACTATTTCTTTACGTGTTAATTTCCACGCTTCATCAAATGACCTGCCTGCGTTTATTTTTTCATTCATCAGCTCTAACCCGGCAAAAATTGCATGCCCGTCATTAAAGTGATACATATCTACCGGAATATTAAGAGCTCTTAAAGCTCTAACACCGCCAATGCCCAATACTATTTCCTGGGCTATTCTCTCTTCAGCGAATCCACCATATAATCGTCCGGTAATCCAGCGATCACTATTCTCTTTTAGGTCAGTATCTAATAAGTACAGGTCCGCGTTTCCAAAACAGTCAACCTTCCAAACTTTACAGCAAACATCATTTTGCCTAATTTTTACTTTTACTTTTGTTCCGGTATCTTCTAAAAAATCATAATCATAATCTCGAAAACAGTCGTATATATTGCCTTCTTCATCTATTCGCTGTTCAACATATCCTTGTTTCCACTTTATCCCTATTCCCACCACCGGCAGATTATTGTCTTTTGCTCCTTTTAAGTAATCGCCAGCTAAAATCCCCAACCCTCCTGAATATATTTTAAAGCTGCTATCTAATCCGTACTCCATACAAAAATAGGCAACTTTAGGTAACTGTTTTTTCATTTATTATTTCTCCTTATACAACCAGAAAAATATTATCCCTTCACCGAACCCAGCGTAAGCCCAGAAATAAGCCATTTAGAAGAATAAAGAAAGAGGACCATAACCGGGACAGCCACTAAGATAGAAGCAGCAGCAAAGGAACCCCACTCCACTCTGAATTGCCCCGCAAAAGTCCAAATGCCCAAGGGCCAGGTAAACATATTCTCTCTCTGTAACATAATTCGCGCCATCATCCAATCATTCCAGGCCATCATAAAATTAAATAAAAAGACGATAGCTAAAGCCGGGGTAGAAAGGGGCAGGATAATACGAAAGAATGTCCCCATTTGCGAAGCACCATCTATCTTGGCCGCCTCTTCTAACTCCCGAGGGATAGTGTCATAATATCCTTTCAAAATCCAGATACTAAAAGGCACTGAACTAACCGAGTAAGCCAGAGCTAATCCTCGATAGGAATTAATAAGTTGAAACTTTACTGCCAGAATATAGATAGGCACAACCAACATAGCCGACGGAATCATCTGAGTAGTAAGCAGGAAAAATAAACCGGGTTTTCGACCGGGAAAATTCCAGCGGGAAAAGGCATAAGCCGAAGTAGAAGCTAAAATAAGGCCAATGAATGCTGTAGTTGTAGTTATTGCCAGGCTATTCCAAAGCCATAATAAAAAGGGTTTTTCAAAAATAATTCTGTAATAACTATAAAATGAGGCATCCTTCGGAATAATAGCCAGAGAGGTAGAAAGTAAACGGTCACCGGGACGAAGTGATACACTGATAATACGTAATATAGGATAGACCGCAATAATACTTGCAGTTATTAAAGTTAGGTGAATAATCATCCTTTTAAATGGGCTATCACCACGGCTTGGCGATACAAAAAACCGAGAAATATTATTTTGCTTAGTTTTATTTTTCATATTTATTCATATGCTCCTTTCAATCCATGGGTCATTCGAATATAAACTGAAGAAATGATAAAAAGGACTGAGAAAATTACCATAGCAAAAGCAGCAGAAAAACCATAACGATGGTACTCAAAAGCTGCTCTAAATAAAGCGGTAACTAAAATATCGGTGGTTTCCAATTCATTAGCATTAATCATATATGGAACATTAAAATTATTAAAAGTCCAGATGATGCCTAAAACAATCGCTGGGGTAAGTACCGGTTTTAATAAGGGTAAGGTAACATTGCGAAACTGCTGCCACTGGGAAGCACCATCAATCTCAGCAGCATCATAGAACTCCAGGGGAACGCTTTGTAATCCTCCCAGGATAATAACCATCATAAAAGGGATACCCAACCAAATATTGGTAATGCAGGCTGCAACAAAATTCCAGAAGGGACTGACCATCCATTGAATGGGCTGCATCCCTATACTCTTTAATATTACATTGACAAAACCATATTCATAATGAAATTCGCCCTTCCAGGCTAATACAGCAATAATCTGGGGAACTGCCCAGGGGAAAATTAATAGAGTACGATAGATACCCCGTCCCCGCATTTGACGATTAAGGAGTATGGCTAAACCTAATCCTCCGGCCAGATGAAAAACCACATTGACAGCTGTCCATAGGAGAGTACGAAAAAGCAAGGGGAAAAATCTAATCTGTTTTAATACCGGTTCGGAAAAGATTAATCCAAAATTTTTCAATCCCTGAGCCCAGCTTAAAGTATAACTCCGAAAATGTCGCAAGCTCATATTAGTAAAAGCTAATCGCACTTCATAGCTAACGGGGTAGATAACCAACATAGTTAAGCCAAAGATTGCTGCTATCATTAACATATATGGCAGGGTATATTTACTCTTAAAGATTTTACCTAATACCAGGTAAACCAGGATCTCAAGAATTATGGTACCTAAAATTATATAAAGTACCATACTCCCCAACTCTTTTATGGTGTTTACAGCAAATTCGGCGGTTAAAGCTTCCATTCTATCCTCCCTTGCCTTATCAAGACTGTTACACTTAGTAAAAAGATTACGAGGGACGAAAAAATCGTCCCTCGTATTTGTTTTAACTAAATTTATTCCAAAGTCTTTATGCAGGAGTCAGCACTTGACTGCATTAATTTAGCAGCATCTTCAGGAGACTTGGTATCAGCTAATACTGCCAACATTTCAGGTTTCATAGAATCCCAATTACAACGCATCTCTAATACTGTAGGCATCGGTGTGCCTACTACCATCTGGTCAGCAGAACCCTTAAGAATAGGATTATCGGTAATCAATGGATCATCTAAAGCTTCTTTTACAGCCGGTAGACGGTTCAGTAATTTGACCATCTCCAACTGTTTTTCTTTAGTGGATACAAATCCGATGAAATCCTGGGCTGCTTTCAGTTTGTCTCCGGAAATACCCTTAGTTAACATAAAGTATACTCCACTAGTATAGGGTTTAGGCCACTCACCGGTAGCAGAAACTTTAGGAATTCGAGCTACTCCCAAGTTCTCACCTAATGCACTAACATAACCACTTATTGACCAGTCGCCATTAACAATCATGGCAGCTTTTCCTTCTTTAAAGAGGGTATCAGCTCCATCATAATCACACTCCGGAGGCACAATCTTGGCATCAAATTTCATGTCATGTAAGAATTTTAGGGTAGCTACCATCTCTGGGGTATTAAGAGTGGGGGTAATTCCATCTTCGGCAAAAACTTTCCCCTTAAAACCTCCCAACCAGGGAACTAACCAGAAAGGTTCAGTCTGGTTCCACACCAGGGCATAATTTCCTCCGGTGGTCAACGTTTTGCCTACGGCAAATAATTCATCTGTATCTTTGGGAGCTTCTGCGATTAGTTTCTTATTGTATAGAAGCATCAGTTGATTACCATTGGAAATGGGAATACCCCAATATTTTCCTTCTAACTTAACTGCATCCATGGCTGAGCCGACATACATATTTAAGTCAAAGAGATTATCGACTGCTTCAACGATATCTGCAGCCACAAAGGGACCGGCATGGTCACTTACGGTCCACAAAATATCCGGAGCTGCGCCAGCCAGGCTGGCAGTTAGAAAGTCTTCTCGTAGAACTTCTACATTAAGCTTTTTAACTAACTCAACTGTGATTTCCGGATGGGTTGTCATGAACTCTTCAATTAAGGATTTATTCCAATCTAAGGCTTCTTCACCTTCTTTAGTCCAAAGGATCAGGTTCACTTTAGCACTGGCTATAGCAACCATACCCATCAACATTGCTAAAACTAACAAAACTGTTAAAAATTTTCTCACTTTATTTTCCTCCTTTAAATTTAAAAACGTTTAAGGAAATGCCAATTAATTATTTCTTAATCTTTTTTACCACCTCCTTCTGTTTTAAAATTTCTACTTTTCTTGCATGTGCTTGCTTTGCATATATTCTATTTTCTATATATTATTCAAATTTGAATGGATTATAAACGTTCAAAAAATCTCACCTGGAGTGGAGATATGTATATGGTCCCCTGTAATACTTCTCCTTCGGTAACAAATCGCCAATTTCCGTAAGGTAATACAAATTTTTCTGTTTCGGTTCCATTATTAGCTACAATCAATACTTCATCCTTGCCTTGCTCACCTCGAAAGAAAGAAAGCAGGTTACCTTTTCCATAATAAATACGGATTACACTACTGGTAAGTGCGAGAATTTCACGGCGCAATTGAGCCAGTTTTTTATAATGAGATAAAAGATTTTCATCTACAGTACCCCATTGAATAGGATAACGTTGGGCATCATAAAATTCTTTTTCGCCCAATATACTCCGCTCATCACCCTGGAAAATTACCGGTGCACCGGGCATAGCATAAAGCAGAGTGGAAAGCAGCATTAATCTTTCTACTCCTTCAGGTTCGGGTAAATCTCCAAAATTGCCTCCCCCTAAATCAGTAAGGATACGTCCGGTATCATGGGAGCTGACCAGATTAAAACCCATCGCAGTAACATTTTCGCCGTAAGTTCCAAAATAGCGGCTTAAACTAGCCAGGGTATTTTCTCCGTCAATACTCCCTCTGGCAAAGTTAAGCAAGATATCCCGCCCCAAGGCATAATTCATCAGTGAATCAAATTGATCTCCCTGCACCCAGGACGGGTCGAGTTGCCAAATTTCCGCAAGGAGATAAGCATCTTCTTTTTCCATTTTAACCAGTTGACGCATCTCATCGAAAAACTCTTTGGCTTTAACTAATTCATTGGGTACATCTACTCTCCAACCATCTGCACCAAAGTTTAACCAGCGACGCACTACTTTAAAGAGATATTCTTTTACCTCGGGATTACCGGTATTCAATTTTGGCAAACTCCCTACCCCCCACCATGCTTCATAGGAACTCGGGTCACCAGGAGAAAAAGGCCATTTATGAATAAAATACCAATCCCAATAGGGACTATCCTTCCCTTTCTTTACTACATCCTGAAAGGCCCAAAAACCTAAACCGGTATGATTGGGAACAAAATCTAAAATTACCCGCATATCTCGTTCGTGAGCTTCGTTTAAGAGTCGTTTCAAATCTTCTTCGGTACCAAATTTTGGACTTACCTTCATATAGTCATAGGTATCGTACCCATGAGCGCTGCCCGAATCAAAGATAGGATTTAAATATAATGCAGTAACTCCTAATTCTTTTAAATAATCGAGTTTCTCGATAATGCCAGCCAGGTCTCCTCCAAAATATTGATGACAGCAATGTTGTGAGGAAATAGGGTCATTCCATTTAACTAAAGAAGGGCCTTCTTCCGCCCATAGCTTATTCTGAGCCCACTGCTGGTTATAGTAAAATTCATCACTCTTTAGAGCGAGGACATCGTTTTCGGGATTTCCATTATAAAAACGCTCAGGGAAGATTTGATAGATTATACCTTGGCTTACCCATTTAAGTTGAGGGAAATGGTCAATACCATCAAAAAAGAAAGATTGGGAAGGGTCTTCCGGTAGAGAAAATTCAGTACCTTCAATAGTATATCCTACAAAACGGTACTTCAGCGAATCTGGTAATTCCAGTGAAAGACGAAAAACTTCTCCATATTCCCATTGTAGCTGCCTTTCCATAGGGCTTTTACCTTCATCGGTAACTAAATACACTTTAGCAACCTTATGAGGTGAGGTTTTTAACCTTATCACTAAACGCTCATCAGCAATGCATAAATAAGCCGGATCATTAGGATTATGCACGAGAACTACTCCTTCTGTGACCTCTTCTTTAATTCTACATATTGCATTCTGACCACCAAATCCATCATTAATGTAGCCTACGGCGTTCGGGTCTACCGGACCTCCAGCGCGAGCAGTTGACATATCCTGGGGCCATTTACCATTAATAAAAAATTTATATTGATACTCCCCTGGTTCTAAATCTACAGTGATACTCCAGGTGCGGTCCGGTTGTTTTTCCATAGGCCATTCGCCCCAACTATTAAAGGAACCACGCAGACTTACTGAGCCCACTTCCTCATCTTCGAGAGGAACGTAGGTAAAGGTAAACTCTGCTGCCAGGGCTAAACCAATAATTCCAAAGATTATTAACAAACATAATAGCCAAAAAAGAAAAACAAGTTTCCACATCTTTTTTCTCCTTCCTTTTATTCTATTTGTTATCTTTATTTACACATTCTTATTTTTCCAGAAGATTTCCTTATTATAAGTTGGGTGGGCAATTCTATTTGCTGTGTTCCTTTTACCTTCCCCTCAATCATACCAACTAAAAGATTAATAGCAGTAGTGCCCATCTCAAAGATAGGTTGTCTAACTGTAGTCAATGGTGGGTCCATATAAGAGGCTAATTGAATATCATCAAAACCGATAAAGGCAATATCTTCTGGAATTCTAAAACCCTTTTCCTTCACAGCTTTCATCGCACCGATAGCATCTAAATCATTGGCAACAAAAACAGCAGTAGGAACTGGGGAAATTTTCAAAAGCTGGCACATGGCTCCATAACCACTTTCCTGGGTACTAATACTTTTCATAGTTAATTCTCTGCCATATTCAAGATTATGATCTTTTAAAGCAGAAAGATATCCCTCAAATCTTTCTTGGTTAAAAACAAATTCAAAAGAACCTCCAATATAGGCAATTTTTTTATGATTAAGATTTGCCAAATAAGAAACTGCCTGGTAAGCACCTTTTCTATTTTCAGCATCAATATAATTTGCATCCTCATAATCTATTTTCCCGGTAAGAATATAAGGAAACTCTTTTTTAATTAATTGAATAATGCCTTTATCGTTTCTTTTTACTCCTATAAGTAATAATCCATCGACACGTCTATCATAAAATAATTGAGAATAATTAAACTTATGTTCATTGGTAAATAGTAAAAGATCATATTTTTTGATTTTTGCTTGATGGGCGAACCCTCGGATAATCTCCGTATAAAAAGGATTGCCGAATGTTCTATCATGGGGAGCGGGAATAATAATACCTATTGTTTCGGCTTTATTGGTGGTAAGCCTTCTGGCCGTTGCACTGGGATAATAGCCAGATTCTTTAATAACTTTCATTACTTTTTCTCGAGTTTCTTCGGTAACTTTAGGACTATTATTCATGACTCTTGATACGGTGGCTTTGGAAACTTTGGCTAACTGAGCTACTTGATCAATGGTTTTTCTCATTTTTAACCCCACTAATGTAAGCGGTTACATTTAGTATTAAAATAATATACTTTTTTTAAAAAAATGTCAAATCTTTCCCTGTATCAGTCAAAGCAGGAAGGTAGTCGAACGCTGACTTATTACCATCGATACATTCGAAGAAAAAATTGATAAAATGATCAGCGCTAAAAAAACAGTTTTCCTATTTCCTCTTTTTTCCCTTTTTAATTACAAAATCTTCTCCTGTCATCTTGCAGAAGTGATGCCAATAAAAATAGCTGTTCCTATTTTTGTTTTTTATTTAAAACGTATTCATTCTCTATTGTGTTCTTCATACTCTCACAATCTGTGAATTTTAAAATATTCATTCCCATTTTTTGAGCAGCATTAAGATTTACTTTAGAGTCATCAATGAATAAAATGTATTGAGGTTCCACCTTCACTTTTTTTATGCAAATATTATATATTATATCATCTGGCTTGGAGACTTTTTCTTCACAAGAAAGTATTTTTGTGTCAAAGTAGTGAATCCAATGTAAGTTCTTTATTTCTTCAAGAGTGTCAAATGTCATATTTGATAATAAAGCCAATTTTATTTTGTCTTTAATAGATTTAATATACTCTATAGTTTCTTCATTAATATCTAACCAGCTTTTTATATCAAATTCAATCAATTTATCAATATCCTTTAATTCGATTTGTCCATCCATTAATTTAATCGTTTTGGTCCAATATGTTTTTGCATCAATTAGAGCTGAATCATAATCTTTTCTTTCTTTGGTATAAAATGAAAAAAATTGCTGTGCTGGAATATTTAATATTTTACACATTTTATTGACAAGTTCCTTATTTTGCTTTTTACTGATTACTCCACCATAGTCATAAACTATGTACTTAATATTTTTCATTAAATCTCCAATTGCAGAATAGCGTCTAACCTTCCGCGCATATACGACCTTCGACGCACTTTTTGCCTGTCACGGTAGGACAGCCGGTTACCTGACTGCCCCCGCACAGATCCCAGCGTGCGGAATTACCGCACTGGGCTCTTCAGAAATACTTGCTTCCGTAAAAGACAAAAAATTTTTTTTATTTTGCCTTCTTTGCTATTCCCTGCAGTGAGGTTTGCATCAGTCATCCTCTCTTTTCATCGGGCTTACCTTATATTAAGGAGCTTATAGGGTCTCCCAAGTTCTTTATATCTCTCTACAGACCTGCCATGTGCCAAGACCCCGGCAGACCCTCTAATAATCTCACCTTTGTCGATTCTTTTGTGTAGGCTTCCGTTGCGGAAACGACGTCGACATCTGCACCCAACAAGGACTTTCACCCTGCAAGACATATGAAACTTCTTGGCACTCTTTCGTTAAAAGTTACCGAACTATTGACCTGGCACATATACCCCTAATATTTT
>Ga0268280_1000995_pt1 | contig 20277 bp, 12 predicted proteins | sample saktaG_9_FD_190139 | JGI IMG/M metagenome (GOLD analysis project Ga0268280, IMG submission 190139) | Saline water microbial communities from Sakinaw Lake, British Columbia, Canada - sak_2011_5_24_40m | ecosystem: Environmental > Aquatic > Non-marine Saline and Alkaline > Saline ... | reverse complement strand
ATTGATGATGCAATAAATGATCACGATTTTCATATAAATTCTTTAACTTCTACTGGTGGATTTTATTATTTTGACACATCATTAGTTAAATCATTTAATGGTATTGGAATTCCTGGAACTTTATTTGGAACAGATATTTTTTATATATCAGAAGAAATAAGATTTGACAAAAATTTATTTTGTATATATCGAGCACAATGGGAAGGTGGGAATACATCTTGGATAACAGCTTCAATAAATTTAGTTGATTTTATTGATGATAATTCAAAAATGTTTCATCCATCTTCAGAGGTATTCATAAATAAAAATACAGTTAATCATAAATATCACCTTCATCTACTTCTTGGTATAGATCCAGATATTTCGAATTATTTTGAAGATGGTGATTATAATGATTTTTCTAAGTTGATTTATGATGATAATTTGATTGATTATTCTAATACGCGGAACTTAACAACTAGAAATAACTTTTTTTATTACAGAGATGGATTAATTGGGAATCCAAATGATTATATTGATAATTCTATAGATAATTTAATTTTGTATAAATATAATAATAATTATAATTTGAATAATAAAATTTATTCTTTTTGGAGATGTGAAGAATCTTCAAGTAGTTCTTGTAGCAGTTCTTCTCATAGTTCTTCTAGTCGGTCGTCAGGAATTTTATCTTCTAGTAGTTGTAGCTGTAGTAGTATGAGCACATCATGCTCTTCTAGTAGTTTTAGTATTTCATATTCTTCAAGTAGCTTAAGTAATTCTTGTTCTTGTAGTACTAGCACATCATTTTCCTCTTGCAGTACTAGTACATCGTATTCTTCTAGTAGTTTAAGCAATTCGTCTTCTTGTAGTATAAGTAGTTCATCTTCTAGTAGTTTAAGTAATTCATATTCTTCTAGTAGTTTAAGTAATTCATCTTCTTGCAGTATAAGTAGTTCTTGTTCTTCTAGTAGTTTAAGTAGTTCATCTTCTTGCAGTAATTCGTTATCGTCTAGTTCTCAAGATCTTTCTGGTTATTATTGTGTAACTCCTACAATTTATACGGGATTTGATTGTACAGGAACCTCTGATACTGGTGCTTCTTTCTGTATGTATTTATTTGACCCATCTCCTTGGTGTGAAACTGGTGGAGCATATCCATCTGGATATAATTCCGTTCAATATGTTCCAGATTTAACTAAACATGATACATCAGATTGCGATTTTGCTTGTACTCCAGCAAGTCCTAGTGGAAACTGGTATTGTTTTGGAATATATACTAAAGATTTTCCAACAATTGGTGATAGATGTAATCCAGCAGCATTAACAAATACTAATTGCTTATATTATTCAGATCCTCCTCCAGAAACATGTGTTGATTATCCTTTTGATTCAAATCAGTCAATGATGTTGCTTTCTGGCCCTTATACTGTTGAAAATGCTTGTTTAGCCGCTTGTGCTATTGTATAATTTAAGGATTAAATATGAAATTAGAACAAAATAATAAAAATTTAATTGATGATTTGAAAAAATTAAAAGATAAAAATTTACAAGACTACTTAAATGAAAAAATTTCATTATCTTATTTAAAAACGACAATAAAAGGTAATGAACCATATGAAATTCGTGGAGACTCAATATATTTACTAACAAAAGAAGAATATAGGTTAAAACTTTTTGGATATAATGGAATAAAGGTTGAAAAAAAATCAATTGATAAAGTTTCTACTAAGGAAGTTCCTTGCAATGATAAAAATTTTAATTTTACTTCAATTAGATTGTGGATTGACAAAAATGGATCTGAATGGTTAAAAAACTATTTGCTATATGTAGATACAGTATTTTCTGAAGCTTCTGCTTGTCAAAAGGGCCGAAAATATAAAGAAATATCATGGGTTGCAGAATATGAAGGTTGTAATTTATTTAATAGCAAACTGGTAAAGATTTGTGATGAAGATATGGGAAAGATAAAGAATGAACCGGGATATCTTTCAGAATTATTTTACAAAATCTCAAATATAGTAAAACAAGATTTTTCTTTTGATAATTATAAAAAAACCAACAAAGAAATTATTGATTTACTAAAAACTTTTAAAATTTCTACTTGTTATTTGATTGGTAAAGGTTCTAGCATTGACCGCTTGACAAAAGAAGATTTTGATAGCGTTTCTCCAATTCTTTGTATTAATGAATCGATAAAGGTTATTGAAAATATAGAGGGGATTTCTTCAGAAAGACTATTTGTTTTTCAACAAGATGAATTATTAAATGATAGATGTAAACCCAATCGGGCATATTGGATTATTTCAAAACAGGCTTATAAACAATCATTAGCAAAATATTATGATAAAACTTATGTATATGATATTTCAGTTCTTGGAGGCATTCCATCTTCTTTAACTGCGTCTGTTGCTATTAGATTTGCAAGTAAAAGTGGAAAACAAAAATGTATATTATATGGATTTGATTCGTGTTTGCATAATGACAATTCTTATTCTATTTTAATTGGGGAATCTCCAATTTCGCGTAGAGATGACGGTAGTAGATTCGAAGATTATTGTCAAACAATAGATTCAACTTTTAAGTATGAACATATGATTTATGAATTTAGAGAACCAATTAAAGAATCATGTGGATGGAATATCATTTGTGTTTGTAAATCTGGTGGTATTTATGATGAGAAGCATGTTAATTGGCTATTCGAGCAAGTATCTAAAAATGTTATTAATAATTTTCAATTTTATGTTTTATGCGACAAATTTTTAACAAATTTATATAGTAATATAATTCAAATTCCGTTAAAATATAATTTGCAAGGATGGTTTTCTAAATTTGAGTTATTTAGAACAGATTTAATATTAAAATATAAATCAAATTTGTATCTTGATCTAGATTTAGTTATCACAAAAAAACTTATGCTTCCAGAATGTTCTTCAATGGAAGATGAAACTATTTATAGCGTTCAAGATTGGTGGGCTGCAAATGAACGTCAGACTTCTGTAATGCTATTTAAACCAATGCAATTACAACATATTGATGTTTTAATTACACAAATAAAGGAATATAAAACAAACGATCAACCTATTATTACTAAACATTTTGTTCATAAAGAATTACCTTTTATTATTCGTAGTTTTAAAGACAAAAAAATGCAAATTAATGGTTTTGGAGATGCTATGATTGCTGTATTTCACGGTAATCCCAAACCATGGGATGTCGATTTAGAATGGATACCTAAAATTAAAAATGAAAAAGAAATATTTGTAACTAAGAAAGATATTAAGTTAGACAAAAATAAGAAAATGAAAATGCCAAATGAAATGGAAATTATTGATATTGATATTACAAATAGATGTTTACATAAATGTTCAAATTGTACTAGAATGTGTGGAATAGACAAGGATATTAGAGATATGTCATTACAACAAATAGATAATGCACTATATTCATTAAGAAATCATAAAAAATTAGCTGGCATTATTGGTGGCGAGCCAACTATGCATCCTCAATTTTTAGAAGTATGTAAAATAGTTAATAAATATCGTCCTGGAATACAAAAATATCCTCATCAATTTTGTGAAATAGTTAATTATCAAAGAGAAGTTGTTAATCAATTCGATAAGTTTATATATGGCAAATGTGGCTTATGGACAACGGGAGAAAAATCGTATAAAAACAATTATGAAGCTATTATGGATACATTTCAATATCAAACAGTAAATCAGCATAAACATGCTGGGAAACATCTTACAATTTTTGCTTGTAGAAAAGATTTCAACATTTCTGATGAAGATTGGATAATAATGAGAAATAATTGTTGGATAAATCAAACATGGAGTGCTACAATTAATATTCACGGCGCTTATTTTTGTGAAGTTGCTGCTGTTATAGATAAATATTTAAATAAAGGAGATAATGCTTGGGAAGTTTCTGAGGATTGGATTTATGTAAAGTTTGAAGATGAAAAATTCCAGAATCAACTTAAACTTTGTGAAATGTGTGGTGCGTGTTTACCGTTACCAGAAGTTGTTGCTAAAGATGAAATGTATACAGTCTCAAAAACTTGGCATGATATTTTAAAGGATAATACTGATATTCCCTTAATCTTAATTAAAGAGAAAAGTCTTGATGAATTAAATGAAAAATATGTTATTAATCATGATTGTATTCCATATGTAGAAAATATTAATGATAGAATTTCAAATAATACATTGGCTACCGGAGTTCCATATTTGGTAATTGTTTGTGAAGGATATGATGATTATTTACGTTATACCTTGCCAAGAAATATTAAACAAATACCAAAAGAAAAAGTTTATATAGTAACTACGGATAATGACAATAATACTATTCAATTATGTAAAAAGCTTGGTGTTAATATATTATTTTCCAAAAGACTACATGAAGATGGAGCTATATTTTCTAAAGGTAAGGCTATAAATGAGGCTTTAAACATTATTTATAATAATGATAAAAAGGCTTGGGTTTTATGTTCTGATGCCGATATTCTTTTACCAAATGATTATTTTGCTTATATGAACAATATTATTTGTAATCCAGGGTGTATTTATGGAGCGATGAGGCATATGATTAAAGATGATGTTTATACAAAAGAAATCCTTGGATTGTATGATAAAAACATAACGCATAATATTTATGATAGTTATAGATTTGGTAAATCTGAAAATATTATAGTTGGATATTATCAATTATTTAATTTATCTGCCAGTTCTTTAGTTGTTGGGAAATGGTATGCTGAAGATTCCGAAAGCGCAGCTTATGATGATGTAACATTTAGAGAATCTTATCCCAAACATAAACAACAAAGAAGTCATATTAATGTTTTTCATCTTCCTCATGATATTAATGGTAATCCATATTTTGTTGTTCCAAAAGGTTTTTGTAAAGAGGGTCTTAGACAACATGGTCTAAATTGGTATGGAAGGAAAACCCCTAGATTTTATTTGGGAGAGGCATATGATTAAACTTTTATATATTTTTACTTATTTTGGGAAAAATCAAAGAATTGAAGATGCGTGTAGTTTTGCTCTTATAAATAATCCAATTTTTAATAGTCGGAAAATTGATAAAGTATTTATTGAGGTTGTTTATGAAAATAAGCCAGTTTTTGAAGATCTTTGTAGCAAATATAATTCTAAATATATTAGAATTGATTTGGACTATGAAAAAACAAAAAATTTATATATAAGAGAGTATTTGCTTGATTATGTTATTAGAAATAATCTTGATGATTATACTCATTTTTGTAGTATGGATAGCGATATAATTGTTTCTATTGATTATCATAAAAAGCAACTGGATATGTGTGAAAAATACAATTTTTTCCAAGGATTCCGAAATAAAAGAGATAGTCAGGATGAATTGTTTTTTGAAACTTCAACTGCATCTATTCCAGGAAATATTCATGGAAATCCATCTTTAATTTTTACATTGTCTAAAGAGGTATATCTTGAAATTGGTTTATTTAAAGATTTTATTATTGGTGGTAATGATAATTATATATATACTGCAATTGTTGGTATACACAATAAGAATTATGAAGAAAAATATAATACCAAATCAATAAATGAGTATCTTAAAAAATCAATAAACAAGAAAAAATATTGCTGTGGATTTATCGATGATGTAGTTGAACATATTTGGCATGGAGATGTTCACGAAAGATTGCCTAATATTAAAGATAATATTTTTTATTTAATAGAAAAATATATGGAAAAAGGGTTATCATATGACTTATATAATATTCCGTATTATAATGATAATTTATATGGACGAATTCTTAAGGCTTTTTTGGAGAGAAGAAAAGATTTTAATGAAGAAAATGTTGAGGCTATTCTTAAAAATGTAGAATATTATAATTCTTTGATTAATCCAAAAACAATGTTAATAATTACATTGTGGAATTATGATGATAGGATTATAAAACAATCATTTGAGGCACTAAATTCAAATGGAGATGTAATTGATCGGTGGATTAAACAGGGCAATAAGGCATTATTTGTCTATGCAAATTTCCATGACGATGAAAATACTTTAAAAGTACTTAATACATATAATTTATACGGGTTTAATACAAAATTTGTCAAAGTAAAAGAATCATCTCTTCAATATTTTTTAAAAGAATCATTAATTAATATTGCTATCAAAAGTGATGATGAATGTGATTCATATATTTGTGTAGATGCAGATGTGGTTTTCCCATTTGAGTTATTCACAGAATCTAAAAAGAATTTTAAATTAGGATATCAATTTTTTCAAGGATTCCGAGAAGTTCATGAAAACAATGAATTTCTTAAACATTCTAGATTTTTTGCTCCAAAGACATTTCATAATCCAGGATTAATTCATTGTTTTACTAGACAGCACTATAATCAAGTTGGGTATTTATATAAATTATGTTCTGGACAAGGAGACAATTACAATGCCTCACTGATGGCTGGTTTAAGTTTTGAACTTAATAATGATTTAAAAAATGAATTAGAAGAAAAAAGAAATTTAATTAAAGATAAATCTTTAACATATTGCGATATTACAATTGAACATTTATTTCATGGGACTTTTGAAGAAAGACAATATTTATTTAAAGAGGCTCTATTTAATTATGCTTATGAAAATAATGTAGAAGAAATTATTTCATTTGATAATTTTATTCCGACATATATTGATAACAAAAGATCAAGAGCATATATTAATACATTCAGAAGAAGAAAGGAATGGAAAACTATTAACAATATGATTAAAATATTTAATGAAGAATATTCTAAATGATTTTTTGATAATAGTATGTATTAAGAGATTAAAAGGGTTTATATTGGTTTTACAGTAAATTTAATATATCAAGTAATTGGAAGAATAATTTCCTCAACGAGGTCATATGATTATAAATAATTTTGCAATTTCCAAAAAAGAATATTCCGATTTTTTTATTTATAAGTATAATTGTGGCGATTCTTTATCTATGTCTTCTGGTTGTATAAATATTAAAATGTCTTTATATAATAATGTCAAAGATGGGATATATCAAAATTGTCATTCAAATAAATACTTTTCAGACTATTTGATTTTTTCTGTAAATAATTCGGAGCTTTATATTGATTATCCAGGTATTTATGCAGCTTTTTCTTCGGATGGAATTGTTTTTACTATTTTTTCTAAATCTGGTCGTTATGCGATTATTGATAAAACATCTAATATAAATAGTAATGAAATATTTGATATTTCATTTTGCTGGGATTATTCTGCATCATTAGGAAGTGGAGCTACAATGGCAATATTTATTAACAATCAGTGTACAAGTTCAGGGAACTTTAGAATATATAATAGTAATATTTTTTATAATAATTTGTATTTATTTGATAATAAAAATTTAATGTTTAATGGTGAATATAATATTTATAACTTTAATATTTATAATGCCTTACCAGTTGATAAGATAAATAAAGTAGAAAATATAATTTATGATAATTTTGGTGATAATCAGATTATTTTATCTGGATCAACATTTTCTTTGAAAGTTGTTGATGATAATTTTGATAATATGATAAAAATAAATGATTTAAAATCATTAAGTTTTTATAATAATACTTTAGATATATGTGATATTAGTGGAAATATATTTTTTGCGTCCTTGTTTAATGATGGATATCAATCTTGTAGTGTTAGTAAATATAATAGCTATAAATCTGTATTAGATAAAACGGTAAAATTTTTGACTTATCCTGTATCAGTTTCGGTAATACAAAAAGATTCATACAATTATTTAAAAAATTATTATTATAATGATGAAAATGATGGGGTTTGGGTTTCAGATAGAACAAGATTATTTTTATTTGATAATAATTTAGAATTAATTTCTAAAAATGAAAACTTTTTATATATTAATGAGATATGCTCATTATTAGATAAGGGATGTTTGGTTTCTGATTATAATAGTAATAAAATATTTGTAGTATCTAATTCTGGAGTTATCACTTCATCTATAAATATTAAAAAACCAAAATGTTTATGTTCTAATATTAAAAATGAAATTTATTGCTATTCTGTTGATAAAAATGTACTATATCAAATAATAGATTTTAAAATAAAAAGATTGATAAATATTGATTATGAAGTTGCTTTGTTGATTTCTGATATTCGTGGTGGAGCTATTTATTCCTATTCAACTAGTGGCTATTTGTATAAATATAATTCAAAATTAGAATTAAAACTAAAGAAAAACATTGGATTAAATATAAAAGCAATTATGCTAAGAAAAGGATATGGACAAAATTCTATTTTAGCAATAAATAATATTTCTAATAAAATTACTTTTAGAAGTTCAAATGATTTTTCTTTTATCAATGAAATTTCATTAGATCCAGATTTTATATTTTCTGGAGGAATATGTTGTTCATCTAATAATTTGGCTAATATTAATTGTGTAGGAGAAATGAATTTCCAATATAATTCTGGAAATATAATTATTAAAGATGTAGACATTGCTTGTCCAAAAGTTATTCAATATTCAGTAGATCTTTCTGGTGGGGGTTCAAATGCTAACTTTAATAATTTAAACAAAATAAATGAAACTCAATCTACAACAGATGAGCAAATAATAGAAACATATAGATTAAATAATGAATACTGAAAAAAATATAATTTGCAAATTTAATTGTGATGCAACAAAAAGAATTCTTTGTTCTTTTTGTTATGATGGCTTTTTATATTTTGGTACGAGTCAAGACGGAACTGTTTATCGCACAAATGATGGTTATAATATAAGTGAGTTTTATAAAACAAATGAGAATTTAGTGTATTCAATTTGTGAATATGGTGGAGCCTTATTTATCGGAACGTCTGGTGGAAATATTTATATGCATAATTTTAATACTGGAAATAGATTTCATTATTTATCAACAGGAGATTATGGAATATCGTCTATGTGTGTAAATAAAGATATTTTATACATCGCCACCAAACCTAATGGATCATTAATCTCTTTTGATTCAAACAATTGGAAATATGAATATACGTGCTCTGGTAATGGAATTGTAAAATTGGAATCATATAAAGACAATCTTTTTGTATTTGCTTCTGATATTTGTTTTATTCCAGTGTATGATGGGTTAAAATGGGAAGTATTAAAAAACGGAGACGAAAATTTTTCTATATTATCATTTAATAAATCTATAATTTCTACTAGTTATAATATAAATAAAAATTTTGATGAATATTATTTTACAGCAGCAAAATCTATTGGTGATAAGTTATATTTTGCATTTAGTTCAAATTGTAATTTATATTCATATGATGGGAAAAATGTAAAAATAGAATATCAATGGAGCGGAAATAGAATAACAAATATAGGATCAACTGATGATACTCAAATTTTTGTATGTGTTGATGGAAAAGTCTATTTTGGAGAAATAAAATGATTAAAATAAACGATCCATTAATATATCCTATAAATTTTACTATTAAAAGATTTAATGTTGATATTTTGGACAATAAAACGGCAACAACTATTTTTAAATCACAGGATGATTATATACTAAAAAATTGTTACTATTTTTATAATAATAAATTTTATCTTGATATTGACATTGCCAATCAAGACGATCTTTATTTTATAAAAGACAATAAAAAATGTATATATGAATTTATATGTGATTCAACAGATTTGTCTACATGTAATTTTAATATGCGAGTATGGAAAGATGATACTTCATTTAAAGTATATAATAGCAACTCTTTTTTGAATCTTAAACAAAATAGATGGAACTTTTCTGACACAACATCTTTCTTTTCTGTTTCTAATTCATATAAAAGGTTTTCTGCCATTGAAATTGATTCTATACCATACTATCCATTGGTTTACGTTGATGTTGTTCCTAACTTAAAATATAGGAATCTTTATACATTGGCACAATTTGAGATATTACCTGGACAAAGTATAAGCAAAGACATTATTGATAAAGATAATTTTGGAATTTTAAATTTTACATTTACTCTTAAAATTAAATGGTATTATGATGAGAGTCGAACAATTGAGGAAATCTCTCCTCCAGAAGGTTTAACTTTTCAGGAAAAAACATTTTCTAGTAGAATGATTATTCCAGAACCATCTTGTTTTATTAAAGCTGGATATTCAGATGGTGACATTTCTATTTTTTCAAGAATATATACTCAAGATTATATTATTTCATCGGGGTATAATTATGGCAGTTTATATTTTAATAGACAAAAAGTTTCTGATGGAATTGGAAGTTTTTCTTTTGAAAATGAAGTTATAATAGATGAAAATGGTTATTGTAACAAACCAGGATTTGAAAGTTCTGTTTATATTTTGGAGTAACAATGGATTTTAAATTAATTTCTGATAAAAATGTAATAATTACAGATTATTCAAAAGAATCTGGCAATTTATTTGCTTTATCTGATGCTTCTATTTATAAAATAAATTCTATTCCATCTAATTTTAATGGTCAAGGACTTAATAATGTTTATTCAAAACTTCTTGATGGTAATGGAGATTTAAATTTTTCTAACACCAATATTTATTATGATTTATATAATTCTATTATTTCTACTTATTTTGATTCTAATTCTATTTCTATAATAAAAAATAATCAAAAATTTAATTCTATATCAAAAAATAGTTATATAACGGCGGTTTATATTTCTGATATTTTAAAAGCTGATGAAGATATGGGATTTTGGAAAACAATTTCTTGGACACAAAGTAATATTGAAAAGATTGAGGTTTCTATAAAGGTGTGTGATAATCAAAATGAAATAGAAAGTTTAGATTGGCAATATCATATTTGGGAAATAGCAGATGATACTTATAATTATCAAGACATAAATATAATTAAATCGTTAGATAAATTTAATTTAAAAGGCAGATTTTTACAATTTAAGGTTGAATTTATTTCTTATAATGATTTTGATAATCCATATGTTGGAGATTTGATTATAATATATGCTAATAAACATTCTGTGTTCTTTTTTACTAGAAAAATTAAAATAAGTAAAGAAGACAATGTTGATAATGTTATTGTGACATCTTCATATTCGGAACCGATTAACACTTCCGTTAAGTTTGGAATCACTAATACTAATAGTTCTGATTGGGAAGAATATAAAATTATTTCTTTGAATGAATTAGTAAAGTTAGATAATAATGGTAATTCAATAAAAATTGGTATAAAAATGTCGTCTTCTGATCCTATTAATTATCCAATTGTTCAAGATATTGGAGTTTTAATAGGGAGTACCGCAGATAATAGGCTCAATCAATGAATTTTTCAATTTTATCACAATTAGATTATGGGAAAGGGAAAGTTTTATTTTCGTCATCTGAAATAATTTCTCATAATTTTAATATTTCTTCTAATTTTTTGAGAAAATGTTTTGAATTAATTTCATCTAAGCAATATAATGAAGAAATAAAAGTTTTGGTTATATATAATTCTACTTTATTAAATAATATTAATGACACTATTTTTATATACAAAGACTACGATTTTTTATCAGAATATAATAATTTTGAAGAATATGATATAATTTTAATCAAATCTTTAACAAATAATATTTCTCCAATAATTAAAAGTAACATTTTAGATTTTGTTGACAATGGTGGAGGATTGTTTATCTCTGAGGCAGACATTTATTCTGAGACAATATATTTATTCGAAGATATTGCTCCGGTATTTTGTAGGAACAATGCTTTTTTTATAAATTCTGACAGCGTGTTATGGACTAATTATGGTTTGTCTTCATATGTTTTTGATTCTGAAATTAATAATAAATCAATTGGAATGTATAATACAATATATAATAGTGATTTTTCAAGTAATTGGGAGGTTATTTTATATATAGATGATGAAATTACTGGATCTATAACTGTTAGCGATGCTGACGAAAATCAATATTATTCATATGAATATGATATTCCAGGATCTATAACTTTTGCATATTTTGTTAACGAATATGTAAATGGAGTGTTAGTGGCAAAAGAAAAATAATAACAAAAGAGGAAACATAAAAAAAATATCGAATACTAGAGTTAACAAATGTTTAGATATTTTAAGAAAAATCTAATATGGAGGTATAAAATGAGTTCAATAATAATGCCAGCAGGCGGAAAACAAAAATCATGGCTTGATAATATATCAAAGGGAACTGGAACTAGTTCAATTCCCCTTAAAGAGTTAAAGAGATTAGCTCAATTTTCACAGCCAGAAGAAGATGTAAATGTTGAAGATGTTACAGTAGACGACAACGATCTTGACAATGAAAACGTAGAAGTTTCTATTGAAACTGCACCAGAAACAGAAGTTGATATTGATACACCAATTGATGGAGAAGTTCTTCCACCCGTAGGTGAAGACGTAGAAGTTTCTGAAGAAGCAGATGTTGAAGAAGGTGTTGATGATGTTGAAGTAGCTATAGATGCTGCTAAAACAGCTTTAGATGATGTAGAAATTGCTGTTGAACAATTAAAATCAGAAAACGTTGAAGAAGAAGAAGCTGAAGAAGGCGAAGAAGTTTCTTTTGAAGAAACTCCAGATGAAGTTGAAATTGAATTAGACTCTGAACCAGAAAATGAAGTTGTAGACGTTGAAGTAGAAGATGAAGCTCCTGACGATGATAATGTTGATGAAGAAGTAAAAGAAGCTAGTTCTTCTAAATTCTATAAAATCGCTTCCCTATCTCCAGACAATAGAAAGAAACTTGCCGATTATTGGGTTAAGTCTCTTGGCTATGATAAGGATTATGTGAAAATGATGTTAAAAGATTACGATAAGTAATCAACAATAAATTAAAAAGGGAAGGTATTTTGCCTTCCCTTTTTTTATTTAAAGGAAAAAACGACAAAGTTGTGGTAAAATTACTTTAGTTAGTTTTTAAAGGAGAATAATTATGCCTATTCCGATACAACCACATACATCAAATTTAGCTGATTGGATAACAAAATCAACAATTGGCAATATTGGCAATGAAAAAATATTAGATTCAGTAAATTTAGATAATGGAAACAATTTTGAAGCCACTATTGATAAAATTACATCAATAGCTAAAAATAAAGAAACTCTTTATATTGATAAAAATTCTTCAGAAGATAAAAAAAGAGAAATCATAGAATATGCCAAATCAAATGGTGTAGACAATATTGTTGAAGTTACAGAATTTGAAAAAAATATGACACAAAAAACAAAACAACCTGAAGTTGTTGAAAAACCAAAACCAGAAAAAGATCCATTTAATTTATTGAGTAATTTTTCTGATGAGAAAAACTTTAAAAAAGATCGTTCTTGGGAAAAAGTTAATTCTCCAAATAAATTGTCAAACAATACGACTGGAGATACTTTTGTTAGATTAGATGATAGAGTCACTTCTAAAAATCATCGCGAAGAAGATGTTAAGTCAAATCAAAACTCTATTATTAATCCTAAAAATATAGAGCAAAATATAGAGAACAAAACGGAATCTAACAAATCAAGAATACTAAGTGGAAATAAAGAGAAAAAGGATAAAATTTCTTTTAATAAAGCACAATGGGAAAAAGAAAAGCAACCCGACAATTCCTCTATGTTGATTAAAAATACCATTAAGTTAACAGATGCTAAGGACGTAAATCCTCATCAAAAAGTAGCTTCAGATCAATTTTCAATTTTTAATGATTTAAGCCCTCTTGATAAATTGGAAAACAAGACTTTGGGAGAAACGATTAAAACAAAAGAGTCTGAAAAGAAATCATCAATTCAAAGAGAAGACACTTCTCAAGATAAAAGTTGGGAAAGAGTTAATTCAAATAAAAGATCTACAATATCTGACGAATTATATAATGCATTGAAAAAGAGGATGAAATAATGGGTGTTTTTTTTATAGATGAGTATGATTTGTATTTATATATTAAAAATGATCCCAATTCTTTTATTGAAAAAATTAGAAGATGTATTTTTTTAGCAACTTCTCAAGATATTGAACAAGATATAAAGGAATTTGTTGTTGATATTAAGGAACATGATAAGTATGATTTTGCATATAATAGTGTGAATGCTTTATATAGAACTATATCCTCATCAATAGGGGTGTCATAAAGGAGACAAAAATGAACATAGTAAGGACTTTAGGCGGAAGACTTAACGCCAGTGGAACTGAGCGAATAAATAGAGATGGTGAAATGGAGGTAGTCAAACCTGAAGATATTGAGGTTACTTCTATTCAAAGGATAAATTGGAATTCAAAAGCTAAGATTGATAATAGAGAAACATATCCTGATAATTCTGGAGATACTGTTAACAACAATAAAATGAATGTTACTTTAAAACTTAGGACTTCATTGCCAAAAGAATCTGAATATTCTACTGAATCAAGACTTGAGGTTTCAAGAGGAAATGAACCTTATTTCAATAAGTCTGAGTCAGATGAGGATACTGCAAATGGTTTGACACCAGGGATGATAGTAAATGAACAAGATACTAGGAATAAGAAAGCTAATATAGAAGAAGGCAATAATATGGAAGATGTTATGCTTAAATCTAAAAAGGAAAATAAGAAGAGTAATTTTAATATTCACGATGCATTTTGTAAAGTATCTAGTATAATAGATATAGATAAAAATTTATCAGATAAGAATATTCTTGATATTAACTTAGAAAATAATATTCCAGTTGAAGAAATAGTTATATTAGAAAAAATAGCAAAAAATAATGTTGATCTTAAAAAGAAATATATCTTATTAAAAAATAAACAGATGAAGAATAAAATTCCTGGCAATGTAACAACTGACACTGGAGAACTTGAAAAAGAAAGCGATCCAGATATTTGTGAAACATGTAAAGAAGTTGGATTAATTGAATAAATAAAAATAGATGGATAAAAAATGAATTTAATAGTCTCTGATCTTAATCGTCATTTTAAAAATAGAAAGACAGCAAACTCTTTCTTAGATCAAGAACCAATTTCTTTTGAAGATATGGGAGAAAATCAAGGGAGAAAATTGGCATCTACTGAATTTATTCATTCATCTTTTGGAAGTATTAAGCCAATCAAGCAAACTGCTTCGGGTATTTCGTATGGCCAACCACAGTTTTTCTCTCCTGTATATACTCCTATGAACTGGCAAATACCATCTCGTAGAAGAGAAGTTTACATGTGGAATAGATTTTGGTATGAAAATGAACCAAGAGTGGCTACCTGTATAGATTTTCATAGTAGATTTCCTATTTCTGGATTTGAAACAGAATGTAGTAATAGATATGTTAAGCATTATTTTGATCAACTTAATAAAAAATTAAATATTGATAAATGGGCAAGAATAATAAGTCATGAAGTTCATTTGTTGGGCGATTGTTTTCCCTTCCTAGAAGTAGACTGTGACATTTGTGGAGGTTCTGGTCATATAGGTGGTCAAATGTGTGAACATGAGGGTGGGAGCTTTAAAAGGTTATTAATATTAAATCCTGACTTTGTTGAAGTTTTTACAAACTCAATAGCCCCAGATGATGTTATTACGTATGTTCCTGATAATGAGTTAAGAGATATTGTAATGAAAAATGGACCTGGGACTCAAAAATTGTCTAATGATGTAAAAAAAATGATTGTAGAAGGCAGACCAGTTCCTTTAGATAATCTTTGTGTAAGTCATCTAAAATATGGAGAATCTGGTTATAGAAGATACGGAATTTCTATGGTTAGAAGACTATTTCCTATTTTATCATATAAAACTAAAATCATGAGTGCTCAATGGATTGTTGCAGAAAGATTAATTCTTCCTATTAAGGTTGTTAAAGTTGGTAGCGATACTCGTCCAGCGAGTGATGCTGATATTAATGCTGTACAGGCACAAATGATGATGGCTTCTAATGATCCTAACGTTTGTATTGTAACACATCACGCTTTTGATTTAGATTGGTATAGTGGTGGACAAAAAGTATTACAAGTTCAAGGCGAATACGAATTTATTAATCAAGAAATCATGGATGGATTTGGTTTAAATAAGGCCATTATTACTGGTGAAGGTCCATGTTATGAAGAAAATGTAGAAATACTTACGGAGCAGGGATGGAAAAGGTATACGGACGTAAGAGATGACGAGAAGTTAGCAACATTTAATTCTAAAACTAACGCTCTTGAGTATCAGCATTTTAAGAATAGAATAGTTCGTGATTTTGATGGAGAGTTAGTCAATTTTACGACTAATAAGATTGATATGCTTGTTACTCCTAATCATCGAATGTGGGTAAGTCCTAGAGGTTGGGAAAAAGGAAAAGAAGGATATTATGAATGGAAAGTTGTTCCCGCAGAAGAGGTAAAACATAAAGCAAGGATGAGGGCTTGCGTTGATTCTTGGGAAGGCGAGATACCTGATCAATACGTAGACGGCGTGGATTTTGGTGGAGTTAAGGTAGAACTTTCGAACTTTATGTCACTCCTGGGTTACTATCTTTCTGAGGGTTACGCAATCACTGAGAGGGCGGCTATAGAACAGAAGTCAGGAACTGATTCTTGTTTGAGGATAGAATCTAGTTTAAAATCATGTGGAATTTCTTTTGGGAAGCACGAGAATAAAAGAGGTATGACAGTTTTCCGCTTCTATAAGCCACAAAGAATGTGGTTTGTTGAAAACGTTCCTGGGAAAGCTGGAGAAAAAAAGATTCCATTGTGGGTGAAACATTTACCCGTGGTTTATCTAAGAATAATCTTAGACGCTCTTGTGGATGGGGACGGTTCTATTCACAAAAAGTCAAAGGGGAAAAGTCCCTACATCGTATACTATTCAAAATCAAAGCAGTTAGCCGATGATGTGATGGAGATAGCCTTTAAGCTTGGATATTCTCCTAATATAAGATACATAGAAAACAGGAATCTATACCATGTAAATATTCCTTCAAGTAATATAGGAAAATTCCCAGTACTTGACACTTTGATTTATGGTAATTCAAGTGCTGATAGAAGAAAATGTATTTCTCGTATACCATATACTGGCAAAGTTTGGTGTTTTGAGGTTCCAAATGAGTTTTTGATTGTTCGATATAAAGGCAAGGTGCTTGTATGTGGGAATACTTATAGTTCCGCAGCTATGGGTGCAGAAATTATGATTAGAAAATTAGAATCATGGCGTCTTGAGATAAAAAGATGGATAGAAGAGAAAATATATCTTCAAGTAGCTAAGATGAGAGGATTTAAAGAAAAGAATGAATGGGGAGAAGAAGAATATATTTATCCTAAAATTAAATGGGATAGTTTAAATCTAAGAGATAGACAGAATGAAAGACAATTATTATTATCATTATATGATAAGGGTCTTGTTAGTGCAAATAGAGTATTGAAGGAATTTGATATTGATCCAGATACAGAATTTGAACAAATAAGATACGAGAGAATTGAAAATATGAGTATGCAACAACCTGGACAAGTTCAGGGAGATGCTGGTGGAATGGGTGGTGGATTAGGAGATTTAGGTGGTGGAGGAGGCGGCGGTGGAGGTTTAAGTATGGGAGGTGGAGAACCATCTATGGGTGGAGCCGCCGAAGGAATGATGGGAGAACAAGCAGGAGCACCCGGTGGCGGGGCAGAAATGGGTGGGGCACCCGCTCAAGCTTCTAATATAAGTGGACTAACTAAGGTCGCCTCAGAAATAGCTGATCCAATGCAATTTGGTGGGAAAATTCTTACTCAAAAAACGAGAGAAAAAGTTCAGAAAGGGCTAGAAAAACAAAAAAGAACGAATAATTCTGGAGAAAGTAAATATAAAGATGATAGTGGAGTACAGAGAGATTATAAAGGTAGAGTTATAATGACTTCTTTGGAAAGAGAGATCTTGAAAGGAGTTGAGGAGAGACAGCGAGTTGGTCAAATTCAATATAGTTGTTATCCATCTTATGAAGTTAAAGTTGGTTCTCATCCAGTTTTAATAGATTTGGCTTTCCCATCTATTAAATTAGCAATAGAAGCTGATGGTACTATGTGGCATGGCACTCCTGAACAAAAGCAAAGAGATCAAAGCAGAGATGCTAAATTAAATAATTTAGGGTGGATTGTTATTAGGTTTAGCGAGTCTGATATAAAAAATGGAATTGGAAAAGTGTTAGATCGAATAATATCAGAAATTGACAAAAGATCAAAATGGATACAGCAACAGACTAAACAGTTAGAATTATCTAGAAAAAAAGATAAACTGTCATAAAGGTCATGTTTTAATTTAAAAAGAATAATAGTTAAAATTAACTAATAGGATTTCTTTAAAAATGCAGAAATTAAAAGAAGATAAAAAAATTAAATGGGAGGAAGCTTATACTCCTAAAACTGAATTTTTAAAAAATCAGTTTGAAGCCACTGTTGGAAGAAAAAGCTATACTAGATGGGAAGGTAATGAAATTGGAGGTCCAGGTAAATGGTATGTTGTTGTCAGCCCAGCTGATGTTCATGAACATAAACGAGCAAAATTTTTTGCTGGAGTAAGAAAACTTCCAGATTCATATCCTGCTGGTGGTAAATATTTTGACACAATAAGAGAAGCATATGAGTATGCTTTTGATACGTGGGGCACTCCAAAATTAGCTAATATTCCTTATTATACTTCTGGTGATTTAAAAGGTATTTCTTCAAGAATAGAAAAATGGAAGAAAAAGAAAGAAGAACAGGAAGACAAGGATAAAAAAAAAGCTAATTTAATATTTGATATTTTTAGAATTAGAACATCAATGGGTAAGGGGACTATTAAAAAAGATAGTCTAAATTTTGATCTTTCCTTTTTCATTCCGCTTCTTGAATCTATTAATATCACTGATGCAAATGCTGCTGATGAATTTTATAGAGAATTGATTAGAGCGGCTGGTTATTCTGGAAGACAAGAGATAGAAACTGAATTGCTTAACAATGCAAATCTTTATGGAAGAAACTATGCAAAAACAAAAATGACAAATAAATATATCCCTTGGGATAGAGATAACTGGGGATTAGCTCAACCACCTGGAGCAGATTATATTGCTGATCAATTAACAGCTTATAAATTTGCAGCTAAAATTTGTACTATTGGTAGAATGCAAAGAGAAAGAGTTATAAGAGATCTGTATAATATTGTTGGGAGTTTGTCTCAAAGCGAAAAACTTTCTAATTTAGACAAGAGATTCTTTAGAAGTAATTTTGAGGATACGATTTTGTCATCTTATCAGAGATTTCTTAAGAATAAGAAGAATTTGAAACAATGTTATGAATTTTATCATTTTTCATATAATAAGTTTATGGAACAAAATCCTAGTTCTCATATAACGTATGAGGAATTTAAAAGTTTGGTAGACAGAAAAGATAGGTCTGTTGAGCCATTTATTGTAAAAGATTCTGATTATCCGATTAAAATAATCTCTACTTATAGTAGAAGAGATTCTTCTTGTGGAATTTGGATTGCGGCTCCTTATATTTCTGATAGAAAATGGGATCATAGAGTAACTATTCCTGGCGAAGCAATTACAAAAGACGAATATGGTTTTAGTCAAATTGATTATGCTATAATTTTAGGGTTGGGGTATAAAAGAGAAAAAGTAGATGGTGTAGAACAGCCTTTTAATGAACAAAGTCTTAATGAAATTAGATCAACATTCCAATTGCTTGGGGATATTCCTAAAAAAATTTCAGAATATATAAAACATGGAAGAATTTCAAAAAGTGAAGTGTCACCTAAAAATATTTTAGGAAATCCATTGTCTTCTAGAGAGCTTTCTATAGTAAAAAATTATATATTGAATTCTATATTATCTGATTTACCTTCTGAATTTAGCAAGACTAATATTATTAATGCTATAGTAACAAAATTTTCGGGATGGTTAATGTTTAATAAGGGAGTTGCTACTCAACAGAAAGAGCGTCAAGAAATTTTAGCTAGACAATATGGATCTTTTTATATTGGGAAAAAAGCTTCATTAGATAAAGTCTCTTCAAAATCTGTTGTTGAAGTTCTTCAAGGTGAGGTTGATGTTTTTGTGTCTGACAAAACAGCCTCGCCATTATCAATAATTACTATTTTATCAAAGTTAAAAGATTATTCAAAAATTAATACCGAAGAAAAAGACAAGTTATCTAATCTTGTTAGTCAGTTATCTGAAATTGCAAATAATAATCAAGAAGTTTCAGTTGATCAATTTCGTTCCTTAGTTGAAAGTAATGATCTTTCACAAAAAATAAGAAGAGATGATATTCTCTATATTTTTTCTGAATCTGTTTCTAGTGGATTGGCTATTCCTAAAAAAGGATTTGTCTCGTCAAAAATAATTAAAACATTTAGTGCATCTA
>Ga0268280_1000993_pt1 | contig 20315 bp, 23 predicted proteins | sample saktaG_9_FD_190139 | JGI IMG/M metagenome (GOLD analysis project Ga0268280, IMG submission 190139) | Saline water microbial communities from Sakinaw Lake, British Columbia, Canada - sak_2011_5_24_40m | ecosystem: Environmental > Aquatic > Non-marine Saline and Alkaline > Saline ... | reverse complement strand
TAATTATAACAATTCCCTTGATTTAACTTTTCATCCACGATATACTTTTTATACTATTGCCCTGTCGTCTAATCGGTAGGACTTCAGATTCTGGATCTGGTTTTTGTAAGTCAAAATTTCATCGATTTCCCTCACAACCCTCGATTTACTTAGCAGTTACGGAACTTTCTGATATATACCAACTTTAACGAATATTAGCCAATTTTAGCGTAGAATGGTCACAATTTGGTCACAAAATGGTCACAAGCAGGTATTGTCTTTATCGTTGCTTTCATAAGGGTTAGTGTCGTAAATCCCTATTACTTTGAAATAGATGTGGTATAATTGGAATTCAGTTGGTTCCATTAGCAGTAGGATAAAGTTCGCGCGAAGTATCCTTATTATTAAAAAATGATAACTATAAAGCTACCAAAATATTTTATTGATCGAGAGCTTAATTTTTTACTCGACCAGCTAGAAAATTTAGTTAAAGAAGTTAAAAATAATCCCCAAGAGATAACTTTCGACTTGACTGAAACAAAATATGTTTCAGTGCTGGGTGTTTTATTAATTGTGCAAAGCTGTGATGATCTCTGGAAAATAGGGTGTAAATGTTTTATACGCCATATTACTGAATCTACGTCATCTTGGTTTGTCAGAATTATGTGGCCTAAAAATGAAACAACGAATGAAATACAGGAATATTTAGATACTATTAGAGTTAGGGTTCAAAGATGTTTTGATAGTGATCAGAGTCAAGTAGCAGTGGATAAGTTTATTCCTATCATCAAGGCTGAATTTAATCCGTCAGACCACGTTTTAAAAGCATTAAATTGGGCTTTATGGGAGTTTGTTGGCAATGCTGGTATGCATGGTTACGGTATTTATGATGAGGTTAAAGCAGTCTACCCGAAGCCTGTATATTTTTGCGCCTTCGATTATAAAGATATAATAGAAATTTCAACGCTGGATGTTGGTAGGGGTATACATAAATCTTTCGTAATGTCTGGAAAAGAAAAATATAAGAACATTACAAACGAAGAAGCATTGAAATTATCAATTCAGGACAAAGAATCTGGCCATCCTGCAGGTAGCCCTGGTTTCGGGTTATATGGTTGTGCCGAGATTGCGAGGCAATCAAACGGGAAATTAATTATAATTTCTGGCAATAACAAATTAGTCGTAACAAAAGATAAAACGGAGATATTTCCCTCTTCAAATTTTAATGGAACTATGGTATCATTAACTATCGCTAGGGAGGGGGTAATAAACCTAGAAAACATTTTTGGTAAAGAAAGTGTTATGGTTGTTGAGTCTGTTGATGATTTAATGGAGAGATTAAATGGAAAAAATTAAAGTAATCAAATTATCTGATTTTGGAAAATCGATGGGAACCCGAGAGTTGGGAAATGAGATCAGGAATGGTGTTTTGTCTTCTTTAAAAGATAATTCTCAAGTCCTTTTTGATTTTTCAAATGTCGATATTATCTCAAGTGCTTTTGCTGATGAATTACTTGGCAAGCTCTTTAATGAACTTGGAGAAGAAGTTTTTAAGAATAAAATTAAGATTAATAACTTCAGTAATGAAGAGACAAAGAAGTTAATACTTTTGATCATAAATAAAGCTGTTACCTTTAGAAAAACTAACCCTTCCCTCCAATAGGATCAAACGGAATTAGTCCTTCCCAATTTAAGCATATTAAGATTCTTTTTCTCGGACTTAATGGGTATTTTGTATGTAAGCATACTTAATCTGCAAAGTACTTAAGATTACTGCTAACGGTTTTAAGAGCTAAAGATAAGAGTTGATTTCTTTATAAGATTATATAGAATGTTAATATGGAACTGGTTCAGAAATTAGATATATATCGCTTAGAAAATAAGATCTCCCAGCAGTCGTTAGCCACGAGGCTGGGAGTTTCTTTTGTTACAGTTAATAGGTGGTTAAACAGCAAGACCAAGCCGAATAAAATTCAGCAGTATCATATTGAGAAGTTTTTGAAGGAGAAAATTAAACATGGCAAAAAGTAAGCATATTCAGAAGGCAGAGCGGGAATCGCTCAATATCAAGGACAAGCTACTCGAAGCGTTAAAGGCGTCCACACCGGAAGTATTTGCCGAGGGCAAGGTTAATTGGGATAAGGTTAGGCTTGCCTTGGGAGAGCATCTTGATGCTTCATCCGAGAAGTTTAACTTTACGTGGGCTGGTAAAGCCGGAGCAGTTACCAATGTTCTGATTCCAAGCAAAGCCACCTTACGGCCTGCCGAGAAAGAAAGCGTTAATTTTGACAAGAGCGAAAACCTTTTTATTGAGGGAGATAATCTGGAAGTCCTCAAGCTCCTACAAAAGTCGTATTTTGAGCAGGTTAAGATGATCTACATCGATCCGCCATATAATACCGGCAATGATTTTGTCTATAAAGACGACTTCCGCCAGCCGTTAAAGAATTATCTTGAGCAGTCCGGGCAAGTGGACAGTGAAGGTAATCGCCTTTCCACTAACACGCAGGCAAGTGGACGTTTTCATAGCGATTGGCTAACGATGATGTATCCAAGGTTAAAATTGGCTTGGAATTTATTGCGTCACGATGGTGTAATTTTTGTGTCAATTGATGATAACGAAGTGCATCATTTACGAATGATGATGGATGAAGTCTTCGGAGAGGAGAATTTTATTACTCAAATTGTTTGGGAACGGGCCTTTTCTCCCAAAAATGATTCAAAATATTTTTCAAATAATCATGACTACATTCTTGCTTATGGGAAGAGCATAGAATTTTTTAGTATTGATTTATTGGAGCGTTCTAAGAGCGCAAACGATAGATATTCAAACCCAGATAACGACCATAGAGGACCTTGGACGTCGGGTGATTTAAGTGTTAAGACGTATTCCAAAGAATATGATTATCCTATTACAACACCAGGTGGTAGAGTCGTTCATCCTCCGCATGGGGCTTGTTGGCGCGTTTCAAAAGATAGATTTAATGAACTTGTAAAAGACAGAAGAATATCGTTTGGGCAAGATAACTCAAATGTTCCTAGGCTTAAGAGATTCCTTTCTGAAGTTCAAGAGGGCATGGTTCCAATTACAATTTGGTCCCATAATTTTGCAGGACATAATCAAGAGGGCAGACAAGAGCTTAAAGATGTTTTCGATGGCAAAGGTTATTTTGATGGGCCTAAGCCAGTAAGGCTTATTAAGCGTATCCTTGAAGTGGCGGTTAGTTCTGACAAAGAAGCAATCATCCTCGATTTCTTTGCCGGTTCAGGGACTACCGCACACGCTGTATTAGCTAAGAATCAAAAAGATGATGGAAATCGTAAATTTATTATGGTGCAGATGCCAGAGCCAATCGATCCAAAAAGTGAGGCTTATAAGGCTGGATATAAGACTATCGCCGACATTGCCAAAGAGCGCATCCGCCGAGTCATCAAAGGCTATGGCGACCATAAGTCAGTCGACGACGGCTTCAAAGTGTTTAAGCTCAGTAAGTCAAATTATACCGATAATCTTTTTGAATACGACCCCGACAAGTCGGCAGAAGAAAACGACAAGGCATTTAAGGATTATTTGAATAAAGCACAAAAAGAGCTTTTCCCAGCCAAGATAAACGAGCTTGATATTGTTTATGAGAATATCATTAAAGAGGGCCTAAGCCTTAACGCCAAGATCGAAGAAGTCAAGATCGGCAAAAGTACGGCATATAAAGTCAGCGACACGGAGCGGGAGCTTTATATTTCACTGGATGAAAAATTAAGCGCCAGTGCAATTGAAGTCCTAACGGGTAAAGAGTATAAAGAAAAAATCTTTATCTGTTTTGACGGAGCCTTGGGCGATAGCGATAAGGCGAATCTCGCTCTCAACGTGACATTAAAGACGATATGAAATTAAAGTTTGACGCTAATCAACAATTCCAGAAGGATGCCGTAAATGCTGTCCTTGATATTTTTGAAGGACAGGGCAATAACGGTTATGCGCATATTGCATCTGCTCACGACCTTTTGGGGATATATCCCAATCAATTGACGCTTGACCAAGATACAATCAGCCAGAATGTCCGCAAGATTCAGGAGCGACAAGGAATAAATAGCCAAGACATTGTGCCGGAAATGGACTTTTCAATTGAAATGGAAACAGGCACCGGCAAGACGTATGTGTATCTTCGCACAATCTTAGAATTAAATCGCAAGTATAATTTCAAGAAATTTATCATCCTTGTGCCTTCTGTGGCTATCCGGGAAGGCGTTATTAAGACGCTGAACATAACAAAAGACCATTTCAGGGCGCTTTACGATAATATTCCTTATCGTTTTTACGAGTATATCTCCCGCAATCTCTCGCAGGTTAAAGCCTTTGCGCAGAGCAGTAATGTTGAAATAATGGTTATGACTATGGGGGCGTTTAATAAGGACGCTAATATTCTTTACAGTAGCCGGGATCAGATGCAGGGTGAACAGCCGATCAGCTTTATTCAAAAGACCAATCCTATCCTTATCCTCGACGAACCGCAGAATATGGAAGGCGAAGCGACGCAGGAGAAGTTGAAAAATTTTAATTCGCTATTGCGCTTGAGATACTCGGCAACGCATAAGAATCTTTATAATCTTGTGCATCAGCTGGCCCCTTACGACGCCTATCAGCTTGGCTTGGTGAAAAAGATCGAGGTCTATTCTGTTGTGGATACAGATGACGATGAAGAACCGAGAGCGTTTATAAATCTTATAGGCGTAACTTCTGCCAGGACGACCTTCAGGGCCAAAGCGGAAGTGCTTGTTAAAGACAGCAAGAATAATCTTAAAAAGAAAGTCATCGCTATAAAACAGAACGACGATCTGGCGCAAAAGACAAATAACAGTATTTATGCTGGTTATATTGTAGATGAAATGACCGCCGATGCGCCGGATTACGGGTTGGTCAGCTCGATTAAGTTTAAGAATGGCATCGAGGTTAAGCGTGGTGAGGATGTGGGCAGAGACAAAAAAGACGTTATGCGGGCCCAGATCAGAAATACGATTGAACGGCATATTGAAAAACGTCAGGAGCTAAAGAAAAAAGGCATTAAGACCCTTTCCCTCTTTTTTATCGACAGGGTTGATAATTACATCAAAGAAGACGGTTTTATCCGGAAGACGTTCGATGCGGTGTTTAATGAGTTAAAGAAAAACGATAAGGAATTTGCGAAGCTGAAAGCCAGCGATGTCCGTAAAGGTTATTTCGCCGAGAAGAACGGCGAGTATTTAGAGCGCGAAAGAGCAATAGCAGAAAATAAAGAAGCGTACGACCTTATTATGAAAGATAAGGAGCGCCTCTTGTCCTTTGATGAGCCTACGGAGTTTATTTTTACCCACTCCGCCCTTAAAGAGGGATGGGATAATCCGAACGTCTTTAATATCTGTACCCTTAATAGCACTGTTTCGACAATGAAGAAGCGCCAAGAGATTGGCCGGGGAATGAGGTTGTGCGTTAATCAAAACGGCGAAAGGGTTTTTGACAGGAATATCAATCTGTTATCTGTTATTGCTAACGAGCACTATTCTGATTATGTTTCAAGGCTCCAGACTGAGTTTGTAGAAGACGGGATTTATAAAGCTCCGCCATCGCCTTCTAACGCACGCAGAAAGAGGGTTGTCAAATTACGCAAAGGCTTTGATAAAGACCCCAATTTCAACGCAATATGGAGCCGGATCGCCAAGAAGACGCATTATTCAGTTAAGGTTGATTCAAACAGGCTTGTCAAAGGGTGTATCGAGAGGATTAACAGGCTCTCTATTCCCAAGAGGCAAATTAACGTGACCAGAGTCGGCGTTGATATTGGTAAAAAGCAAGTTGACTTTCGGACGCTTCAATCAGCCTCGCAAGATGTGGTAATTCCCAAGACGCCGATGGATTGCGTGAATTTTATCAAGGATGAAACGAAGTTGACTAAGGGTACGGTTATAAAGATTCTAAAAGGAATAAATTCCCGCCTTCTGTTTAATAATCCCGAGCGTTTTATTTTTGAGTCAATACAGGTTATTAACGAATCTCTTGTCAAAGACTACGTCGAACAGATTAGCTATCGGCTTTCAGATGATAAATACTGCGTTTCGCAGTTTGAAAAGATAGTCAGCCACAAGGACAGCGTGCATGATATAGCGAATAAGAAGAAGTCAATCTATGACGCTGTTGTGTATAGCTCAGATGTGGAAAAGAATTTTGCTATTGATTTAGACCGTGACGAAAGAATTAAATTATTTATTAAGCTCCCGGTGTGGTTCTCCGTTAAAACGCCTCTTGGCGGATATACGCCGGATTGGGCGATTGTAACGGTTAAGACGGATAGCAAGGGTAAGGAAAGGGACGAAAAGATTTACTTTGTTATTGAGACTAAAGGCTCTACGTCTGAATCTCAGCGCCGGGTGTCGGAAAATTTGAAGGTTGATTGCGCCAAAAAACATTTTGAAGTGATAAGCGTGCGGTATAAAGACGTCGCAAGTTACAGCCAGTTTGAAGAATTGATGAGGCAGGACTGGGGTGTTTGTAAAACAGATGACAAGAAATCAGATTTATATTTTAGCGACATTATACCGGATGAGGACGTGAAGAAAACAGATAAATATGAAAGTTATTTACCGGTTTTTTCCTTAGAGGCGGTTGCTACCGCATTTAGCGAAGAACAGAAATTGCCCAAGGTTCTCGGATGGAAAAAGGTAAATATCAAAAAGAAATTTGATAAGGACTATTTTATCGCCAAGGTTGTTGGCCGTTCGATGGAGCCGACTATTACAGATGGCAGTCCGTGTTTATTCCGTTTCGAGCGTGGCGGGTCACGAAATGGCAAGATTGTGCTTGTTGAGTCCCGGCAGGTTTCCGATCCTGAAACACACCAGCGGTATACTATAAAGCGATATTCAAGCGAGAAAAATCCTGTTGAGGGGGAGCGCTGGGTTCACTCAAAGATTACTTTATCTCCCGACAACAAAGAGTTTAAAGATATAGTGTTAGAAAATGTTTCAGAGGATGATTTTAAAGTAATAGCTGAATTTATTCAGGCGTTGAAATAGGAGAGATAAAAAATGGCATTTAACCCGAAATATAGCATAACCGAAAAGATACTCAATAACCTTACTCTTATTGCTTCGGCCCGTGAGGTTATCGAGCAGGCGCATCTGGTGCCGAAATGGGAAGCGTCTTTACGCAGGCAGGCAAAGCTTCGCAACACGCATTCATCTACGGCCATTGAGGGCAACAAACTTACTCTTGAGCAGGTCGAGGCCCTTGCGGACGGCAAAGATGTTATCGCCACGGATAAAGACAAAAAAGAAGTGCTCAATTACCTTAAGGCGCTGGATGCTATCCATTCCTTTAGCGAAAAAGGCAAGATCAAGGTCGGAGACCTTTTAAATATTCACAGGATGGTTTCAAAAGATGTTCTGCGTGACAATAAGCACAGCGGTGTTTTTCGTGATCGGCAGGTCTTTGTGGGTAGGCGTGTTTTTGACGGTACGGGCTTTAAGGAAGAAGTGGAATATATGCCTCCCAAGACGGAGAATGTGCCGGGCCTTGTGAAAGAATTTATTGATTGGCTGAATTTTGATAAAACGTGGGAAATAAATCCGGTTTTACTTGCCGGAATCGCTCACTATGAAATTGCCAGAATCCATCCTTTTATTGATGGAAACGGCCGGACAGCCCGGCTCTTTGCGACGCTTATTATTTATCTGAGCGGATTTGATCACCGCAGGCTTTTTGCTCTTGATGATTTCTATGATCGTGACCGGCAGGCGTATTACTCGGCTCTAAAGACAGCGCAGGAGAATAACAGCGATATTAGCAAATGGCTTGAGTATTTTACGACAGGTGTTGCCTATTCGGTTAATGAAGTTAAAGAGGAAGTTTTAAAATTAGGTTCAAAGAAAAAACGCATCTCAAAGGCGCAGGTTTCTCTTACTGATAAGCAGATGAAAATCGTTGAATTTATGAACGCCCACGGCAAGGTTACCAATAAAGATTTACAGTCGCTTTTTAAGGTTTCAGCGCAAGCGGTGCATAAAGAATTAGCCAAGCTGGTTGAACTTAAAGTCATTAAACCGCTGGGTGCCGGGAGGTCGTTATACTACGTTTTAGAGTAACAAAAACGGTTGATGATTAGGTTGATGATTAGGTTGATGATTATTCGTAAAATATGGGATATTGCGGGACAGAGAAAATGAAAAAGATATATATTTTGGTATTGTTATGTTTGGGGTTATGCGGTTGCGCATTTGCACCCCTTACCTGGAATCTGCCTGCCTACTCAAAAATTAAAATTGGAATGCCAAAAAATGAATTCTTAATACTTTATAGAGAAAAGGCAGTAGAATATCCCGATAGTTGGTCAAAAAAAGTTATTAACGGGAATACGTACGAAACTTTTTACTACCAGCAAAATGCTTCGACTTTTGATTTTGTTAATAATGTTCTTGTGGGATATTGTATTCAAAGGCGTTATTACTCTAAAGATGGCGTTGAAGATTTAAGAAATAATAAATATCTGGGTGTTAAGGGCATTGAGAATAAATAAGATGGACAGAGCTAATAGCTATTCCTATTCTAAAATAAGTAGTAAGGCTAACGAATTTGAGTTCATGATTGATAATCACCGTATAAAAATAAAATCCGAGATTGTCCTTGAAAACAAGGTTGTTGGGGAAGAAGAAAGGGTCTTAGTTTTTGTTGATAATAATTTATTTACTACACTTAAAAATGATGAGGCAGATGTTAAAGATACTATAGAGTTATTTAACCATAAAGTATTTATCCATTACAGAGTAAGGAGCAAATCTAATGTTGTGTGGGATATCTTGAAAGACGCTTTGTTGCTTCTTAACGAGGGGCTTTTTATAACTGTTGATGGTAAACCCTTAGAAGATTCAATTGCCGACCCTGCAATCCGCATTAACTTTGCATCATACGGTTATTTTTTTCTGGCAGGATTAGCACTATTATCTATATTTAGTTACCCAGTAATGTGGTTTATTATCCTTGTAATAGCAGGCATCGCTATTACTTTTGGGTTGCTTACTAAAAAACTGCCCTTACTTTTCTTGCCTTTTGGGATAATCTGGGGAGCACTGGAATTATTTGGAGCGATCACTTCAATGAGTAGTGGTTCTTATAAAGTTCCCTCTGGAATAGGTTCTCTAGTTTTAGTAATGTTTATCTTATTAAGAGTAGGTATAATCTTAAATTTTATTCGAGGTATTATTGCTGTTATAAAAATAAAGACACTAAGGACGCTAAAGGTGAAAAAATGAGTGAAAATAAAATGTGCAATCATTGTAATAAGTTTACTGCCGATGAAATAGTCAAGGGCGATATTTTTTGTATAGAGTGTGGTCATCAACGAGATAAGGTTGGGGCTTTTCCTCATCAGAAGGATAAGAAGGTAAAAAAAGAATACTGGAAGAGATGGTGGTATATAGCTATATGGTTAGTGATTGTTTATTTTTTGTTTCCGTATGTAAAACAAGTTATGAATAGTAATAATAAGACACACCTGATGGAAAAATATTCAACTGATAAGATAAACCTAAGCAAGAATTTTGATAAACTGCCATCTGAAGGTTTAGTAGACCTTAACAAGCTAATGTTAAAGTCATACGAGGCAATTATGAGAAATCTTAATGCTCAAGATAGCTATGAATTTGCTCGTCTTGCTAAACTTGGAGAAAAGCTTACTTATGATGAGTCGTTAAAGATGATGGCTTTGGTTAATAAAGCATCAGCTGTTATGTCTTCCGAAGAACAAAAAGTAGTAGCACAGTTCTATCAACAAGGCAAAAGTTTGTTAAAGTGATTTACTTTCAACTTATCATCTGGCGGTTAAGTCGCTGATGAGGGTAAATGAAAAAAATATTTATAATACTGTGTTGCATAGTGTTGTTGATGTCTTCGGTATCCATAGGATATTGTAGTAGTTGGCTGACAGGTGAATTATATAACGGACATTTTATAGTAGATAGCTGGGAAAAAGGAATGGCTTCTCAAGAATGGGGCGTAGCATTTCATTATCTTATGGGTGTTCTGCAAACTATTATATATACTAAACAATCTAATAAATTTGTTGGACCAAAGTATGAGAAATTTACTGCTGGGGGATTAGTATTTTCAGATGTTTATTTTTATTACAAAGACAACCCTGCTAAGATTTCCAAGCCCGTAATACAGGTATTATTAGAAGATATGAAATAGCTTTAAGGTTTCGTCAGGTAGTAGAAAAATCCTAAATCTGCCCTACAAAGGATAAAATGAGCAAAGAAGAAAAGATTGGGTTGAAAGTTTTAATTGAAGGAGTTTACTTAGTTATATGGCAAATGTGGTGTTCTACTTTCAAAATATTATTAAAAGATGACAAATTTAATAAAGTAGATTGGGAAGTTTACTCTAAAGTTATGCTTGAGTATATTTTGATATGTCTACATTTTGGCGATATGATAGTCTTTAATCTTGCTAAAGAAAAAAGAAAAGTGATAATGGATGGAGTCCTAACTAAGGTATTTGAAGCCCTTGAGAAATATGATGAAAATGCAACTATTAAATTATTCGGGGATAAAACAAATCAGAATATACCTAAATATTTTGCTTATTGGTCTAAAATGGCTTATTCTATTAACTTTCAAGATTTATACAACGAAAGACAACTTGAATATTCTGCCTATAAGGAGTTACTTCCTCCTAAAGATGAACCGCCTAAAAATACTCTGTTGTGGGAATTTGGCAAGAAAATATCTACCATAGTTAGAGGTTATCCCGAAGATATGCGAATTATTATGAATTCAGTTTCTTGGACTACTGAATTACTAAAGGGTCTTACAAAATGCATTGAAGACATTTTTAAGGTATTTGATGAACAAAAGGAGTGAAAATTAAAAAACCCCTCAAAGTAACTTATGAATACGAGTCAACGCTTGATGGCGAGGAAAGGCTTAGCAAGATATTTGAATTATTGCTATCTAAAGCAAACAAATGCCAGAAAAACTTAAGATTGGGTGATTAAAATGACCAAAGAAATAAAAATGATTTTTTTTGATGAGGTAAAAATACAAGATGCTCTTAAGCTATACTCCAAAAGTGGAGAAAAAGTTAAAAGCCGAAATAAACCAGTTAAAGAAGTGAAGCAATATGCTGACGATACAAGGTCGCAGATTCTTACTAAAGAAAGAACCGAAGAAGAAACTAAAGTTTATCATGAAGGAAAAGTTTTTAAGAACGGCAAATGGATTAATCACCCTAAACATTTAAAGTCTTCAAAAAAACATAAGTTAAATCGACCAACGGTTTAAACTTTACGGTAGGCAAATAAACGAATATTACAAATCTGAATGGAGTTTTATTTATGGAAAATATTTCTCATAAAATATTAAAGGAGCTTAGGAATAAAAAGGAAATGAGTTTAGGCCAAATCCTTAAAATTTTACCTAAAAAATATAACGATCATCGGGATATTTATCCTTTTGTTAGTTTAATAACAGGTGGTTATATTGATTCCATAATGAGCCAAGAAGGAAAGGATATTTACAGTTCCAAGAATAGGGAATTAGCTATTACGCTATATACTGCTTCATTTGGAAAAGGAGAATTTAAATATCTCGGACAAAATATTTCAAATGATGATGATTTTAATAAACAGCTTTTCTTTTGTACTGCAAAAGCAAACCTCTATTTAGAAGAAAAAAGGCAACGAAGATTAGATAGGATTTGGGCGCTATTCATTGGCATAACTGTTGGAATAGTAGTGGCTGTTGTGTCATCTATTCTTAGCAAAAAGTTTGGGCTATATTAAGGATTCAGTAATTCGACAGTTTTTATCTTTAACGCTTTGGCAAGCCATAGGTTAAAATAGTGATTTGGAGTTGATTTGCTCATTAATTGAGGTAGAATTGTTTTAGAAGTAAAGACAATTAGGTTTAATAGCTATACCTTAAAGAGGACATAGGGCCTCTAACCGTTAAGTAAGGTAAGGCTGCACTACTCCCCGAAAGGGGGGCGGGAAATGCAGTCTTATCGGTTTTACTTAACGGTTGCCGGTAGGAATATGCGCCCGCTTTTTTTTGGGGGGTGTAAAGGATTGTTTATCTAGCTAAGATAAAGAGGAGGATGTATGGTGAAAAAATCAACTCTGATTTTAGTATGTTTTTTCTTATCTTTAATAACATTAGGCTGTGCGGGAGTTGATGACCCAAAGAACTTGGTTGAGAAGGATATGCCGTCTATAACAATGATGACTGCGTTAGAGTATGAAGCAATGGGTGGTAAGGATTTTAAGCCGGAAAGAGGCTATTTATATCATCTAGGTGGTATGCGTATAATGCAGAAGATAAAAGGAGGTTATCTAATAATATCAGACATAGGCTCGAATAATGATCCCGCATTGCTGTATACTAATAGGGAATTTCCCCAAGGCGTAATGTTTTTTAGTGAATGGGCGTATTATGTAAGAGATGTTGAGTATACGACAATAACTGGATTCAGAAAAAGGATTTACGCTTTTAAATTATATGACGGTAAGTTTGTAAACCAAGAAAACAATAATTCTCTCACTAATTTAGGAAATAAACAATCTACCGTAGAATCTGGTGCTAAAATTTCAAGGAAAACAGAGATAGCGCTTATCGCGCAGAGATTTGTTAAACAAAAGCTTAATTTACCTGATTATAGCAGGGAGATTATTAAGCACACATTAACATACGAAGCTGATGAGTCCAAGCCTATCTTTAAGTTTGAAGATATCGATAAGAAGCAGGTCGTGTATTTAGGCGATAGCAGATGGGTTGTTTCTTCCTACGTTGATTATTATAACAGTAGAAAATATTATAGTGTTGATCTGATAGTTACTCCTAATGAAGAAAAGCTTAATAATATAACTTTTTCTAGTAAATAAATACTTTAAGGGAGTCAGTAGGAATATATGTCTGTTTTTTGTTAACGATGGTCGCGTAGGTCTTAAAAGTTTGTAAAAAAATTTCTAGTGATTTAAAAACTAAAACGAGGAGAATAGATGGCCGAAAAACTTAAGAATGTGGCAACAGGTATTGTAAGCGGAATCGCAGTGGGTTTAATTTTCATAGTATTTGGAGGAATTTTGTGTCTTACCGGTATAGGTGCGCTTATTGGCATTCCATTGATGATTGCCGGCACGATGAGTATCTTTGGAGGAGGCGCGGTAATGGGGTTATTTATTAAGAACGGCAAGTGTCCGTATTGTGATAGCGCGATAGTATGGATTCCGATTCAGCCGGGGATCAACTGTCGAGCCTGCAAGAAAAGAATAATCTTTAAGGATAATGTTCCAACGGCAATAAAATAGAGAGGTAACGTATAAATAGCGCCTTATTTTTGTTGGGAACTAAATGGAGGAAATTATGAGCAAGAAAGATGAAATTATAAAGAAAGCTCTCGAGATTCTATCTATGCCGGAATCAAAAAGCGGTTTACGCTTTGCTACTTTGGTTAAGAGGGTTTCATCTGAGACTGGCGTAAATCTAAATACATGCAACGGTAATTTATATAATTTACCAAATGAGCTTTCAGATAAGGTATCTAGACCCTCTAGAGGTCTCTTCATTTTGAAAGAAAATGAGAAATTCTTAAAAGACGCTGTGGAAGAGCTACCTGAACAAAAGTTAGATCTTAAACTTAATGAGGAGTACATCTACGAACCCGCAAAAAATTATTTGCTTGGTAACGGAGAATGTACTCATGCGGTTACTGTGGGTGGAAATAGTTTTAGAGATAAATGGGGTACTCCGGATATAGTCGGAGTTATTAGGGCGGATTCAGATGCTGTATATAAACCAATTTTAGAGATAATAGCCGTTGAGGTTAAGAATGAAGGATATAAGCCTGTAGAGGCATTGGGTCAGGCAATGGCTTATAAGCTATTTGCTCATAGAACTTGGTTAGTGCTTCCTGATGACGAAGTTGAAATTGAACGCATACAAGGTATTGCCATAACTGCGAATATTGGACTCGTTAGTTTTACAAGAAAAGGTAATGATTTTGAATTTACGATTTTGAATAGGCCGACTTCTGGCCGTCCTGATTTGATTGAAGTAAATAAAATGTTAGAGAATCTCAAAAAGGACAAGAGGAAGTATATTGAACTTATTAAGAATGAAAAAATACCAGATTGATTAGAGATTTGCTAGACCACTAATTCTCTTGACTTCAAAGAATAAAGAGTTAAAATTAGCTTAACAATTAGGCGTCGTCCCGAGTTTGAAGGGGGAAGTCCCGGACGTTAAAAAAGTAAAACCTTCGTTAGTCGTACTCTGACTGGCGAGGGTTTTTGTTTTATAAAGAAGCTTAAAGATGTCACTGATTATCTTGAATTGATGGTCAATCAGAGATACAATTATAGTTAACCATTACACAGGGTAGAGATTTATAAATTTTTATGTTATGGATATGACTGAAAAGAAATTAATAATAAGATTTAGAGAAATTAAGGATAAAAAGGATAAGCTAGAAAAAGAGTGGGCTCTAGCTAAGAAAGAACTTAAGCAAAGAGAATTACTCAAGAAAGATTTAAATAAAGCTGGAAGAGAATATATTCAGATTGAACACGAATTAAGGAAATATTTTTCCGATAATAGGATATCTGCTACTGGAACCTATGAAGATCTTGGATGGATTGCTTTAACTAAGGAAGGCTTTAAGTTTTATAAACATCATGTCGATTGACAAAAACAAATTAATATGGTAATCTTAAAAAGTAGTTAGAAATAATTAGGGTATAAAAGTAAGGGAAGGGATTGCGCTTAAGAGAACCTTGAGGCACTGGACTTCCTTGAACTGAGAAATTTCGGCCCGATTTATAATTTTTCGCAAAAGCGAAAGTTATGAGTCGGGCTGTTTTGTTGATTAAAATAAAAATAAGAAAATATGAAAATAAAAAACCCCACTCAATATTCCACTGATTCAATCTATGAAGCATCTTTCCTTATAGCCAGAGGATTCATTCATCTCGGAATAGAAAATTCAGGATCAGCTTATAAGAAGATCATTTTTTCTAATTCACCAGAGCTAGAAAAAGCAGTTTCTATCTTTTATAGCAATGGTAAGATCTCCGTTTTGTCTTTTGTTAATGCTTATAAAAGAATGAAGGGAGAGATTTTTAGTCAGAAATCTAATTAAGCGATGAGTCAATCCGTGAATAATCAGCGTATCATTAAAATTTATGACTACAGAAACGCGCAGGGGGATATTGTTTTTCAGGTTGTTAGGTTTGATCCGAAGAGATTTTTGCAGCGAAGGCCGTTTAAGAATGGTTATATTTGGGGCTTGACTGAAGGTTGGTATAAAAAAGAAGCTCATTCAAAAGACTATTGCAAGATTAAAGACGCCTTACCGGATAAAACAATCATTCCAATTCCTGATGCTGTTTGGTTTGACGCTATTGAGCCAGTATTGTATCGCCTGCCCGAATTGCTCGAAGGGATTCAGAATAAAGAAATCGTGATTATTTCCGAAGGAGAAAGAGACGTCGACAACATAGTCACTTCTTTGGGTTTTATTGCTACCACATGTCCGATGGGTGCGGGAAAATGGAAAAATACCTATACGGAATCTTTACGAGAATATCTTAATGCGGTAATAATAGCGGATAAAGACGAACCCGGACGAGCACACGCACAGACTGTGGCAAATGAGCTGTATTCGGTGGGCATCTTAGTTAAGGTTATGGAAATGCCGGATATGAACGGTGCGCCTATTAAAGATTTTTCTGATTGGCAAGCGGCCGGCGGCACACGCGAAGCTTTTCTTGAACTTTTAAAACAATGCCCTGATTGGGCGCCTACGCAACAAGATCATCCCAAGGTTACTGCAGCAATGCAATTAGCTGACACTTCAACATTTCAAGAACTAACTAGTAAATTTGGACAGCCTTATTATTTTAATGAGGAGGGAAAGTTAACCTCAATCAATCAAACATTCTGGGCTGGTTTACATCAAAGTGAGCATATTCAATTCTTTGCACCAGAAGAGCGAGCATTCTATCGCTATAACCCGGAAAATGGGCTTTATAGTGTAATTTCCGAAGATATTATAAAACAGGAGGTCGCTGCCCGTATATTGGAAGTATCACGTGAAAAAGGTCTTCCTGCGCTTGAAAGTAAAAGAACTGATTCTAATTTAATCCACATCGTTTCTTTACTAAGAGGCATCGCCGAGAAGAAGAATGCTTTTTCTCGAAATAACAAAATCGTCCATCTGGGTAATGGCGTAATTGTCCTCAAGGATAACAGAGAAGTTGATTTCTGTGCGTTCTCCCCAGATTTTTGTTCACGTAATCAATCACCTATTTCGTTTGATCCGAACGCAAAGTGCCCCCGCTTCCTAAATGAATTTCTCTACCCAGCAGTATCTTCCGAAGATGCTATTTTGATACAGAAATACTTCGGTCTTTGTCTGATAGGGAACAACTTGGTTCAAAGATTCCTCATTTTGGACGGCCAATCAGGACGTGGGAAATCGACCATAGTTTTGATTATACAAAAATGTGTTGGTCAAACAAATGTAACGCAATTGCGGACAAAACTTCTCAATGAGCGATTTGAACTTTTTCGTTATCTCAAAAAAACTCTTTTGACAGGAATAGATGTTCCCGGGAGTTTTCTCTCTGAAAAAGGCGCGCAAGTCATCAAAGGATTAGTAGGCGGTGACTGGTTTGATGCTGAGCAAAAGAACGGAACCGGAAGTTTTCCGTTTCAAGGCAATTTTTGTATCCTGATTACCTCTAACTCTCGTTTACGAGTATATCTGGATGGTGACATCAAAGCATGGAAAAGGCGATTAACGATTGTTCGAGTTAAGGATTCCGTTCCTCCTAAAAATATACCCCATTTTGCTGATTTATTGATCCAGGAAGAAGGCAGCGGGATTCTTAACTGGGGACTTGATGGTTTAAGGATGGCTTTGGAGGATATTGAAGCCTTTGGAGATATTAAACTTATGGAAGCGCAGCATAATATAGTAGATGCTCTGCTTGCAGAAAGCGACAGCTTGCGGCATTTTCTGGTAGAAAACCTTGTGCGGGATGAAAACGCTGACCTTTCTACTGCAGAGATTGTAGAGGCTTACGCCGAGTATTGCCCACAAAAAGGCTGGAACGCCAAACCTATCACTGTTATTTATAAAGAACTAGAAAGTTTAATGTTGGAACTTTTTGGGACATCAAAGTCGGGCTCGATAGAGCGGGAAGGCAAAAACGTTAAAGGTTTTCGGAAAGTAACATTTAAAACCAAAGGCAATGAATAATGGGATTAGACTTGCTCAAATTAGAAAGAGTTAAACGTCAAGGTGCGAGAATTATCGCTCGGTGTCCTGCTTGCGCTGAAGCAGGAGGTGACAGTAAGGGCGAGCACCTTTTCATTAACGACAGGGGTCAATTCGGATGCGTATTGTATGTAGGAGTGTATGGAAAAACGCACCGGCAACGAATCTTTGAGTTAGTTGGTATTAAAGATAATCCGGGTAAATACTTTGCGGTTAAAAAACCCTCACATTTTCTAATTGCCGGGCATAAGGTTGTCCAAAATGATATTCTGGGACACTTGGGACACCTATTTTAAACCTACGCGTATACGTAGAGAGTTATATTAATTAAATATATATATAAAGAGTGCAAAATAGACGACCCAAGTGTCCCAGAGGAAGGAGGATTTTGAGATGTCTCGCGAAGTCAAATTATTAACAAAAAAGTTTCTTTCTATCAGTGATTCAAGGTATCAGTTTAATAAGCTTCTTGCAGGATTAAAGGAAGAATTTAAGCCACAAGGGTTTTATGAGGATTTCTTGGTAAGCAAGTTGGCCGCTGACTACTGGAGGCTTAAAAAAGCGCTTATCTACGAGAGGGATCATATTTATCAAAACAGCCAGGTAGACGAGTCCTCTTGCAATAACAAGGTTAGTCAGTTTGTAAATTATTTTAAAAGTATAGAAAAAAGTATTGAAGATGGTAAAAAAGGTTTAAAAGAAGCAAAAAATAATAAACCATTTGGTAGTATTTTTTAAGAATTGATCTTGCAGATTCAATGAATTCAATGGGGTCGTGCGAGAAAAATGTAATGAATGTTATGTGGTTGTGAGGAAAATTTAATGAATTTAATGTGGTTGTGCGGGGAAATAGGCTTTTTGGAGTACGTTAAGTTCAGAACTAGGCTAGAAGGCGGTTAAAATATGAGTGAAAATGTTATGAATGTTATGTCGTTGTGCTTAAAAATAAGGGTTATAACGTAGCAGGTATAGCGAAGTTTCGGAAATTGCGCGTAACGCAAGCTATTTAGAGGAAGGGAATAGAAAGCTGTAAAAATATAATGAATGTCATGGGGTTGTGCGTAAAATTTAAGGCTTACAGTGGGGGAAGCGGTTAAAATTACACAAATTACATGTAGATAAAAAGAACTGCTGGCCCAAAAGTAGTAAAAATCGAATAAATAGAATGCATGTAAAAAGGATTACAGGTAAGAAGGCAATTAAATTGTCATAAATGTTATGTGTATTAAAAGGTTTCTAGGTGACTTTTTTGGAGTAGGTCAAAGCTAAAATAGGGGTATAAAGGCGTAAAAAGTAATGTGTATAAAAAAGGGATTTCAAGGCATGGTTCATAAACTAACGCCTTTTAAGGCCATAAAACTGAATTGTATTAGATGCTCTGGAGGATTATCTGAGGTTCGAAGATGCGCATCTGTTGATTGTCCTTTATTTATATACCGTTTAGGCCACAATCCGGCCCGGAGAGGCATCGGTGGTGGCCCGGGTAATTTTAAAAGAAATCTTCCCACTCAAGTGGGTAAATTTTTGAAAGAAAAGGCATTGTAGGTACATAGGTCATATGGAAAAACGATTTTTAGGACTAGAAGAACTATCACAGTACTTGGGGCTCGCTAAAGGCACACTCTATATATGGGTTTGCCATAAGCAGATTCCTTACTACAAAGTCGGACGGCTGTTAAGGTTTTCCTTGCCTGAAATCGAGGTTTGGCTTAAGGAGAGACGGGTAGAAACGATGCACTAATTGACTTGACTTTTATCCACACGTAGAGGTACACTACGACCAATGGTATATATCGTAAGATGTTGTAAATTAACGAGTTAGGATAGATATGGCACTTAGACAAAGAGGGAATAACTGGTATATAGATTTTTACGCTAACGGACGCCGTATGCGTGAAAGAGTCGGCTCAAGCAGGCAGCTTGCCGAGATTGTACTTAAGAAGCGCATAGTAGCTGTAGCCGAAGGAAGATTTCTTGATATAAAGAAGCAAGAAAGAATAAGGTTCGAAGTTTTTGCCGATGAGTACATAGAAATCCATTGCAAACAAAATAATAGATCTTGGCAACGCTCTATACTTCCTAATATGAGAGTGCTTAAAAGGTTTTTTGCTGGAAAATATCTATACGAGATAACTCCTTTAATAGTAGAAAAGTTTAAAATAGAAAGGCGTAAGGAAGTTGAGGCGGGTACTGTCAATAGGGCTTTGGCATTATTAAAGACCATGTTTAATAAAGCTACTTTGTGGGGAAAGTTTAATGGGATTAATCCGGTCAAGGGTATCGAGTTTTTTGAAGAGAATAATGCGCGCCTGCGCTTTCTAGAGAAAGAAGAAATTCCGGGATTTATTGCGAACTGCTCAGAGACCCTTAGGCCTATTGTAATTGTTGCGTTAAATACAGGAATGAGAAAATCCGAAATCCTTAATTTGAAATGGCACGATTTAGATTTTAAAAGAAATTTAATATATTTATACCGAACGAAGAACGGAGAAAAAAGAGAAATACCGATGAATGAAGCGGTAGTAGCGACATTAATTAAGGTTCGCAAGCATCCTGATAGCCCTTATGTTTTTCCCAATGAATCCGGCAAGCCTTTTTCAAATTTAAGAAAGTCTTTCTTTACAGCGTGTAAAAAATCTGGTATAACTAATTTCAGATTTCACGATTTAAGGCATAGTTTTTGTTCGCACCTTGCTATGTCTGGAGTAGATTTAAATACAATAAGGGAATTAGTGGGACATAAGTCGCTTGAGATGACTTTGCGGTATTCTCATCTTTCGCCTGATCATAAGAAGCGCGCAGTAGACGTTCTTTCGCAGCAGATGGTCACAAATTGGTCACAAGAGCCGAAAACAGTTGTCGCTGAGAAAAACATTCAAGACACAACTGTTTTAGATACACATACTTACGATACTATTGCCCTGTCGTCTAATCGGTAGGACTTCAGATTCTGGATCTGACTACCATGGTTCGAGTCCATGCGGGGCAACCACATAAATCTCTCAAATTTCTAATAGAGAGATAATCCAAGCCCTGA
>Ga0268280_1000992_pt1 | contig 20330 bp, 25 predicted proteins | sample saktaG_9_FD_190139 | JGI IMG/M metagenome (GOLD analysis project Ga0268280, IMG submission 190139) | Saline water microbial communities from Sakinaw Lake, British Columbia, Canada - sak_2011_5_24_40m | ecosystem: Environmental > Aquatic > Non-marine Saline and Alkaline > Saline ... | reverse complement strand
ATCAATCAATATTATTTTATTTAATTCTTTTGCGAGAGCGATTGCATATAATTCTCCAATATCAATCTTATATAATTTTGCAATTTCATTGACCATGCTTTGACTTGGTTCAGAAATTGTAATTTTGTGGTTCATAACTAAATTTTCAATTTCAAAAGCATCATAATAATTTTTTTCTTTACCTTTTAACACTTCACTGTAAACTATTTTTGGTATGTGAATTTTTACAAACTGAATAAGTTTTATTAACAATTTTGATTTAGATAATAATATTAAAGTTGATGAATCAGATATAACTATTTCCATTTGTTAGCACCAAATATATATTATATAGAAAGAATTAAATATATTACGTTTTATTAAATTGTAACCTATGGCTACATAACGTTTAGTTTTTATATAATTTAGAAACATTCAACTAAAGATAATAAGTTTAACTTGTAGCTGTTCCTTCAGTTCCACCAGTAACTGTGTTAGAAGGAAGAGCTGCTTTTTTAGCACTTGCTTTAACAGAATTATTAAACATTGGTTTAACAACAGCTATTAGGATGATTGCAACAATAACAACAATAAGAAGCATGTAAAGAGTACTTGATTCTGCCTGTCCTCTATTCTCCTTAAGAGCTTTCTTTAGATCTGCAATTAATCTTTTCATAATTTAATTCATCCTAAATATATAATAAAAGAAAAGAAATAAAAAAGGGAAGGGAAAAGAGCTTTATGAAGCTCTCTTAGGGAATACAACACATACTTTTTGTTCAGTTATGTTAGGAAATAAACCTGAATCTGCTGTTGTTGGTATTTCTACGTATGCATCTATTGAATCATCTAAATTTTCTATATAATCACAGATAATTCCTATCTTGTATGTTCCCTTAGTTGATTTTTTATAATTTATTCCTTTTCCATCAACTAGCACATCAAAATCATTATCTAGATCACTTGCAAATCTAACTTGATCTGGAGATAAACCTGTGTTTTCAGATATTCCTGATGCTGTTAATGATTTTTTTTTGTCTGTGAAAGCAACGGAATCTGTGTATGCGAGAGTTCCTGGATTATCAACCTGACCTTGAAGCAATTGCTTTGAGGTTGAGATTGGATCTCCCTGAGCAAATCCAAGTGTCTTCATAATTATTGGCATTAATACTCCTAAAAGAGCAAGTGCAACAACAGCTGCAATTAATAATTGAAAGGTTGAGAATGCTTGTCCTTTTTTGTTTTTAAATTTTAAAATATTTGATAAGTCTAACATTTTTATTCGTCCTCCTTATAATAGACATAAATATTATATGTTTTTCAATTAAAACATTAAATCAAAACATATTTAAATGTATTTCTCTGACGTTTCCTTTAAACTATCTGATATACTAGATTAAAGCATACTGTTATTATGGTTGGGATTATAAGCATGAAAAGTATATCCCATACGTGTATTCCTGGTTGCTGTTTTGATTGTTTATAATCAAATAAATGATTCTTATAGGTATATATTACTCTTCTTCTAATTGTCATAAAGTTCCATAGCGTTCCAAATAAAATAGCAGTTACTACCCATATGAGTGTTATTCCTGTTGTGCTTGATTTTATGATAATGGGGACAAAGAATAGTTTCCAAAAGATCAGGATAATAGCAACAGTGATCCCTGATGCAAATACCATCTTAATTAGGTTTTTCATAAAACCACTTTTAACTAAATCAATTAACTTATTTAGTATTAGACTCAAAACAAAGAATATGGTTAAAAGTATTATTATTCCAAAGATAACTCCAAGGATGATTAATCCAAAGAAGTAACCAAGTACTAGAATAATGATTGCAATTAAAAACCATTTTAATTTGTTTAGTATGTTCATATTTTTCATCAATTATAATTAATTTATAGTTATGGGTATAAGCTACTTGGTGGACTTACATTAAAATATAATGCACAATATGTTGGACAATTGAAATTAAATAATGAAGTTATTTCAGAAGGAATTGAATTCCCGAAACCACAATAAACATAAACATCTGTTTTAATGTACTTTTTATTTACTTCTATGTATGCATCATTATTTTCAAAACCAGGACCTGTTATAAAAGCTATACAATTTTTTGAGTATCCAGTTAACTTGGATATTCTATCTTTAGAAATTATTCCTGAAAGCATAACATCTTCAATAATAAATGGGGTTTCAGTGGTTACTCCTGGACCTTTGCTTGCAGAAATTACTCCTTCTTCAAGCTTCGCTGTGCTGATAATGATTGATTGGTTGTTTACTCTGCCCACCATAACGATAATGATTACAAGAACAGCTGTTGCTAGAGCAAAAGCAATTAGAAGACGAAAGGATTCAAATGCTTCATCTCCCTTCTCATTCAAGCTAATTTTTTTGAATAGTTTATTCATATTTAATTATCCATTTAAATCCAATTCCCATCTTGGGAGCGTATGTTTAAAATTGAATTTCATTACACATATGTTACCTGTGTTATCAAAGGCATACAATCTGTATTTGTTTACATCTGCCCCTATTATCTTTTTAACATTATACTTTTTTTTAAGACGTTCATAATCTCTTGCACTACCTTCTACTAGTTTGAATCCAAACAACTCAGCATATTTTGGATATTCATAAAATATCCAGGTATTTGCAACAATCTTATTCATGTTATTATCTTTTGCATGTTTAATTAATTTCTTTTTAAAGGCAATTGCTTTTTTATAGGTGAGTCCTCCATTAGAAACAAAATCATGAATTTCAAGTGTTTTTCCTCTTTCTCTATAGGTTAAATGATACTCATTAGTCTTTATACCTTTTTTATCATGAACAACATTTGTAATTACTTTTTGATTTAATAATGCTTTTTTCAGAGTAGCTAATTTTGCTGCTTTCATATTTTCTCAATAATTTAAAATATTAGATTAGACACAATTGTGGTTAAGATAAATAAAATGGTAGCTATTGGTAATGTTTGTGCTATTCTTAGTTTTGCAAGAGTTATGTTATCCTGTTCAACCATTGTTGTAAAGAATGTCATAATAATAACTATCTCAATCACATAGATTGCAACTATTATTAAGAAGGTTGTTGGACCAGCAAGCTGACTAACTGCACCCATATCTATTGAACCAATGGAACCTATTCCTGAAACATCCATTCCACCTGTGCTTATCCCTGATGTTGTAAATGAGTTAAATGCATTGTTCATTTCATCAAGAGTACCACTGTTTGCAATGGACGTAAGAGTGGATATAACTATCTTTTGAAGAGCTGTTGTGATTCCAAGAACGATTGGAGCAATGTACTTTGCCATGCTGGATAACGTACCAGTTACACTTGATATTAGGTTAGTTAGCATTTTAGAAACTTCATCAGAATTTCTAAGCTGCATAGAATAGGACATCAATGTTTTTGCAGCAACAGAAACACCCAATTGAACTGAATCAACCATTAGTCTCATTGCACTATTAATTATATTTGATGGATTGTTCTTAAGCGCACCATAGTTTGGATCAAACAAAGAAGAATTAAGATTAAGTCCAAGGATTCTAATGTTATCAATGGCCTTACCAAATACATTCTTTGCAATTAATGATTTAGGAAGGAATGCTCTTGTGTGAGCAAAAGCATCTTCAATAGGTTTGTTTTCCCCAAGCCTACTAGCAATAACATACAATGCATCCTTAAATTCATCTTCCATTTTCTCTGTTTGTATTTGTACTTTTCTTTTGTAATAGCTTTCAGAAAATAAAAACAAAGAAATAATTAAGGAAAAACAAATTAATATTCCATAGATTAGGAAAAAGGGTGTTGTGTCATGTGCAGAATCCTGCCAAAATTCTCTTTCACTTGCACACATTGCTTTAGGATCCTCTGCTTTTTGAGCAAGCTCCTGGGAAGTACAATTAAACTTAGCTTGTGATATATCCTGTCCTTCAGTTATATATCCTTCTTTAATTAAAATATTTTCTTTGGTTTTACCAAGGTTTGTTTGAAGGAATATGCTTCCTGCAATTATTGCAACCCCAACAATTAGAATAATAATAAAAACATTAATTGGTGCTTTTCCAATCCTGATTGTATGACGAGGAGGGAGATCAGGATGGTTCTGAGGAATCTCTGGAGGATTATAAGTTGCTGGTCTTCCTCTAATTATGTTTCTTGCGAACATTATACAGGCAATTGGTATAGCAATATTATAGATAAGGATTAAATATATTGGTTTTGCTAGAGCAGAACCAGAGAACGCAGAACCAACAGGAAGAACAATAATTAAGAGAAGAGGAAGTAGAACACCTAAATAAAACATTGTCATTGTTGGTTGGTTTAATCCTCTTGCATAATCCTCTAGCTTATTCTTAATGGATGCAAGAGTATCAGCCATTGTTTGATCAAGAATAGCATATCTCTTAGACTCACTTGTTTCAATAACCGAAGATCTAATTTTCATTAAAGCTTTTTTAAGTTCAATTGAAACGTCTCCCCATTTATAGGCTAGTTGATCAAGAGCCTCAGCAACGGACCCTTGAATCCCTACCTTAACTTCCCATAGTAGTCTTTTAAGATCATCAGCAATTTTACCATGCCCATGATTTGAAGCAAACTCAACAGCTTTTTCTAGGTTTGGGACTAGTTTCATGGACATTATCATGTAACCTAGTATTTCTGGAACAAAGGTTAGAGCTTTTATTTTCTCATCACGAACCTTTGTTAGAGGATAATTTCTAAATGTAATAAATGTATAAATAAACGTAAGCATTGGAATACCAATAGCGATTATGTATGGCATTATTGCATTTCCAAATAAACTAATCATTGGTCCAACAGCATACATAAAGAGAACAAAAGCAATAATTGCAGCTAAAATTAAACCAACAATTAGAATAAATTTGGTTGCTGCTGTGTATTCCTCTGGTCTTAGGTCCCAATTAAGAAAATCCATTGCTGTTTGGAATTCAGGATCATATTTTGAATTTGCACCTAGGCCTGGAAATCTTGTGTAAATTGATCTACAGAAAGCAACAAACCTATTATCCTTTCTTTTAATAAGACGAGAATCATCAACCCCAAAATCTCTACCTTCAACAGATATTCCAGAGTATATTTCACCAGGACTTCTTCTGTCTTTTAATTTTTCAACCATATTTTAGTCAACTATAAATATATTTAATCATATATAACATAAAAAGAAATATTTTTATATCTGTTCATTTACATTAGATTAGAATAACAAGTAAAAATTAAGATAATCTGGTGATAAATATGGTATTTATTATAAAGCATGATGAAAAAGCGTGTATTGGTTGTGGAGCATGTGTTTCTATTTGCCCTGGAAATTGGAAGTTCTCTGGAACTAAACCAAAACCAATTAAAACAGAGGTTAAAGAGATTGGGTGCAATAAAAAAGCAGCTGATATCTGTCCAGTACAATGCATAAAAGTAACTGAAAAGAAATAAAACAAGATGATTTTATGGATATAAAAATTAAGGAATTAGAAGAGTCAGATTTAGAAAAATTTGGGCCTGATTTTTATAAAACCCTAGATAATCTAAAACCACAGGGCGAATTTGATTTAATAAAAGCAAAACATATATTACATAACATCAATTCCTGTGAGGGTCATGTTTTTGTTGCAATTGTTGATAATCAGAGGTTAGTTGGAACATGCACTCTTTTCTTAGAGCCTAAATTTTTAAGAAATGGGGTAGTTGCTGCTCACATGGAAGATCTTTCTGTTATGAAGGAGTTTGAAGGAAAAGCTGTTGCAAGTTTAATTGCAAAAAAATGTGTTGAATTTGCAAAAGAGAAAGGATGCTATAGACTTATTCTTGATTGTAAAGACAATCTTGTAAAATTTTATGGAAAGTTTGGTTTTCAAGAAAAAGCAGTTTGTATGAAATTATATTTTGATGAAGAAAAATTATGAAATTTAATAAATTATTGTTTGGACCAGCAGGGTTTGGTGGGGATGATCTAATACAAATACCAATATCTTCAAAAAATCCTACTGCTGATGCAATTCCTGCAATTAAGAAAGCAGGTCTTGATACTCTTGAAATTGAGTTTGTTAGACAAATATATCTTAAAAATAGTTCCCAAGAAAAGCTTGATGAAATTAAGAATAATGCAAAAAAGCTTGATTTCCCATTAAGCATACATGCACCTTATTTTATTAATTTAAATACTAAGGAAGAAATTAAAATTCAAAATAGTTATAGATACATTCTTGATTCTTTAAATGTTGGAGAAAAGATAGGTGCGAGAGTAGTTGTATTCCACATTGGTTTTTTTCTAAAGGATGATCCCAAAGAAGCCCTAAAAAAGGTAGAAAAAGAACTTCTTTATCTACAGGAAAAGTTCAAAGGTTCTGTTTTATTGGGTACTGAACTTGTTGGTAAGAAAACACAAATAGGATCTCTTGAAGAAATCTTAAGTTTATATGATAAGTTAGATCATAAGTTTCTTCTTCCTGTAATTGATTTTGCACATCTTCATGCAAGAGAGAATGGATTCTTTAAAAAGCAAAGTAACTTGGACAGTACATTTGGAATTTTAAAAAGTTACCCTGATGTGGTTGATAAAATGCATATTCATCTTTCTGGAATAAATTATACTGAAAAGGGAGAAAGAAATCATTTGATGTTAGATGAATCTGATATCCCCTATAAAAAAATATTAGACGGATTAAAGGATATAAAAGCAAAAGGAACAATAATTTGTGAATCTCCTGATCCTGCTAGAGATGCTTTACTTTTGAAAAAGGAGTTTGAGAAATTATGAAAGTCATTGTAAAGAAACCGATTGGAGAAGTTAGTTCTTCAAATTTATTAAGAAACAAATATGAACGAACACATAAAATTAAATTTATAGATCATACTTCTGAAATAATGAAAAAAAGCATACAAAATCGTACATTTGCAAAGATTGCAAATAAAAGAATTGCATATTCCCCAGAAGCCAGAAATATTCTAAGAAAGTGCACTGGTTTATTGAAAGACATTCATGAACTTGCAAAAAATCCTAATAAATTAGTTCATGAAGTTAAAGGGACTAACAAATCAGGGGATAAATTTTCTTATAAAATAATGAAATCAGAATATGTTGCTTCTTTTTCAGAAAATAGTAATCGATTAAAAAAATACAGTAATGCCACAAATACATTTTATAAGGTTATGATTGATATTAATGGTAAAAAAACAAAATTATTTGGAAAATTTATGAATGATATGAATCCAAGACTTAATAAAGTTCAAGCGTTTAATGAAATAAGTGCATTGCATAAGCTTCAAAAAATGGGCTATAGAATAGTTAAACCCTATTTAGGATACTTTGATAAAACTGAACATAGATCATTCATGTTTTATGAATTCAAAAATATGGGGCACTATAGAGTTTTACAAGACTTATTAGATTCAACACACACCTCTACTCCATTAATGGACTCAACAGATATTTTAAAAATTAAAAAAAAAATAGAGCCCATGACAAATCAAGAGGAGCAAAAACTAGGATTTGGGGATTGTACTTTAAGAAATGTAATGATTGACATTAGAACCAAAAAACTGTATTTATTTGATATGATTGATTCTAATCTACAATTATTAGAGCATATGATGGATTGGGATTTAAATCAATTAAAATAAATTTGAAATTTGTGTTAAACAAGCTCAAAGTCCTTGGATGCCCCAGGCTTGTTCTTTATTTTTTCTGATAACGAAACACCATCATCTACTTTGTGCTTAATGGTTGCACTAGATTCAACAAATTTAGTTCCACCAGGTTTTGTTGACTTCTTCATTTCATTTATTCTATCTATTGAATCAGATTTAATGTCACCTATTCTACCACACATTGTACAGATGTAATTTCCACTAGCCGCATCAAACATAATACTCAATGAATAGCATGCTGGACAATACTTATATAATACCATAATCAAATCACTTCTTTTTACCTTGTTTCAAACTAGTTTTTTTATTTTTTATTTAAAAAAACTATATAAAGTGTAAAGAAAAGTATTTTTAAACCTATTCCTCTTTTATTAAATTAATTTACTTAAAATGATTTGGAGTTTGATATTATTATGTTCACAAAAGAAAATGTTGGAGTTATTGCCTATGGTGTTAAAACAGGAATTATTACATTTGATGATAAGATTTCTGATGTAGTTGTAAACACATTCAAAAAAAATCCTGATCTTTTACAAAATAAAGATATTATTTGTATTGGAGAAGCAGTTACTGCAATCACCCAACATAATGTTGTTTATTTAAATGATGTTAAAGTTGAGATTAAAAATAAACTTAATCTTAAAGATAATCAGGTTGTAGGAGTATTATTTCCTATTCTTTCAAGGAATAGATTCTCAATGATACTTAAGGCAATTTCTAAATGTGTTCCAAAAGGCAAGGTAATTGTTCAATTATCTTTTCCAACAGATGAACAGGGGAATCCAATACTTGCTAAGGATTATATGATTAAAAATAATATTAAGTATGAAGCTCAAATTAGTGAAAAGGATATTCCTAAATCAAAAAGATATCTACATCCGGAAACAGGATTAGATTATATTCAAGTATATAGGGATATAGTTGCTAAGCATTGTCCAAAGGCTGAAATTTATTTATCCAATATGGTTGACCATATGATATCAAAGAAACCAAATGCAATTATTGTTGCAAATGTACATGCTAGAGAAGAAGTTTTAGCTAAGGTTAAGAAAAAATTCAAGAACGTAATTACTTTACAAAATATTTGTTCAAATCCTAAATTAAAGGTTTATAGTGAATATGGGCTTCTTGGTTCAAATATTCTAGATCCAGAAAGAGAGATATTAAAACTTGCTCCACATGCAACTGATAAGCTAGCACTTGAAATACAAAAAAGAATTAAAAAAGAATTAAAGAAAGATGTAGAAATTATAATTAAGGGTGATGGCGGATATAAGGATCCAGAATCAGGAATATATGAGCTTGCTGATCCAGTTTCTGCTTTTGGTGTAACTCCAGGAATTAAAAATAAGAATAGAATTGGAGTTAAGACAAAATATCTGATGCAAAAACTCTATGCAGAAGGAAAAAAGAAAGAAGAAATTTTAAAATTAATTGAAAAAGAAAAACAGAAGTTTCTAAAAGAAAAAAAAAAGGATAGTTTCAATGCCCAGGGAACAACTCCTAGAAAGATTGAGAATCTTGTATCTGCTCTTGCTGATCTAGTAAGTGGTTCAGCAGATGCAAACACTCCAATTGTTGTGGTAAGAGGATTTATTTAATATCTTAAATTTTTTAAGTTTTTTTCCTTATTAGGTAGTAATAGATTTAGTAGTATTCCAACAATTGCTGCTAAACCAACTCCTGCTAATGAGAATGTTCCTCTTGTTATTACTGCTCCTCCAACACCAATTGTTAACATTACTCCTACAATTATCATGTTCTTTGTTAAATCTAAATTTGCTTTAGAATCAATTATTGATTTAATTCCTACAACAGTTATCATTCCAAATAATAAAAACATAACTCCACCAAGAACAGCAGAAGGAATTGTTTGTAAAAAACCTGTTATTTTACCTATGAATGCAAAGACTATAGCAGTAATTGCAGATATTCTTAATATTGCTGGGTTTGAGATTCTAGTTAAAACAATTGCTCCAGTTACTTCAGAATAGGTTGTGTTTGGTGGTCCACCAAATAATCCAGCAAACATGGTTGCAATACCATCTCCCAATAAAGTTCTATGTAATCCAGGATTTTTAATATAATTTTTATTTGTTGCTCTTCCAATAGTATATATGTCTCCTATGTGTTCAATCATAGGTGCTATTGCAACAGGTAAGATAAATAATATTGCAGCAATATTAAATGCAGGAAATACAAATTTAGGTAAAGATATCCATGATGCATTTAACAAAGGTACAAAATCAACAATTCCAAATAACAATGCAACTATGTACCCTACTATTATTCCTCCTATAATAGGAAGTAATTTCATCATTCTCTTACCAAAAATTATTATTGTAATGGCAGCTAATAAAGTAATTATTGCAATTAGCCAGTGGGTTGATGCCATGTCAACAGCTGTTGTTGATAACGATAATCCAATTATCATAATTATTGGTCCAACAACCACAGGTGGAAATAATTTTTGAATGAAATTAACACCTTTTTTTCTGATTATTAGAGAAACAATAATAAACAATAATCCTGCAGCAATTAATCCTCCAAGAGTTCCTGGCAGACCATAGAGTGCTGTTCCTTCAATAATAGGAACTACGAACACAAAAGAACTTCCAAGGAATATAGGTATCATTCCCTTAGTAACTAAATGAAATATTAATGTTCCAATTCCTGCTGTAAACAAAGCAACTGCTGGATCAATTCCAACTAACAAAGGAACAAGAACTGTTGCACCAAATGCAACAAATAACATTTGTATTCCTAGTATTGTTTTTTTACTATAGCTTAAATTGGTTTCATAATCCATTTCTAAATACCTTTATAATTATTTTATGTATTTATATTATAATAAAGTAACATATATATATAAATCCTTTTTACTTTATAATTAGAATATTTATAATTTAATTAAAAAAAGATAATGTATGAATAAAGAAAAAATAGTAATATCCATAAATGATCTAAATAAGACCTTTAAAACAAAGGTAAGCGAGCCTGGGCTAAGAGGTGGACTAAAGAACATATTCAATCCTAAGTATAAATTAATTAAAGCAGTGAATAATATTTCATTTGATGTTAGAGAAGGTGAACTGGTTTCATTTATTGGTCCTAATGGAGCAGGTAAATCAACCACACTTAAGATGCTATCTGGTATTCTGCATCCGGATTCAGGAACCATTAAAGTAAATAATCTAAATCCCCAAAAGGAACCTCAAAAATTATCCTATAAGATTGGAACAATATTTGGACAAAAACCACAATTGTGGTTTCATCTTCCACCAATTGATTCATTTAATCTATTCTCTAAAATATATGATTTAGATCAAAAAGAGTTTAAAAAAAGATTAGAATATTTGATAGATAGATTTGAAATAGGAGAATATATTAATCAACCAGTTAGAAAGCTATCGCTTGGACAAAGAATGAGATGTGAGTTTGTTTTGTCTCTTATTCATAATCCAAAAATACTTTTTCTTGATGAACCAACCATAGGAATGGATATAATTGTTAAGAAAAACATTAGAGAATTGATTAAGAAAATAAATGATGAAGAAAAAGTAACAGTTATCCTAACAAGTCATGATATGGGTGATATCGAGAGCATAGCAGATAGAGTGATTGTTATTAATCATGGAACCATTGTATATGATGATTCCTTTGATAATCTTAAGAAAAACTATGTTAAAAAGAAGATAATTAAAATGGTTACGGAAAATGAAATAAAAAAGATTAACACAAAAGAAATAAAAATAATTGAAAAAACTAAATATTCTATTGAATTTGAAATAAACACAAAGAAGTTATCTATTCACACAGTTATTGATTATCTGGTAAAGGAAAATAAGGTCAAGGATATTTCAATTAAGGAACCACCAATTGAAGAAATAATTGAAGAGATTTACAGAAGGGAAGAAATACAATGAGCATCCTTAAGAGTTTGAGTAAATACAAAGAAATTGCTAAAATTAATTTTAAGAATAGTTTTGTTTACATTTGGGATAGTTTAATTGGTAAAAGTGCGTTTATTGCTTTAATAATATTTATATTTTCTCAAATATGGATAACTATATTTGCACTTAAAGCAGTAAATACCATTGAAGGATTTACTCTTTCTATGATGGTATGGTACATTGTAATAGCAGAAGCAATAGTTACATCTCTTGGAAGAATCATGATTACAATTGGAGAGGAAATAAAATCAGGAGAAATTGCAAATTATTTAAATAAACCCTATAATTATGTCTTGTATAAGTATGCACTTACAATTGGTAGAGGATTATTTGCTTTTTTATTAACATTTATTGTTGCAGGGATAGTTGCCTATTTAACAGTTGGTTTACCAGTAATTAAATTGTATATAATTCCATTTGTTTTAGTTATATGTTTTCTTGCTATTACTTTGAATTACATTCTTATGTCTATCTTTGGATTATTTGCGTTTTGGATAGAAGAAACAAGCGGATTATATTTTATTTATCAAAAATTTGTTTTTACTGTTGGAGGTATGCTTGTACCATTGGAGATTTTTCCATTATGGCTTGCAAAGATTGGTTTGATTCTTCCTTTTAGTTATATTGCCTATCATCCTGCAAAATTGTTTGTAATGTTTGATTTTATTTATTTTATAAAAATTTTAGTTATACAGCTTGCGTGGATAGTTGTATTTTTAAGTATTAGTTTGTTTATCTATGCAAAAATATCAAAGAAGGTGAGTATTAATGGTGGTTAAGATTAATACCATAAGAAGTTATCTTACTCTTCATCTTGCATATTTCAAGACAGAATTAAAAACAGCAATGGAATATAAGGCTAACTTTATAATTCAAGTTATATCAATGTTTTTTAATGATGTTGTTTGGATATTCTTTTGGGGCTTGTTTTTAACTAAGTTCAATAATATTAATGGCTGGGCATTAAGTGATATGATCTTACTTTATTCAATGATTACTATAGCATTTGGATTTTCTGGACTTTTCTTTGGTGGACACAAAAGAATATCAAAAATGATTGTTGAAGGACAACTAGATTATTACTTGACCTTACCAAAAAAACCATTATATCATGCAATAATTTCAAAAGGAAGCTGGTTTGATTTAGGGGATATTTTATTTGGGGTTATACTAGCTATTGTGTTTATTCCTCTAACTAAGTTACCATTATTGTTTGTATTGCTTATTCCTGCAACTACTATATTAATCTCATTTGGAATAATTGCTCAATCATTATCTTTTTATATTGGTGATTCTCAATCATTATCGGACACGCTATATGAAGGTATAATTGTATTTGGAACCTATCCATTAAGTATACACCATGGTGTTACAAAATTTATTGTAATGTTTATTATTCCTGCTGGATTAATGGTTGGAATGCCAGTTGTATTAATTAATCAATATTTTAATTGGTTATGGTTTATATTAATATATGCATTTGCATTTGCTATCTTGCTTCTTTCAATCTATGTGTTCTATAAAGGACTTAAAAGATATGAGAGTGGGAATCTTATTGGTGTGAGATTATAAAAAAAAAGGAAAAGATAAGTTATGTTAAAAGATTATGATTATGATTATTTTGCAAAATATTATGATATATTTGAGCTTGATGAGAAGGATGTTAATGATATGAATACTTTTCTTCTTAAAACACTTAAAAAATATCCATCCATTAGAAGTATTGCTGATCTGACCTGCGGAACCGGGCTCCAGGTTTTTCATCTTCTGGATAATGGCTATTCAAATGTTGTTGGATCAGATATATCTAAAAAAATGATTGAACAAGCAAGGGATAAAGCAAGTAAGAGAAAACAAAAGAAAATTGAATTTTATGTTAAGGATATGAAAAATGCAAGCTTTGATAAAAAAAGATTTGATTGTATCATTACTTTATTTAATGCAATTGCTCACGTTACTAAGAAAGGATTTGAGGAAACTGTAAAGAATGTTGGACAGAATCTTAATCCAAAAGGCTATTACATGGTGGATATCATCAACAAAGATTTCTGGATTAAGGAATGTCAATATTATGAATTCATAGACACCTCTCTAACCATTGGAGATATGAAATATGTAAGATTTTGTGAATATAAAATTAGAGGAGATATACTTAATGATACCCAAAGAATTTATATCCAAGATCAATACCTAGAACCTAAAATAATTAATAAAAGCTGGGATGCACAAATGTATTCCTATAGGGATTTAGAAAATACCCTGAAAAAACATGGATTTAAGATAATTGAAGTGTATGGTGATTTTGAATTTTCGAAGTTTAATGCGCACAAGAGTGAATCCATTGTTATAATTGCACAAAAAATAAAATGAGTTTATAAAAACTTATTTGGATGAATAAGAAATTTAGCATTTGTACCATAGTGCCCTTGATTTTGATTAACAATTACCTGGGGATTTACCCCTTTCTGTCTCATTTTTTGAATTAATTTCAAACCATATCTATATCTAATTATTTGATCTTTTCTAGAGATAATAATTCTGACATCTTTATTCTTAAGCCCAGAAATATTTTCTTCAGGATTAAATTGTTTTAATATATTATTGTATCTACTTTTTGTAATTCCCTGTTCAAGTAAAATATCTCTCATTTCAGTAGTGCTTATACTATCAAACAAGCAATCTGCAATTGAGTTTCCAACTGTTATTAGAATTACCTTACTTATTTTTTTGTTTTTGTTAGCAACATTTACAGCATATAAAGACCCAAAACTGAATCCTACTATGTGAATATCTATAAATTTATATTTTTTATCATATTTTTTAATATCTTCTTGAATTTTATTAATTACTTCTCTAAGATATTTCTTTGTGGACATATAATCTGGAGAAACAATATCTGGATTAATATCAAAGGTTAAATAAGAATATTTATATCTCTTTAATGTATGCCTAACTATTGTTGTTGTTGCTTTTGAAACATGCCAAGGTGGACAGAGCACACATAATACTTTTGAATCAGGATAATAGGTGAATTTTTCCTTAATATAGTCTTTAAGAATTACTTTTGTCTTAAGATTATGAATGCTAGGAAAAACAATATTTACAAATCTATCAAAGTCCATAATTTTGTTCATCTCATTTAAATAAATATATTAGATCAGCCTTCTCAATTGTTTTGTCTAGCTTAATTGCAACCACATCCCCCTTGTTTGCAATCTTTAGGGGGTGAGAGACATCTTTTTGCATGCTTGTCACCTTTTGTTCATGCACACCTGTGTTTTTACCTATAATTAGGATTGTATCTCCTATCTTTAGTGGTCCATTTTCAAGTTTAATTTCAGCAACATTAATCTTTTTATAAATATTTAATATCTTTGCTATATATGTTTTTTTCTTGGTTGCAAGAGTACCATAGGTTCCTGCCCATTCACTAATTGGTTTACCTAAATAGAAACCATTTGAAAATCCTTTATTGTAAACTTCTTTTAATCTTTTTACAAGCTTTTCTTTAAGAACAGGGGTTAGTTTATGGTTATAGTAGGCATCAATTGCTTCTCTGTAGCAACTAGTTACAATAGAAACATATTCTGGGCTTCTTCCTCTTCCTTCAATCTTAAATATATCAACTCCTGATTCAATAAGCTTATCTATAAATGGAAGAGTGCATAGATCCTTTGGGCTTAGAATATAATTATTATGAACATTAAGTTCTTTTTCTGTTTCTGGGTCTTTGATTATATAATTCCTTCTACAGGGCTGAATGCATTTTCCTCTGTTTGCTGAAGTTTCATTCCCGTAAAGAAACTGAGATAAAAAGCACCTTCCAGAAACTGAAACACACATGGCACCATGAATAAATATTTCTATTTGTATATTTTTATCTAGTTTTTTTGCTTTTTTTATTATTTCTTTTACCTGGACTAGAGTACATTCCCTTGCAAGAACAAATCTTTTAACTCCAAGTGCATGATATTGTTTAATGGCTTCAAAATTAGAAACACTTGCCTGTGTTGATAAATAAATAAGAAGCTTAAGCTTCCTACAAAGAGAGATTACTGAAAAATCCCAGGCAATTATTGCATCTATTCTTGCTTTCTTTGCACTAGTTAATATTTTTTCAACCTTTTTTATTTCATTTTCATAGATAATTGTATTCACTGTTAAGTAAACTTGTATATCTTTTGAATGACAAATAGTAGTTATTTTTTTCAAATCAGAAATAGAAAAGTTTTTCGCACCACTATCCCTCATGTTTAGGCCCTTTATACCTAAATATACAGCATCAGAACCAGCATTTATTGCTGCTGATAGCATTTCCCAGGATCCAACTGGTGCCAGGAGAATTGGTTTTTTTGATTTCATATATATTCCTGAATTTTATAATTAATTAAAATAATTTCTTTTTCCAAAGAAATATTCCTATTATTGTTGAAAAAATTATTGAAAAGAATATTATTATCCAAAATGCTGCAGGACTGTTTTGGAAAGGTAAACCAATGTTCATACCATATAAACTTGCAATTAGTGTAGGAATTGCAACAACAATTGACATTGATGTTAGGAACTTTACAATCCTGTTTAGATTATTTGAAATCATTGAAGAAATTACAGTTAGGGTGTGGGTTATATTATCTGAATAAATTTGAGTTGTTTGAATTGCCTGCTTATTTTCATCAAGTAAATCACTTATAATATCTTCATTATCCTCAGTTGAAGTGAATAGCTTAGATCTAGATATTCTTTCAAATAAAATATGATTATTAATTAAAGATGTATTAAAATAAACTAGAGACTTTTGAATATCAAGAAGATTAACCATTTCTGTATTTCTTTGACTTTCTTCAAGCTTGTGTTCTAATTTTTTTAATCTTCTATCAATTTCTTTTAGAAAATAAAGATAGGATCTGGAAGAAGCAAGCATAAATCTTAATATAAAATAAATTTCATTAAATTTAAATTTTTTAAATTTCATTCTTTCAATTACTGTGTTTTTTGAATAACAGATGGTTGCAACATAATTTTTGGAATAAATAATTCCAAGAGGTATTGTTAAGTAGTCTTGCCCACTTGTTCCTGTTGATTCCTGTGGGGTTCTTATAATTATGAATAAAATACTATTATCCTTTCTTTCAAACATTGGAATTTCTTCTGTATCTGATAGGGATTGAATATCATTATTGAAATCATCAAAATTATCTTCCGTTACTCCAATAATTTTAGATAAGAGAATTATTTCTTTATCATCAGGATTGGTTAGATGTATCCATGAGTTTTTAATTGGTTTAATGAACTCCTTTAGTCCATCCTGTGTTATTCTAAAATATTCAATCATGGTGCATCCCTATTTTAAAAAAAGTTAATATATAATATAGTAGCATATATCTATTTAAATGTAAACTACACATAATATATCTAATTTAATTAATATTTTTGAGGGGGTAAAAAATATGTTATCACTTACAACTTTAACTATGTTGCCACAAACTAGTCTTGGTTTAGGGGATATGGCAGGAATAGCTGCTTTGTTTGGTGTTGCATTCATAGTAATTTTAACCATATTTATCTTGCTTGGAGCTGCCTTATACGTTTATCAATCACTTGCTTGGCAATCAATAGCAAGAAAATTAAAATATAAAAAGCCGTGGCTTGCATGGATACCAATTGCAAACTTTTTCCTACTACCAATACTTGCTAAAAAGAAATGGACCTGGGGTTTAATTATTCTATTACCTTTTGTATTATTACCTTTCTTGCTAGTACCTATAGTAGGACTCATACTCTATTGGCTTGCAGTAATATTCATTATACTCATGGCAATAACTTGGACATGGGATATATTTGAGAAAAGAAAGTATCCTGGTTGGTTAGGTTTAGGACCTGCTTTCTTTTTTATTCCAGTAGTCAATGTGATCGCGTTAATTGCACACCTTGTTATACTTGGATTTGTAGCCTGGTCTGATAGAAAGAAATAATTTTCTTTCTATTATTATTTTTTAAAAATTAAATTAAATAAAGGAGGAATATAAATGATTAATCTACCGATATTAGCATTTAATGAAAATTTATTGACTAAATTTAATCCTATGAATACAATGAATACATTTGTATTAACTAGCTTAATCACTTTAATAATAATTTGTGCACTATATTTATATTTTACATTTGCTTGGTTTACTATAGCTAAAAAATTAGGTTATAAGTATGCCTGGCTAGCATGGATACCAATAATAAATATTTTCATATTACCAATAGTAGCTAAAAAGAATGAATGGTGGACAATAATATTTGCGATTCCAGTTTTACTTTCATTAGCTTATCCTTTTTTTTTAATGCGACTGGATTATACCACTACCTTTTTACAAAACGTTTCTCGAATTTATTTTATTGTATATGCTCTAACTATTGTGTTTATTGCAATTATGAGTGTAGTATGGTTATGGCGAATATATAAGCTTAGAAATTATCCTGGATGGTTGAGCTTATTACCTTTATTAGGAATTATTCCAGTTATAGGTATGTTCGCATTAATTATTAATCTAATAATATTTGGAATCGTAGCTTGGAAAGATAGAATACCTATAATATAATTTTAGGTATTCACTTTTTTTTTTTATTATTTTCGAAATTAGCAAGGACAATTCCAAAGATTACCATAAATAATACTATAAATATTGATACCCATGCATAATTGCTTGCAAAGATAAGATTAATTGCAACCAATGCAACAGATAAGCCTCCAATTGTTCCTGCAATCTGTACATTTACGTTTTTATTTTCATTTCGTCTCATGATTACTCACCTTTTGTTTTTTAATATATTCTTCCATAAACATTTTGTAGGTTAATAATAGATAGGTTATAAGTAAAGGCCCTATAATTAAACCAATAAATCCAAATGCGGATATACCAATAACTACACCTATTATTGATATGAGAGGATGAATATCTCCCATACGCTTTTGTAGTAGTGGTCTTAGAAGGTAATCAGACAAACTAACTACTATTCCAAGGATTAATACTCCAAAACCAACATAATAATTCTGATTAACTAGATAGATTATAGAGAATGGAACATAAATTAGTGGTAAGCCAACCACTGGAAGAAGAGATACAATAAAAGCAACTATTCCCCAAAGAATTGCGCCTTTTATCCCAAACAAGAAAAATACTAGACCCAAAAGTATACCCTGTATTAAAGAAATTAAACCAGTTGAAATTAGAACAGTCATGGTTACTCTTCTAAAACTGTTTACTAAAGTGATTGTATTTTTTTTATTAAAAGGAAGAAAGTCTTTAATTTTTTGTTCAATTTTTTTATGAGCTATAAAAAGATAATATAGTGTACAGTACATTATAAATAATACAATTAGGATTTTTGCTATACTATTTATTTGTTTCATTAACAGATTCCCGCCAAAGGAAACAATTGCAGGTAGGTTTTTATTAATGGTTTCTTTAATATGTAGGGTAGGATATTTTGAATCAATAATATTTATTTTGGATAAAATTTCATCTGAGTGAGTAGTAATGTAATTTATTTCTGTAGCAGCAGAATTCACAATGAAAATTAAAGGAACAATTATTATCAATAGGGTAATAACTATAACAATTATTGCTGAAATTCCTTTACTAAGCTTTAATTTATTTGTAAATAAAGAATATAGTGGAAAAAATAAAAAAAATAAGATCATAGCTCCAAAGAATGCATTTAGATAGGGCAATAGATTATAAAAAAATACAATTCCCAAAAGAATAACAATAGCAATCGCTAAATATTTATTAAATTCTTTAAATTTCATTTATTTCCAATCCTCTAATTATTAGTATATATTTTAGATAGTTTGGTTTATATACTTATCTTATTAAATATATTTATTGTGAAATAATGAAAGTATAATGGAAGTAACTAATTTTCAAAACTGATTATATATGCAAAGAAAAACAATATTACATTTAGAAGATAATGATATGGAAAGCTTATTATTTAAACTTCAATTAAAAAAAAGTGGATTGCTAGATGAATTTGGGATTGATTTAATAACAGTTTCAACTCCAAAAGAAGCTCTCAAATATATAGGTGACAAAAAGATTGATTTAGTTGTTTCTGATGTAAGAAGTGATTTTGCTAGTGAAAAAGAAGTTGTTAATTTTTTCAAGGTTGCTCTTAAAAAATCAAAACTTTTATTTTACACAGCAGCAAAATATGATACTGTTCCAAAATTAGAAAATGTAGCATACGTTAGAAAATTATCAGATATAAATGTATTTGATAAAATTAAAGAAACATTAACATCAATTAAAAAGCAGCATATAACAAAAGAAGCCCTATTTAAGATTACTAGACCAACCTATCATGTTGCAACACCCACTGATAAATTTATTATAAAAATGCTAGCTAATTTTAAGCAAACAGGACGAAAAAACCATGAAGTACTGCAAGCTTTACTTGAATTTAAACAACTAAGAAAAGAAATTTCAGAGATTAAATATATGAATCATTCCCAAAAGCACATGGATAGTTTAATGGATAAATATGTTTCAGTTGTTGATAAAATTAAAAAATATAAACAAAAAGATGCATTTCTGTTTAAAGCAAGGCAAGAAAATCCAAAAGAAATGCACAAAATAAAAAAACCAATGATACCAAAAAGGAGACCATTGTAATGCCACAGAATAAAAATAAGTATAGATTCTCACGGTCATTACTGGACATTAGAAA
>Ga0268280_1000987_pt1 | contig 20389 bp, 22 predicted proteins | sample saktaG_9_FD_190139 | JGI IMG/M metagenome (GOLD analysis project Ga0268280, IMG submission 190139) | Saline water microbial communities from Sakinaw Lake, British Columbia, Canada - sak_2011_5_24_40m | ecosystem: Environmental > Aquatic > Non-marine Saline and Alkaline > Saline ... | reverse complement strand
GAATAAAAAACTTATTATACGCATGCTCGGGTAAAGACATCACAATTCACTGCGGGTCTCGCTAATGCTCGACCACGCAGGGTTCTTGCGAACCCTCGCACTAAAGAAGGTTATACGCAATTAAATTTTCACTTATTTTCTTTTTAAGAAAAAGAAACAAAAAGAGAGGGAGTCCGAAGAATCGAGGTAAAAAGCGAATCTTAATAAATTAATAGTTATTCCAATAATATAAGATGTTTGGATTAGTAGATATGGGACGATTATGCCAAGAAACGATAGCGGAAGTAGAATGCGGAATGAGAGGAGAATTCGAAAAACACGAAAAAGTCAATGACATAAATCTGGAGAAGAAGATTGTTCCATTCAGAGGACATCATTTATCTGGTTTTCAAGATTATATTTTAAGGTCACAAAGACCTTTTGATTATGAAAAGTATGGGAAACTAATTTTTCAAAAAGAATATGAATTCTATGAAAACTTATTGCGAAACAAGTTAGATGTTTCCTTAAAAATTGTTGAAAATGAGCCTGATTTCATATGCAATCTTGGTTGTTGGAAAAGAAAACCTAGCTGTTTCACAGATTTTGACGCGAATGCTGAAGATTATGATAAAAAAATAGCTGCGGGGTTCGGATTTAAAATTGATCAAATGTATTCTATGAACGAAGTAATAGAAAAGCTAAAAACATCATCTTTCAAATGATGAACAATCTGGACTCCCCCCGTCCTTCGGACATATTCTGACGTGCATTTTTTTAATCTTCTTCTTTCAGCATCTCCTCAAAGGTCTCGTCGAGCTCTTTTGCTGTCTTGTCCCATGAGAACTCTCGCTCGACAAACTTGCGGGCTACTGCTCCTATCTTCTGGCGCATTTCAGGGTCATTCATCAGCATGAGCATCTTCTTTGATAGATCATAGGAATCCCTTCCTATGAAGAACAGCCCGTTCTTCGGAGGCCTGATATAATCCTTTACAAAGCCTACCTTGTTGACGATGACAGGCACTCCGCAGGACATCGCCTCGAGGGTTCCAAGGCTTGTCGTCTCAGTCAGGCTTGACAGGCAGTATATGTCCATGGCCTGGAGATAAGGCACGACGTTGTTGGTGCTTCCGGGCAGTATGACTCCTTTGACCCCTGCAAGCTTCCTCTTGATGCTATCGACTCCATCTCCGACGATGAGCAAGACTGTCTTCGCATGCACCTTCTTGACTATTATGAAAGCCCTTAGCAATGTCAGCAGGTCTTTCTCCCGGCCTATGCGGCCATGATAGCCTATCACAAGAGCATCTGCGTCAATGCCAAGGTTCTTCTTTGCCTCTTCCTTCTTTTCCGGAGGAACGAACTTCTTCGGGTCTACGCCGAGGTGCACGACCTTCTTTGAGCTCCTGATCCTGTGCCATGAGAGCATCTCAGAGATGCTCGAAGAAGGGACTATGAGCAGGTCTACCCTGTTGTACACCCGTCGGACAAAAAACTTTGTGAACGCATAGGAATATATCTTTAGGGCGTCGATGCCGACAGCGCGTGTAGCAAGCTCCCACTCGATGGAGTGGATGAATGATATTGATTTCTTCCTCTCTTTCCTTGCGGCGCGAAGAGCGAGAAGGCCTATGGGGCCGATGGTCTGAGAAAATAATAAGTCGCATTTGGCGACTTCTGCTCTGATGACCTTATATTTTGGCTTTGAGAAAGTGAAGTCTCCGATGCGAAGGCGGGAGATGGGCATCTTCACAAGCCTGAACATTGTTGATTTCTCAGCAGGAGTATCCCCGAAATCAGGAGCGATCACAGTGATATCATACTTGTTCTTCAGCCGAGGGATTATCTCGGCGAGAAACCTTGAGATGCCGTCCCATCGGGGAAGAAAATTATCGGATGTGATAAGAAGCCTTTTCTTCCCATCCTTGGCTTCTTTCTTCTCTTCTTTTACTGGTTCTTTCTGCATCATGAAAATCATCTAGCAAATCATCTATCAGCACTCATCTTATCTTATAAAAAACCTCGGCGTATCTCATGCCGTTCCTGATGCCATTGAGCATATCCTTGATGTGGACCAGGAAAAAAAAGAAATTATTGATGGTTATATAATTATAGAACGCAGCCAAGTCAATCTGGCTCTTGAAGGCCTTGAGCGCCTGAATCTTGAGATCAAAAGTCGCGGATGTGTCCACGACAAGCTTTGGCTTGTTCCTCTTCGTCAGGTTGAGCAGGTGCCAGATCTCAAAAGTATAAAGGTCAGACTTGAGCCTCATCATCCTGTGGAGATGGAAGACTATCCTAAAAGTGGCCCTGTGGTCAGGATGGGCATCATCCGCTGCATGGGTGAATATCTTGGTTGGGTTTATCTCTGAGATAATATTCCGAAGCCTTGTGTCGATTCCTCGCCGGTCAAAATCCTCCTCAAAGCGCATCTCCTTCAAGCCAAGGAAAGTCACCCCTTTGCCACCGATGATAGAGTCAGCCTTTTGCGCCTCAAGAACCCTTTTCTTGGTGATGACTTCTCGTCGAAGATGAGGCCTTATGCCCTCTCCGAAAGAGAGTATTATCGTATGGATGTCATAGCCCTCTTTGGCGTACTTTGCGATGGTTCCGCCAACTCCTATTATCTGGTCGTCAGAATGAGAGCAGATGACAAGAATCGATCCCTTGCGCGATTTAGCCTTGCGGCTCTTCTTAGAACCAGCCATCTTATCCTTCTTATTAGCCATTAATCAGCTGTAAGAGGACGCTTTTTAATTAGTTTTTGGTTTTGCGGCAGCCAAAAGGAAATGCTGACCCGACTTTAGGTTAAGCGTGACTTGTGAAATCAGGATACGTTCGACATCACATAAATCGCGCCAGAATAGGATTCTTCTGCTAGTAAGGCGCGCTTGATGAAGATTCAAAACCTTTTAAAAGCAGGAAAGCCTTCGCCTATCCATGGACAAGAAGAAAGTCATCATAGACACGAATTTCCTCATGATACCAGGCACTCTGATGGTGGATATCTTCAGCGAGCTTGAGAGAATCATGGAATACCCCTATGAGCTATGCTACGTTGACCGGAGCATTGAGGAGCTCAATAAGCTGGCGGTCTTTAGCAAGGAGAAGGAGCGATTAGCCGCAAAGCTAGCCATCGTCCTTATAAGACAGAAAAGCTTAAAAAGCCTCCCTAGTTCCAAGGAGGATAAGAGCGTAGATGACACTATTGTGAGGTACGCTGACAAGGACAGCTACGTAGCAACCCAGGACAAGGCTCTGAAGGAGCGCGTCAAGGGCAAAAAGGCGAGAGCAGTGGTGCTTCGCCAGAAGAAGTATTTGGTGGTGATTTGATGTTTTACAAGGTCAAATTAAAGGATCATATAAGAGTGGCTCCGGACAAGTTCGGGCTGGGACTCAGGGCAGCGATAGTCTCAGAAGTGAAGAACAAGTACGCAGGCTTCATATCAAAAGACCTGGGAATGATTATTGACGTATCAGACCTCGACGTGATAGGAGAGGGGGTCATAATACCTGGAGACGGAGCAGCTTACTATGACACAAGCTTTGAGCTTCTCACATTCGAGCCTGAAGTGCAGGAAGTCGTGAAGGGAAAGATCAAGGAAGTGGCTGAGTTTGGATTGTTCTTCTCCATGGGCCCAATCGATGGGATGATCCACATAAGCCAGACTATGAATGATTTCGTGAGCTTTAGCAAAGACAAGGTCTTGCAGGGAAAGGACGGCAAGAGAAGCTTGAAGATCAACGACCAGTGCAGGGCAAGGATAATCGCAGTATCATACAAAGACGTAGCCAATCCTAAGCTAGGCCTGACGATGAGGCAGGCTGGCCTTGGAAAAGAGGAATGGATTGAGCAGGACTTGAAGGACGGAAAAGACTCTGGAGCCGGAGAGGCTAAGGAAGAGAAGAAGGAAAAGAAAAGCAAGAAAGATTGATGATTAGAGGTGTTTATAATGGCTACAACAAAAATCTTCGGATTTTTGAGTTGCCAAAATCATGCTACCTCATCAGCGATAACAAAACAAACTCATAAAAGGTGATAATTTTGGCAAAGATGGCATGCAGAAACTGCAAGATATTCGTAGAGGAAGGGCAGGCCTGCCCTATATGCAAGAGGAACAATATAAGCAACACCTGGCAGGGAAAGATCCATTTCATCAACGTGGAGAAATCCGTCATAGCAAAAAAGATGGGCGTTGAGAAGGAAGGAGAGTACGCCATCAAAGTGAGATAAGAATTATAATATAAGGTGATTATCATGGATATCTACATAAACAATGACGAGCACAAGCCCCTGCTTCACAGGAGGGAAATCAAAGCAAGGATAGGATTCGAAGGAGTCACTCCAAAGAGGGAAGAAGTGAGAAAGGAGATGGCCCATAAGCTCAAAGTGAAGGAAGAATTGCTCCTCATCAACAGGATCTACACTGAGAACGGAGAGAGGGCAGCAAAGGTTATCGTGCATGTATATGAAGATGAGAAATTCTTGAAAGGAACAGAGTACGAGTTCACCCTCAAAAAGCACGGGCTTGGAGAGAAGAAAGAAGCCAAGGCTGAAGAGAAGAAGGAATAAGAGGATTGATGATTCAAAATGGCAGCACCAAAAGGAAAAAACGATAAAGGAGCGAAGAAAGGCGGAGGCCCGGTCAAGAAGAAGCCTTCGAGCAAAGTCAGCAAGGTCTACGAAATTTCAGGAAGCCACCTGAAAAGAAAGAACAAAACCTGCCCGAAATGCGGAGCAGGAACATTCCTCGCAGACCACAAGGACCGAATGACCTGCGGGAAATGCAAGTACATGGAAAGGAAATGAGGATAGTTTTTAGTTTTCTTTAACGATTTTTACTTACAGGGATTTTGCAGTCGCGTCTTACGATGCGGAAGGCAAAATCTGTCGCCTCCTCTGCCTGACGCTCGTCAGAGCGGCGCTTGGAATGAATCGTTCAGTTCCCTTTCGCAGACACTGCCCCGACGGCAGGATTGCCTGTTGAATGTTTTTCTTTATGCTCTTCCACAATAATCTTTAGGCATTCGAGAAAGTCTTTCATGAAAAGCTTGACTCGTCGGTTTTCTTTATTCAGTGTATAAAGCTGTGTTTTTCCGACAAGCCTTGTTTTTTTTACAAAGCCTTTTTTCAAGAATAATTCCATGACTTGATATGTTTTTGGCCGGGAGATCCCAAGCTCCTTTGCAGCATCGCCTGCTGCAAAATCAAGATCCTGATTCTCAAGAAGGTATTCAAGAATTCTATTTTGGATTGTCATGCCGTACGTCTCGCAAAAAGCACCAGTCATTTTTTCACCTCAGCATCAATAAGTTTTTCTAATTCAGGAAGCGCCTTTGGATTCAATGAAATATGATTATCATACCCTTTTCCTGTGCGCTTCTTTAACCTAATCATGAATCCTTGATTCAAAAGAGCCTTATATTCTTTCTCAAATTCCTTTCGCTCATTTTTGTTTAGTTGTCTTATTTTTGATTGGACAATCAATGATTCAGGAATATGCTTTCCTCCAATCATATTATGGTTTAGCATGGAAAGCAACAGTGCCCGCAGAGCTTTATTCATATAACGACCTCTGCCAAGAGCACAGTTAATTATTTTTAACAGTTAGTAAATTATAATTACTATTTAAATCTTTCTGCTCAAGGCAAATATGGACCAGAAAAACATATTTATTAAATCCGCCCATAAAAAAACAAAAATATCATGAGAAAAACATATATTCTTCGGCAATAGCTTCAACTCAACCGGAACCCTTAGCAAAGCATATTAATAAGGGAGGCTTATCAATCTTCAACAAGGCCTTAAGATAGGCTGCTTATCGACTGAAAAGCAAAAAAGGAGAATGAAAAAGGAAACAAAGGTGGTTTTTATGGAAAACAAGAATTTTGGAATGATGATCATAGTATTAGTGGCGGGATTCGCATTGCTGCTCGCAGCTTGCGAACAGGTGCCAGTCTACCAGCCCCCAGTTAATAACGGCAATAGCCCTGGAACAGTTCTGACGCAAGGAGGTTTCTCCCTGCTCCAGGTGTTCGACCCTACATCTGATGTGAAGACTAAGAGTTTCAAGACAGAAGCTGAGTTCTCTGACTTCATAAACGCAAACGCCGGCAGCAGCAACTATTATTATGGCGGCACAAGAGGCGGCGGAGTGATGATGGAGAAAGCATTATCATCTGTTTCAATGGACAGCGCAGGATCAGCGCCAACAGCCGCTCCGACCATGGTGAACGCAGAGGAAGGAGACTTCTCGACCACGAACAACCAGGTCAGCGGAGTTGACGAGGCGGACATAATAAAGACTGACGGAGAATACATCTACTCTATATCAGGCAACACAGTATATATAATCAAGGCATATCCTGGCGAGGACGCAGAGATAGTCTCGACCATCAAGTTCAAAGAGAGGCCTTCAGGGCTTTTCATAAACAAAGACTATCTTGCAGTGTTCGGAAACTATTACGACCTTGACTTCTTCAAGGAGATAGACTTCAAGCCAAGGCAAGGAATGACCTATTTCAACATATACAGCACAAAGGACAAGGAAGAGCCAGAGCTTGTCAAAGAATACAAGTTCGAGGGAGGATATTTCCAGGCAAGGATGACAGGAGACTACGTCTACTTTGTAACCACCACCAGGCCTGAATTCAGGAGAGACTACCCGACCCCGATATTGATGGATGGAACAGTGATAAGGCCTATGCCTGTCAAGGACATCTATTATTTTGACATACCTTACAGCTCAGTGCAGTTCGCAAACATACACTCAATAAACCTTGAGGACCTGAGCGAGAGCATCAACTCAAAGAGCATCGCTGTCGAAAGCAGCCAGAACATGTACATGAATGACAAGAGCATATACATAACCTACACAGAGTACATCAACGAGTGGGAGCTGAGGAACAAGATCATCATCGAACAGATGCAGGACGAGCTCACAGACACTGACAAGGAGCTCATCGCAAAGATCAAGGCGACAGACAACGAAGTATTGTCCCAGCAGGAAAAAGAATCAAAGATCCTGAACATAATATATACATACATCAACTTCATGGATTCTGATGAGCAGCAGACGTTCAACGACCAGACAGAGGAATTGCTCCAGGCAAAGCTCGAAGAGTACGACTACATGGAGTACACAATAATCAACAAGGTCGGAGTGAGCGAAGGAGAGATAACTGTGAAAGCCAACGGCAAGGTGCCTGGGCACGTCAACAACCAGTTTTCCATGGATGAAGAGGACGATGTCTTGAGGATTGCTACAACCATCAGTCAGAGATGGGCCTACTACAATCAGGAGAGCAAGAGCACAGAGTCAGAGAACCACATCTACACATTGGACGACGACCTCGAAGTGCTTGACTCACTGACAGGGATCGCCAAGACTGAGATGATACAGTCAACAAGGTTCATGGGCAACAGATTGTATATGGTGACCTTCAGGCAGGTAGACCCATTCTTTGTGTTTGACCTATCAAATCCTAAAGATATAAAGGAGCTTGGAAAGCTGAAAGTGCCAGGCTTTTCCAGATACCTGCATCCCTACGACGAGAACACGATTATAGGAATAGGTAGGGACGCCAGCACCACAGGCCAGACCAGAGGGCTGAAAATAAGCCTGTTCGACGTCAGCGACGTCGAGAACCCGAAGGAGATAGCGAAGTTCGTGACTGAAGAGAAATACGCGCAGAGCACAGCAGAGTACGAGCACAAGGCATTCCTCTTCAGTAAGAAGAATGACTTGCTTGTGATACCGGCCTACAGCATGACCTACAGGAATTGCTACGGCATAAACTGCAACTATGAAAGCCTTGAGAATTACAACGGAGCGTTCGTGTTCAAGGTGACAAAGGACTCAATAACGATGAGAGGAATCATAGACCACTCGCTCGGCAGCAAGAACCAGTACTACAGCCCGCTCGTCGAAAGAAGCCTCTACATCCAGGACCTGCTCTACACCAAGTCGCAGGGACTCCTGAGAATAAATAACCTTGACGACCTGAGTAAGGTGAAGAACATCGAGTTCACAAACGAAGGAAGCCCATACCCTGTGTACTGAGCTGAGAAAAACAAATTTTTTATTTTTTTAATTCTTTATACTTATTGTTTGCTAGCTTCAGATGTTTTGCGGGTTTGCTTTAGGATATGTTTCAGGCAGCATGAAAACTTGCTCTGGCTTGACTGTTTTCGCTTAAAAAGTTTTGGGATAACTCAGCCTAAGCTTCAACTCAAACCGAAATTATACCAACTTATTTATATACTATTCATATTATATGATAGAATATATCAAAATACTGGAGGGATTATCATGAAAGGAAGAAATATATCCATAATAAGCTTATTGTTTGTATTGGCGCTTTTGATTTCGAGCACGATTCTTGTGTCAGGCTTTGCAATAACTGGGCATGTAATAGAAATAAGTCCATCGAGTGTTCAGCTTCTGCCTGGCACTCCCACTAATCCTGCAGCTATCGGTGGAGATAAGGATGAGCACGGATGCTACATTGCCGCAGGCTACTCTTGGTGTGAGTCCAAGCAGAAATGCTTAAGGACTTGGGAAGAAAATTGCTCTACATCTGGCTGCAGTAATCTGTGGTGGTTCGATAGCAAGACAAAGGTATGCGGCCAGAAGCAGTTTTGCGGCTCATACATGTACCAAGGATTACAAACCTTCACTACATTAGAAGCATGCAAAGCAGCATTGCCGGTTGTTTGTACTGCTGATGTAAAGCAATGCCTTGACGGCTCATATGTAGGCCGTGTCGCACCTGATTGTGATTTTGCTCCTTGTCCTTCTCTCTGTAAAGACAGCGACGGTGGAAAGAACTATTATCTTAAAGGCAAAGCAACTGGAAATGATGGCACGACTGAGGATTCGTGTGTTATCATATCCATTCAAGATGGATTGGGAACAACAACAAGTGTACCCTCTTGCGAACCAGGCCCTAACTGTAAAATATCAGAAGCCTTATGCAATGATATTGAGGGCACTTATGCAGACTTTTATAATTGCCCGAACGGCTGCGAAGATGGAGCATGCATACAGACAACTGGTTGCAGTAATCTGTGGTGGTTTGATAATAGCAATAAATTATGCGGCCAGAAGCAGTTTTGTGACTCATTTTTCCCATATTCATATATGTATCTGGGCTTACAGACTTTCACTACATTGGAAGCATGCAAATCAGCATTACTAGTTGTTTGTACTGCTGATGTAAAGCAATGCCTTGACGGCTCATATGTCAGTCGTGTCGCGCCCAACTGTGACTTTGCTCCTTGCACTGGCGAAAAGCCAGTGGTTGAACCTCCTGTTTGCGATAATTGGGGGGCTGAAGAAGAAGGTTGGTATGCTAATAATGAGCTAGTCAAGCTTGAAAAATGTCACTGCGCCGCAATATGCAGCTATGAGGGAACGCGAAGCGAGGGTTGGTATAATTCATACAATAATGCCTTGATTACCTTTGGCAAATGCCCCGTGCCTACTACAGGAACTGCTACCGGAACTACCCCAGCACCTACTCCAGTGTCTGCTACCGGAATCGGAGGGCCAGACCAGCCTATAGAGATTAACATGGATGATAAGCCGGTGACTTTGTCGCAGGATCCTAGCCATACAGAAGTAAGTATTAATTCTGTTGACACCGCGACCACTACAGAGACATTGCGCGTATCTGAAGGAAGAATAGATATGATGACTAATATGGGCGCTGTTGAGATAAAGTATTTGCCAGAAGAAGCAAGACGGACGGCGTCGGCCATTCATAAACTGACACAAATAGATAATATCCAGCTAACTGACGAAAACGGAAAGGCAGTTTATGTCGTGCATGGCACCGAGAGTTATAAGATATTATGGATAATACCCGCATCTAGGAACATAGCTGTGAAAGTGGATGCGACGACAAATGATATAGTGCAGTAAAGCTAGCCAAAATTTTTTATTTTTTTAATTCTCTCCCAAAGATGCTTTTTTCCTCACGACATGTCCTGACGGAAAAGTATTCCTATAGGTGTTGAAATAGAGATTGATGACTGTCTTCGGGTCTTCTGACTCGAAAACAAAGCAGTGGTCTATATCCAGCCTGAATCTTCTTAGATCAGTCGTGTGGTCTTTCTGGTAGCGGGCAAGCGGCCAGTTTTTCTCATCCCAAAGGCCGGCATCCGCCATCTCAAGCCCGACCCTGGCAAGGGTCCTCTCGCGGGAAGGGTCGTTGTTGACGAGTATATCTATGACGTCGTAGCGGCGATCAGGAATGGTCCTATCCTTCACCAATGTAGCTTGTGCGCTGTAGCTGTCAAGATAATCCATGACTTTGTTGAAAAGCCCTAAGTCTTTGCCCTTGATATATCCCTTAAAATGGCTTGGTTTAGCGATTGGCTCGTAACGCATCTCGCTTGAATATTTACCGGACATGTTTTCACCCCCTGATTAGGGAAAGAGAATGCGATTGAGCTAATAAACTTTGCGCCAGGGCCAAAGATTGGCTGTTCTTCCAATATTTTTATAAAACCCGCCTGTTTCTCAAATCCCCATGACAGACCTAGTCGCATGCCTCGGAGCAGGGAAGGGTACTTGGGGCGGAGTGCTCAAACTCATCAACAGCGGCAAGTTCCAGAAGATACACCTCATCGTTAATCAGTGGACAAAGGACAACCTCAAGCTCCAGAAAGAGAACCTCAACCTTGTGCTCATCAATTCTGACGACAAGACCGCAAAAATACGCGACGCGATAATCGCCCAGCTGAAAGGCAAAGTGATGGATTTCGAGGTGGCAGTCAATCTCGATTCTGGAATGGGAAAGGAGCACACAGCCCTCATAACAGCCTTGGTCAAGCTCGGACTCGCTTTCAGGTTCATCGTCTCAGAGGACGACAAGGTCGAAGATCTCACTGCCGATGAGAAAGACTATTTTGAGAGCAATTCTTTCTAGGACCGCATAAAGCCAAAAGAAAACCAAAATTATTTAAGCAACTAATCCAAAAAGAGCATAAATAGTTTAGCGAGGGGGTGTTTTGAATGATGGATTATTCGATGTTGAACAATATTATACCGGCAGAATACGTTGCGTTTATCGGCGCGTTCCTTTTCTTTGCATTGATAATATTAGCAGCGCTGTACGTCTACAACGGCCTGGTCTGGATGACGATTGGCAAGAAGCTGAAATACAGCAAGCCCTGGCTTGCATGGATACCGTTCGCCAACATCGCGATGATCCTGCAGATGGGCGGCTTCCACTGGGCATGGGTCTTCTTGCTGCTGATACCGGTGATAGGGTGGATTGCGCTCATGGTGCTGATGATAATCAGCTGCTGGAGAATCTTTGAGAAGAGGAAATACCCTGGCTGGCTGAGCCTGATACCATTGGCGGGAGGAATCCCAGCCATCGGAGGACTGGCCTCAATAGCATACCTGGTGATACTAGGATTTGTGGCCTGGAAAGACAACTAAGAGCGCTCTTGCAAAGGCAGACAGCCTCTCTGAACAAAAAGAATTATAAGCAGGCATAGGAATATTCTTATCATGGGATCAGAAATACTGCTAAAATTCCTGGTAACTATAGTCATACTATTCGTCCTGCCAAAGATAATAAGAAGATATATCCGGCTGCCAGCACCGCTCGCAGAAGTATTCCTCGGAATAGTCCTGGGGCTTGCATTCACCAACTTCTTCTTCATAGACGACATGATAAGCATTCTCTCGACCATAGGCATAATAACACTCTTCGTCCATTCCGGGATAGAGGCAGACCTTGATTTTGTCCTGCAAAAGAAGCGCTTCTTCATAGAGAACATAATTGTACATCTTCTGCTGATAGCGGCTGTCAGCTGGGGAATAAAAGCGTTTCTTCACCTGCCGCTAGCCACAGGATTCATAATAGCCCTTGCCCTGACGACGCCGTCTGCCAGCTACATAATATCATCAGTTAAGGGGCAGGATGAGAAGAAGCAGAAATGGATAGAAGGGAAAGCCTTGGCAGGAGAGATATTGGCGCTGATTCTGCTGATATTCGCGCTCCACATAGACTCACTGTGGATGCTGCTGATGACCGCGGCTGTTCTTGGAGTGCTATTATTCGTCCTGCCACACCTGCTAAAAAAGCTCTATTACGGATTCTTCAACCGGATGCAAGGGATAGAATTCTCGTTCATATTCGTAGTGGCGATGATATCGGCTTTCATAACAGATTTCCTGGGAGTGCACTTCCTGGTCGGAGCTTTCATAGCAGGGCTTGTATCCCGAAGGTTTGTGAAGGAGCTGGTGCACAACCCAGACCATAAGCACATAAACAGGAACAAAGGAAGGCAGATACTCGAAGGGTTCAACTTCTTTGCAACAGTATTCATCCCTTTCTATTTTTTCAAGGTAGGGCTCCAGATAAACGCAGAAGTGTTAAGCCTGCAAAACATCATAATAGGCATTTCACTGTCGATTGTGATATCTGCTGTGAGGCTTCTGCTCATGACCTGGCACAGGAAGATCAGGGCGAGAGAGAGCCTCGGGACTGCGAGCAGAGTAAGCTCTTTCATACTCCCAACCCTCGTCTTCACATTCGTGATAGCAGAGATACTCCAGAAATCATATGGTATAAGCGAATCACTGTTCGGGACTCTATTGATATATGGAGTGATGACAGCTCTTCTCAGCATGGGAGCGGTGTGGTTCATAGAGAACAAAAAATTATCTTCAAACAAGAATATATGATTAGCTGGCTCTCATTCCCACAAAGACCTTCTCAAGACCTCAGCATTATAATACTCAGAATTATCGCTGAACCTGTAGGCCGGCTCAAGCTTTCCGCCTTCGCGCGTATAAGTCAGGCTCACAAGACCTGCCCAGAACTTGTCACAGAAAGCCTCTACAATCTGATAATATCCCTCATCATCGCATTCTTCTATGTTTGTGAATTCCATCTTCATCACTCCAGCATTATCCCTAGCAAGCTGTACATCAATCTGTCGGCGACGCGCACCATGTCATCATAGCTCGCAGCCTCAAGCCTTATGCAATAACCCTGCGAGTAAGCTATGTTCTTGTTGCTCAGCACCAGGCCTACAATCAAGGTCTTGTTATTTGCCGCAGAACAGCTTAAAATAGGCGTCTCGACGTTTGTCGTTATGTTCGTAGGCTCTTTACTAAAAGCAGAATATGTAGGCACATTCAATATCTGATAGCCCTTGCCTGTTATCTTGGCGATTTCCACGCCCGCGATCACTGCCTTGCTTGGAGCATCAGGATCCACTACGATGTATATGCTTCCATTATTGGCTACCATGTCAAAAAACTTGCCTCTTATGCTCGGCTCGACAGTTATGTCCTCGAGCTCTCTTGGATGATAGTAGAAAGGTATCTGATAGGGCTGGGCTCCTTTCTGAACCACAGTATACCAGAAGCCATCAGTCCCCTTGTAGAAATCAAATCCATTGTACTTGTTATCCTCAACCTCTTGCTGATGCATGATCTTAGGGATATAAACAAGCGCAAGGAAGAATATTATCAGCGCAGCTGCTAATATCCAGAACTTCATAGGATTAAGCTTATTATCATCAGCAGATTCCTCTTCTTTCTTTTCAGCTCCTGCCTTTCCATGCTCGGCTGTCTTTGCTGTCTTGACAGGCTCACTCATCCTGTATCACTCCGAGATAGGAATATAATAGGCGATCCCTCAGGACCAGCACATCCCTTCCTTTTGCGTTGAGGTATATGCAATTATCTATGTTGATGATGCTAGGAGTGTCTGAGAGATTGAAGTATATCACAGGAGTCTCGACAGTGGCGTTGGCGCATGTGATGACTGGCTGCTCAGAATACTCACCTGTGTTGTCAGTCACCGCATTATAGACCAGCTTTCCGTCGAAGTACTGTGAGAAGTCAAACCTTGCGATCTCAACTGCCGCAAGGCTTTCCTTTGCAGCCACAGGATCAAAGCTGATGACTATGAAATAAGAATCTTTCAGCAAATTTCTGATTTCAGGAGAGACATTGATGAAGCTGCTCTCCGCCGGAAGAGTGTAGAAAGGCACTTCCCTGCCATTGATCTTTGTGACATAGCTGTTCTGGGCCTGGGTGAACTTGAACTTTCCGTACTTCATGGAATTGTTCTGGCTTCCGATTATCACACCGAAGACCGAGAATATCATTAGGAACGAAATCAGCACACTCATAAATATCTGCTTAGCCCTCTCCTGCTTCCTCTCTTTCCTACCCATAAGACAAAGGAGAAAACATGGGTTTAAAAAGCTTGCGAGAAGAAAACTTAATAAAGCCGAGCAGAGTATTATTCCTCATGCTCACAGATAAGGAACTGAAGAAGAAGTTCAAGGCCATCGCAAGCGCAGAGCCTGACAAGTACTATGCGACGACAGTCTTGAAGTCAGAGGGCTTTTTGAGAAAGCACTGCCCCTCCTGCGAAAAGCATTTCTGGACAGTCCACAAGGATCAGAAGGTTTGTGGCGACGCTGCCTGTAGAGGAGGAATTGACATCTTTGATGGAGTGCCTGTGAAAAAGAAGCTCAGCTTCATCGAGACCTGGCTTGGCTTCAAGAAATTCTTCGAGGCGCGGGGCTACAAGGCGATAAACCGCTATCCTGTCATCTCAAGATGGAATCCTACCACTTATTTCACGAATGCGTCGATCGCCGCATTCCAGCCGTATGTCATCAGCGGCGAGAGCGACCCGCCGGCAAAGAAGCTTGTAATCCCGCAGTTCTGCCTGAGATTTGGCGACGTCGATAACGTCGGAGTCACAGGAAGCCACTGCACAGGATTTGTGATGATTGGCCAGCACGTATTTGTCGAGCCAAAGGAATGGAGCCAGGCAGAGCTATTCAAGGACATATATGATTACATCACAAAAGAGGTAGGAATACCGAAAGAAGAACTGACGCTCCACGAGGATTCGTGGGCTGGCGGAGGGAACTTCGGGCCGTGCATGGAGTTCTTCAGCAGAGGAGTCGAGCTTTTCAACCAGGTCTATATGATGTTTGAGCACTCTGACCACGGAGACAAGGAATTGAAGCTTAAAGTGCTTGACATGGGCCTTGGAATGGAAAGAGTAGCATGGTTTTCCCAGGGAGCCCCGACAATATACGACGCGGCGTTCCCTGAAGTCATAGGAAAGCTCAAGAAAAAGCTCGGAGTGCATTTTGATGAGAAGCTCTACAGGAAGTTCGCGCCTCTCGCAACAAAGCTGAACTTTGACGAGACAGACGATGTCGAGGCGCAGTGGAAAGCGATAGCAAAAGAGATTGGAGTGAATGAAGCAGTGCTGAAATCAAAGATACTCCCGATGACAGCGCTCTATTCTGTGGCAGAGCACAGCAGAGCTTTGCTGTTCGCTATTACCGACGGCGGGCTGCCGTCAAACGTGGGGGGGTATTATAATCTTAGGGTTATCTTCAGGAGGGCCATGGATTTCATAGAGCAGTTCAAGTGGGATGTGAACCTCGCTGATGTCTGCGAGTGGCATGCAGAAGAGCTAAAGCCCGTATATCCTGAACTGAAGAATAACATGGAAGAGGTCAAGAAGATACTGGCTGTAGAGAAGGAGAAGTACCTTCAGAGCAGGAAGAAAGGAGCTCAGATCGTCGAGCAGCTGCTAAAAAGCAAGAAAGAAGTCAGCACAGAGAAGCTCATAGAGCTCTACGACAGCCAGGGAATAAGCCCTGACCAAGTGAAGGCCGAGGCGGCGAAGCAAGGTCTCAAGGTCGAGGTGCCAGAGAATTTCTATGCGCTCGTTGCCGCAAAGCACGAAGGTGGCGAACAGAAGACCCAGACAACAGAAATTCAAGGAATTTCTGGGGTGAAAAATCTGAATAGATTTTCCACAAAAAAAGAGGTCGAGCTTGACCTGAAAGGATTGCCTTCGACTGACGCGCTCTACTATGGATCATATGATTATGTTGATTTCGAGGCGAAAGTGCTGAATATCATCAACGACAAGCATGTTGTGCTTGATAGGACTGCATTCTATCCTACCAGCGGAGGGCAGCTCCATGACAAAGGCTGGATTGGGAAGGATGAGGTTGTCGACATATTCAAGCAAGGAAATATTATTGTCCATATGATGAAAGAGAAGCCAAAATTCAAGGAGCAGGAGACCGTGCCGTGCAAAGTCGACTTTGACACAAGGCTCCAGCTCACACAGCACCACACCTCAGCGCACATAATCAACGGCGTGGCTCGTAAGCTGCTTGGAAACCATATCTGGCAGGCAGGCGCCTCGAAAGGCCTTGACAAGGCAAGGCTTGACATCACCCATTATGAATCATTGACTGCGGAAGAGACAGCAGCCATCGAAAAGGCAGCGAACCAAGTAATAGAGATGAATCTTCCAGTATTCAAAAGCATCATGCCAAGAAGCGAGGCAGAAGCGAAATACGGATTTGTATTGTACCAGGGAGGGGCAGTGCCTGGCAGGAATATAAGGGTCGTGTCGATAGAAGGGCTTGACGTCGAGGCCTGCGGAGGGACGCACCTAAACCTCACAGGAGAAGCGAAAATCATCAAGATACTGAAAACCAGCAAGCTGCAGGACGGCATAGTAAGGATTGAATTTACTGCAGGCAACGCAGCTGCAAAGACCATGGACGCAGACAGCGACGTGATAAGCCACGCATGCGCACTTCTCGGAGTAGATAAAAAGCATCTTCCGTGCAGAACAGAGGAGCTCTTCGAGAAATGGAAAAAGTCATGCAAACTGGCGAAGAGCGGAGCAAAGCCAAGCCATGAAGAGCTCTGCGCACTGGAGCTGACAAGAAAAGACGAATACCAGGACGACGTGCTTACAAAGCTTGCTGAGATCCTCAAGACCCAACCAGAACACGTCGTGAAAACAATCACACGATTCTTAAAAGAGCTTGAAGAGAACAAGAAGAAGCTGAGATGAGAGACGGATTTCTATGCACCTTTCAAAGCGCTACGGAGAATACAAGGTAGAGAGATGCCCATTCTGCCGGAAACAGGCGACAGCCACAACTCCTGAAGGACTGCCTGTCTGCTATGAGCACAAGAACGAGAGCATGCCTGAGATGAAGTGCGCCTGCGGGAGCACACTCGAGATGCGAACAGGCAAGTACGGAGTCTTCTTTTCCTGTATCAAGTGCGGGATTGTACGCAAGAACCGGGCGTTCGAAATGAACGAGGCAGCGTTCCAGCAGGGAAGCAGCGAAGAGAAAAAGATTGGAAACGAAAAAACACCTATGAAATACAAAGAGAAAGAAAAGCCAAGATCAGCTCCGAGAGAGATCACAGTCAGAGCAGATGATCCTTATTACTGCAGCTAATTTTTCATCGGGCGCGTCATATTGCGCTTCTCATCCGATGGAGGCGCGGTCGATGTTACGTAAAACGTAATCCGAAAATGATTCTTCCTTTTTCACAACATTTTAATACAGTTCAGATAATCTTCTTCTCGGGGGCGATGATCAAACATCTATGTACTGAAGCTCACGCTTATGATGTACAGAGTAACTGATGAGCCCCCGTATTATTTTCTCTGCAGAGATATATCAGAAAAGCCCGATTCTTTAGTTCCGAAACAATCTCGCGAACAAAGCCAATAAGACAAGCAGTGCTCCGATAAGCACCGTCCCTAGGCCGTTTGCGAGGTTTGGCACTGTCGCGTTGAGGTGCTGGGCAAGACCTACCAAAAGGAATATCACGCCAACAAACATCATCAAGAAAAGCAATGATGCTTTAAGGGCCTTGACCGTCGCCCTCTCGATGCGCTGCTCCATCTCGCCGATGGTCTCAGTGACTTTCGCCTTCAGTCCGTCGACTGCATGAAAGAGCTTCTCACCAGCGACGAATCCCATCATGTTTTTCCAGAAACTTGCCATCATTCCACCTCATAATACATAACATACCTGATACTTGTCTTCTAATGCCACCTGTTTTAATATTTTGCTGTTCTATCCATGCTAAAACCTATATCTCAGATGATATTTTGCAGGACAATTAAGCTTATAAAGCTTCACAGGCTTTTAGAGGGTAAAGGTTCTCTCATACACTAGAGACAACAAGCAATCGCTATGCAAAGACGACCAGTGATAAGAGGCATGTGAGAAGTGAATAATTTGTTCAGCCCAGAGCATTTGAAAGAAGTATGCCCTGCTTGCAGGACTCATCACAGCAAGAATTGGAAGCCTCAGTTCTCAAAAGAAAAACATTACAAGACAACGATTTGCGGCTGCGGCTACAAGATATTCTTTGGCACGCCAGAATTCAACTCAGGGCATTACTGATATAAGAGCCCGAGACTTGTCATCAGAACACATTCATCATCATTTCTTTCTTCTGAAGAAGTCATGCAGCATTGACAGGATTATGTATGCTGCGAGCACGCCTGCTATTATCACAAAGAAATAAGCTGCTGTGATATCAGTCGACCTGACAAGGCTCGCGGATATGAGCAACGCTGCGATGATTATGCCGATTATCAGCCGGCCGCCTTCCCTTCTGACCTCTCTGGTCAGGAATCTCATATCTTCGTTGATCGCCTGCAGCGCGATGTCTGCCCTGTCGATTGTGTGAGATATCTTCTTTGTGTTATCAGGCAATTCCTGAATGAATTCTGAGAAGCGCCCAGCCTCTGCCGCCAAGCGCTTGATGAGATAATCAGGGCTGGCCTTCTGCGCCACCATCTTGGCGATGAAAGGCTTAGCCTCCTTGACAAAGTTGAAATCATGGTCGAGCTGCATGCAGACAGTCTTCAGCGTAGCCAATGCTTTTCCCAGCAACACATAATCCCTTGATATCCTCATATTGTATTTTCTCGCAAGGCCAAGCGCCTTGAAGAACAATTCTGCCACATCAATCCTCTCAAGGTTTGTGTCATAATACTCTCCGAGCATGTCAGTTATATCTGCGCGCAAGCTTGCCACATCAATCTCTGAATTTGAGAGGTCAAGGCTAATCATAGACTTGGCCACAGCAGCAGCATCACCCTCTATCAAGCCCACAAGAAGAGATCCCATCTTCCTCTTCATATCATCATCAAGCCTGCCAAGCACTCCGAAATCCAGAAAACCAATCTTACCCCTACAGAATAATATGTTGCCAGGGTGAGGGTCTGCATGGAACAATCCGTCGAGGAACACCTGCTTCATGAAGCTTGCCAGTAGCATCTCTGCGACACGCCTCTTGTTGATTAATCTGTAGTTTCCGGGAGCAAAAAGAATCTTATTGAGCTCTATTCCTTCGACAAAGCTCATGGTGAGCACGCGAGAGGTCGTGAGAGAATCATAGACTGACGGCAGAAGCACCTTCTTGTCCTTGCGATTAAGATTATAGAACAGCTTAATGCTATGAGCCTCTCTCAAGTAATCAAGCTCATTCTCAGTGTATCTCTTGAACTCAGCGAATATCTCCTCAGGGTCAAAAAGGCCTGGATTGTAGTGATGCTTGAGATGCCTGGCAAGGTAATCCATTATCTCAAGGTCTGACTCATACAGGGCCTTTATGCCTGGTCGCATGATCTTGACCGCCACCTTCTTGTTGTTCTTCAGCCTAGCGACATGCACCTGGCCGATGCTCGCAGAAGCCAAAGGCTTAGGGTCAAAGCTCTTGAAAATAGACTTGATGGGCTTTTTCAACTCAAACTTTATTATGTGCTCTACTTCAGAAAAAGGGATCGGCTCGAAAGAATCCAATAGCTTGGTGAGCTCATCACAATATACTTTTGGGATGAGATCCGGCCTCATGCTAAGGAGTTGGCCGAGCTTTATGAAGCTGCCTCCTAATTCCTCGAAGAGCATCCTCAGCTCTACAGGCCTGCTTATCTTTTTCCGGGAAAAAAGAGTCTTTTTCTTGAGATGCATCTTCTCCAGCGCAAAGCCCAGGCCATGCCTTGAGAGCACCGAAAGAATATGCTCAAACCTCTTCATCCCAGCGAACCGCTTGGGCGTCATCAACATAAATATAATCCTTGACTGGCTTGTTTAAATAGTTTATTGAAGAATTGCATGAAAATCCAATTGCGTGATAGGCCTCATCAAAGTCCTAGATGCGGCTCCCGCCGAAGCAGTCAATTCTTCTTCTGTCGGCTCCTATTGACATAGGCAGATATCACCACGACCATGAGCACCACTGAGATGAAATTCCCCATGAAAGAGTTCAGCAAAGCCAGCCCTTTGCTCCAGCCCATCGGACAGATGTCACCGTAGCCCACTGTGAAGAGGGTTATTGATGAGAAATAACAGCGAACCGTCGCTCGAGCCTAACCTTCGGACTAAAGTCCGAGGTTTTACGGCTCTCGCATGGATAGACGGTTCGCTGGGATGAGAAATTTCGCACTAAACAGAGTTGTTACTCTGCATCAGCCTGATAGCTGAAAAGTGCGGGGTTCGGGAAAGCTTCGCTTTCCGTGCCAGAACGCCAAAGCGTTCTGAGCATTCAACCCAAGTA